>OBLS010001030.1_pt1 | contig 11024 bp, 8 predicted proteins | sample 1519901 | NCBI WGS metagenome assembly OBLS01 (sample SAMEA3113585, study PRJEB22503) | soil metagenome
CGAGCGTTTTGGCTACAGGGGGGGCGATTGGTGGACGAAGGTGCCCCTGCTGCCGTCGTGCAGCGCTACCTAGATTCCGAGTTCAGCTCCGGCACGACCTCGCTCGAGCAGCGCCAGGATCGTACGGGCGACGGCAGCGCGCGTGTCGTGTCCTTGCATATCGAGAGTGGGGAATCTGGAGGTGTCATCCGATCCGGTAGCCGCCTTCGACTACAAATCGGGTACCGCAGCGACCGGCCCGTCAAGCGTCCGCAATTCGTCGTTACGATCGCCGACCACCTCGACGTGGGCCTGTTCCTCCTCCACAGCGAGTTCACCAACCCGCTCCCAGAAACGCTGCCGCCTGAGGGCGTCGTAACTTGCGAGACGGATCCGATCAACCTGACGCCAGGCGACTGCATCGTGCACGTCGAACTACTGCAAGGCAACGTCCAAGCGGACTATGTCCCTTACGCGGGTTCCTTCGAGGTGCACGAAGACGACGTCTTCGGAACGGGCATGCTGCCACCCCGCGACTGGGTTCGCTACGTCCTCGGGCAGCGCTGGTCACTGAGCGCCGATGGTGTCCCTGGCGCCGACGGCTAGCTCTCGAAGAGAGAAGTGTCTAAGCTCAACGGTAGAGGGCGACGAATGACGTCAGTCATAGACGTGAATGCGAGGACTACGTAAGGCGGGTTGGTCGCGAAGAGACAACTACGTCGCAACAGGTTTCGGCAACTGTTTTAGACTTTCCCGGCGTCCACCCATGCGGCGAATCTCCACTGGACACTGATGTGCTCTAGCTTGAACCTGAACAGCCGGGGTTGAGAGCAATCGATGCTGCGGTGCGCTCTCAAGTTCACCCACGATGGGACGGTGGCGGTCGCGGACGGTTGGAGACTGGTCGCGAGCGTCGAGATGGAGAAGGTCGATAACCAGCAGCGATGGTCGACGATAGCGGACGTCGCCGACATCGAGCGGGTGCTGCGCGACCTCGGCATCGCGCCCTCGCGCATTGAGCGCTGGATCGTGGACGGCTGGGTGACCGGCGAGCCCCTGCGCATCGGCGCGCTCGCCCTCGAGGTCGCCGGGTACCGCGAGTCGAGCCCCCACGACGACTTGCTCGAGCCGTTCGCGGGCCGCGGTTTGATCATGGACGGAGAGACGCGCCCGTTCGTCAGCTATCGCCACGTGACCGGGCACATCCTGAGTGCCTGGGCGACCAGCCCGTTCGCACGTGACGGCGCCCCCGCTTTCGTGCTCGCCTGGGACGGTGGCCTCGAGCCCCGGCTGTACCGTGTCGACCCCGGCGCGCGCGCGGTCGCGTGCCTCGGCCCGCTGTTCCATCTGCTCGGTCACGCGTACGCGTTCGCCACCCGCTACTTCGGACCGTTTCGAGCGGTGTGGGAATCGGGTGTGGCCGAGCCCGAGAACGTGGTGGCCGGCCGCCTCATGGCGTTTGTCGGGTTCGGGCGGCCGCGCCCCGACCTCGTCGAGGAGTTGCAGCGGCTCTACCGTCAGTCGTTTGGCGACCGAGTGCCCGGCGACGACCTCGAGCTCGACTTCCGCTCCGGATCCGATGGCAGCGGACTCAGCCCTCACGCGAACGACCTCTTCGCGGCGCTGGCTTCCGGAGGCCGGTGCGCCGGCGTGCCCGACGCCGACGTGCTGCTCGCGGTTCACGACTTCCTTGAGCGATTGCTGGTGGATCGGCTCGAGGCCCGGCTGGCAAAGCTCGGAGTCACGGAGCCGATCGATCTCTGCCTCTCGGGCGGCTGCGCGCTCAACATCAAGTGGAATCGCGCGCTGCGTGCGAGTGGCCGAGTCCGCGAGGTCTGGGTGCCGCCGTTTCCCAACGACGCCGGCTCCGCCATCGGAATGCTCGCCAGCGATCTATTCCGGTCCGGGAACGGCGCGCTCGACTGGAACGCATACCTGGGCCCCACACTCGGCCCCGACCAACCGCCGGAGTCGGAGTGGCGTGCCGAAGACTGCGACCTCGTCCGGCTCGCGGAAGTGCTCGACGTGAGCGGCGAACCGATCGTCTTTCTTCAGGATCGAGCCGAACTGGGGCCGCGCGCTCTCGGACACCGCAGCATTCTCGCCGACGCCCGCGACGCCTCGATGCGCGATTGGCTGAACCAGATCAAGGACCGTGACCCGTATCGCCCCGTCGCGCCGATCTGCCTCGAGCACCGGGCGGCCGAAGTTTTCGACCCCGGCCGACGCGACCCCTTCATGCTGTTCGAGCACCACGTCCGCGATCCGTGGCGCGTGCGGATTCCTGCCGTCCTCCATGTCGACGGGACCGCGCGGCTCCAGACGGTTGCCGCCGCTGATGAGCCGGCGGTGTTCGAACTCCTCACGGCGTTCGACGCGCGGACGGGGGTCCCGGTGCTCTGCAACACAAGCGCGAACTTCTCGGGGCGAGGGGTCTTTCCCGACGCGGCCGCAGCTGCCCGGTGGGGCAGATGCAAGCACGTCTGGACGGAAGGCAAGCTCTACACGCGTCGCTAGCAGGTTCGCCCCGTCCGCCCCGAGGTCGCCGACCATAGCGGACCATTACCGCTCTCGACGATGCCGTGTTCAAGCTGAATGGTCCGCGCTTCGGAACGAATCGCGGCCACCAGCGCCGATTGCTGCATCGATCATGTCGAGGACCTCGGAATCGTGCGTCACGTCGAACTTGCGCGCAAAGAGCGCCTCTGACGTCATGATTTTCTTGTAGTCCTGCCTGCCCAGGACCGTTGGACCCCCTGCCACGGCCGGGTGTTGCCATTCGAGATAGCGGAGATCGTTGTTCACCACAGTGTCCTTGAGCGGCGAATTGAGGACGATGGTGTGAAAGAAGTGCTCGTCAGGCACATCGACGTGCTTGAAGAACCGGATGAACGAGGGAGTGCGGCTGAGGAACGTCTGGATGTACTCGATGCATTCTCGCGACAGACACCAGTACGCCGACCCCCCGAACGGTCGGAGTCCAGACGGAAGCCGCCGCCTGAATCTCCCGCGGCCCGCTCCCGGGAGGCGGAGATGAGTTTCGCCGAGCCGCACGTGCCACGATTCGATCCGATCGAGGCCGCCGCCGACCCATCCGTCCGACGGCATGGAGAAGTACTCCATGAACGACCGGCCTTCGTGCCGGCTGAAGAACTCTTCGATCTGACGGTTCGCCTTGATCGGGTAGTCCTGTCCTGTCAGCAGGATCACGTAATCAAACGGCAGGCGTTGCCGAACGATCTCATCGATTCCCTTCAGGGTCGCCTTGACGTGCCCGAAACCACCGTAGAAGCAACGATGACGCTCGAGGAAGTGGACGTTCGAGTGGTGGCGCAACGGCGCCGTCATCCGGCGGAAGACCGCGTCGTCCGTCTTCTTGTCCACGTGGACAAGGAAGTGCGAAGTGCCGGTGTCGAGTTTCGAGACGAGACGCACGAGCTGGTCGGGCAGCTTGTACGCCGAGACGATGTACGCGAGGTTCATAGCGGGTCCCGTGAGCTCGGCCCCGACGAGGGAGCGCGGTTTGGCCGGTCACCGCGGTTCACCAGGTGCTCCTGTGTGATCGCAGCCTCGCGGAGCCGGTCGTGGGGCTCTCGGCGGCGGAGGCGGCCGGCTGCCAGCCGCGGGGCGACGATCCCGGAGATCGCCACGAGCCGCCTGCGCGCGGGCGTGCCGGACGCGATGGCGACAGACGCCAGGAGCCGCCGCCTGCCGCGGCCCGAGTGCCGGACCGCCTCCTCGGCCTCTGCTAAGCGCGCGCTGTTCCTGGCCGCGCGGATCGACCGCTCGAGCAGCGGCCGCTCGTCGGGACGCAGGTACGGATTCGCGCGGACCCGCTCGAGCATTCGAACTTCCTCGTGGAGATCGGCGGCGCGATCGAACGAGAGGCCGTCGAGACGGACGCGATAGCGGTACAGAGGCTCGTTCACGAGCCCCGCGACGCTCCCAGCCAGAAGGAGCCTGATCCAGCAGTCCCAGTCGTCGAGCCGCTCGAGTGAGGTATCGAAGCCCCCGACTCCGAGAAGCGTGACTCGACGGATGGCTGCAGCACCGAAGACGAAGTTGCGTTCCAAGATCGCCCGGCGTTGATCCTTCGTCACGAAGTCGGACGGGCTCCCATAGCAGCGCTGGACGACGATCCCGTCGATCTCGTAGAGCGCATCGGTGGTGAGCAGGTCGAGGTCGGGGCGGATCGCCACTGCTTCGCCGAGGGCCTCCAGGCGCCGGGGGTGGAAGATGTCGTCCGCGTCGAGGACGACGACGAACTCGCCCGACGCCACCTCGGTGGCCGTCTGTTTCGCTGCACCCGGACCCCGGTGCTTCTGGCGCAAGAGCCGAACTTTCTCGCCGAAGCGGGCGAGGGCGCCGGCGATGTCGTCCGTGGAGCCGTCGTCACAGACGATGATCTCCTGCGGCGCCAGCGTCTGGGCGAGTGCCGACTCGACGGCCTCCCCGATTGTCCCTGCCGCCTGGAACGCCGCCACGATCACCGAGAACGTCGGCACGGCGGCGGGTGCCAGAGGGCGTACCGGCGTTGGCGCTACCAAGGCGGTCATGCCGAGTCGAGGAACGCAAGCACATCACATGAGAACATCTCGTAGCGCGCCATCGGCCACACGATACGGTGCGGGATAGAAGACAAGCTGGGAGTACGCGCGGCACGCCAGAACCTTCAGCGCGAGATCCCCATAGGCCGACCCACGTTCCCCGCCAAATTGATTGACTCCGGCCCGACGTCGCGGAGTGGTTCCGATAGGGCCGGCCGGTCTTCCCAGAGCATGTAGGGCTGCTCCGCGCGGCCGAGACGCGGACGGACCCGGTCAGTCCTTGACAGCGCAGACCGAGACGAGCATCGCGAAGCGGTCATCGTGCGCCCCGAGCTCCTGTGCGGTCAACTCTTCCTGAGCCATGCCTTCGAGGAACGCAATCGATGTGAGGACGTTGCCGTAACCGCAAACGCGAATCGAGTCGCGCCCAAAGATGTCTCCGAAGAGTGCGGCGCACGAGGCCGGTGTGAAACGCCAGTAGTCCGTCAGCTGCTCGTCGTCCACGATGGGACTCAGCGTGGGGACCGTGGCGAGCAACGCGCCGCCGGGCCTGATGATTCGGTGCGCGTGAGCGATCGCCGAGCGCGCGTCGTAGATGAGCTGGAGCGTCTGCGTGAGAATGAAGCAGTCAAAGGCGTCGTCGGGAATCGCGTCGGCGGCGGCGAGATCGGCAGTGATGGTGGCGAGAGGGTTCGCGGCATCGATGTCCAGGACGTCCCTCTGCGTCACACCTGTCCCGAGGCGATCGGTGTACATGCTCTCCTTGACCTCGAGCACGCGCCCTTGAACCTTGTCGCGGTGAGCCTCCAGGAAGCACTCGATGTAGTACCGATCGACGGGAGTTCCCCGGTCGTACCCGAAGTCGTGGCTGAGCGGCGTCGGTCGGCGAAATGTGCCAAGGCGAGCGGGCCGGAAGAGGCGCCGAAGCCGAAGGCGAAAGTGCTCCTCCTGGTCGGGAGGAAGGGCCGCTAGCAAGCGACTGACGATGCCTCGCTCCAGCGAGTAGTCGAGGGCGCGCCGTATCACGAAGCAGCACGAGCCTTCGCAACCGCGAAGACGCGACGGTCGACCACTGCGAGCGCGTACCTGTCTGCCTGCTGCTCCAGCACCTTAAGCCACCTCGGCTCGCGTCATGCCGCGCTCGATCCTCCGCCACCGCCGCTGGAAATGGCAATCAGGTTCATGTCGCTACGCGCTGGCGCGAGCAGGGCGCAGTCGCTGAGTACCACGCTGAGACGCGGCCGCGGTAAACCCGCCGCGATCCGCCGTACTGCCACAGGGAAACAACTCGCACACCACCTGACGGGACGTGGCCGACGAGGCCGCTCTATCATTGGATCGGGTCGTCAATTTTCCTCCCATCGCTTGTCCGGGCTGCGGCATTCTGACGCCCTCTCGGGTCATCCGTTTGTAAACCAACCAACCGTTCGAAGCAACTTAGACAACATCGCTGATCTATCCGAATCTGTGAACCCGGCGCTTTCAATGGAACATTTCGCTATTACGAAATCCTCGCCCCAAATTCTCCAGGTCAGTACGTACGATCGAAGCGGTGGGGCGGAAAAGGTGGCGCTCGGCCTGTCCGAGGTCTACCGGGTGCGTGGATACGAGTCGTGGCTCGCGGTTGGCTACAAGGTGGGTATCGATCCGAAGGTGATTCGGATTCCAAACGACGGGCACCAAAGTAGGTGGGTCCGGTTCTGGCGGAGGGTGCAATCGAACCTTCAGCCGATGGATTGCCGTGCCCCTGGTCCCGCGAAGTCCCTTAGTGCCATTGAGGCGATAGGTGAGCCGGGCAGAGCACTCGATCGCTATCGGGGGGTCGAGAATTTTCGCTTCCCCGGCACCTGGCAGCTTCTCACGCTAACCCCGAGACGACCGGACATCGTCCATTGTCACAACCTTCACGGGGAATATTTCGACTTGCGAGCGCTTCCCTGGCTGAGCCAGCAGGTCCCGCTTGTCTTAACACTCCACGATGCCTGGCTTTTAAGCGGGCATTGCGCCCACTCCTTTGACTGCGAGCGTTGGAAGACAGGCTGCGGTCGCTGTCCAGATCTGACCATCGATCCGGCAGTTCGGAGGGACGCCACCGCCTACAACTGGCGGCGAAAGCGCGACATCTTCGCCAAGAGTCGACTCCGAGTCGCGACGCCATCACAGTGGTTGATGAAGAAGGTGGAGCACTCCATGCTGGCGCCTGGCGTGATCGAGGCCCGTGTGATCCCCAACGGTGTCGATCTTTCGCTCTTCCGTCGCGCCGACCGAGAAGACGCTCGGGCGGCTCTTGGGATCAGGAACGACATCTTCGTCGTTCTGTTCGCAGCGAACTCAGTCCGGCGAAACACCTTCAAGGACTATGAAACCGTTCGCGAGGCTGTTGCGGTGGCGGCCGATCGGATCACCGAACGCGACGTGCTCTTACTCGCGTTAGGTGAGCAGGCGCCTCCCGAACGAATCGGGTCGGCCGAAGTGCAATTCCGTCCCTATGAGGCAGATTCCGAGGCTTTAGCACGCTACTACCAGGCCGCTGACGCCTACGTTCATGCGGCCCGCGCTGACACATTCCCGAATACGGTGCTCGAAGCTCTCGCGTGCGGAACGCCCGTGGTAGCCACGGCGGTTGGCGGCATCCCGGAACAGGTCGAGGATGGTGATGTCGGGTTCCTCGTACCGCGAGGCGATGCACGCGCCCTAGCTCAACGACTTACGCAACTGCTGTCCGATCGAGAACTGCGACAGCGAATGGGTAACCGGGGCGTTGAAACCGCGCGCCGGCGCTTCGACCTTGCCCGCCAGGCAGACGAGTATCTGAGCTGGTACCACGAGCTCATGCCCCGCAGCCAGGCTGACCGCGTGGTGACGGCCAGCTAGCGTGGGGTGCCCCGCGCTCGTCGAGCTTCCTCCCCCGCCGCCGGGCAAAGCGGGTTGGCCGTGGACGGAGGACGGCATCAGGACGCCCGACGTGAGGCCAGAGGGTTCTCGGTGGCCTCGAGTCAGCATCGTTACACCGTCCTACAATCAGGGACACTTCATTGAAGAAGCCATTCGGTCCGTGCTCCTTCAGGGCTATCCGGACCTCGAGTACATCGTCATCGACGGAGGGTCTTCGGATTCAACAACCGTAGTCATCCGCAAATACGAGGAGTGGCTGACCTACTGGGTCAGCGAGCCCGACGAAGGCCAGACAGACGCGATCAAGAAGGGGTGGAGTCTCGCGACAGGCGAGGTCGTTGCATACATCAACGCCGACGACTCCTACCTTCCAGGGGCGGTCTCTGCCGCGGTCGACGCATTCTGCGCCAGACCGGACGCCGGCATGGTGTACGGCACGGCCGTGATCGTCGACGGTGGCGGTCGCGAGCTGAGGCCGTGGAAGGCGCAACCGTTCGATATGCGGCGCATGCTGATAAGAGGAAGCATCGTCCCGCAGCCGGCGACGTTTTTCTCCGCTGCCGCTCTGGAGGAGGTTGGCTCTCTGGACGACAGATGGAACATGATCATGGATTACGAGCTCGCCATCCGGATGGGAATGCGGTATCCAGCGATCTCTGTGCCAGAGACTCTCGCGCGGTTTCGCGATCATGGAGAGAGCAAGTCTCGCCTCAGGTTCGAAGCAATTGCGGACGAGCTGACGCAGTTCGTCCGCGCCCTCGAGCCGGTCGAAATGTCTCCCCGTACGTGGCGAAGAGTTCGACGCGCGACCCTGAGCCGAATCTACGTCGAGCTGGCCCTCGCGTATTTAGCACAAGACAAGCAGGAGACGGCGAAGGCATCCACTTATGTCGTCCGTAGCGTTGTTGCCGACCCTTTGTGGACGTTTCGCCGACCGCTCTTGGCCGCGCATCTTGCGAGCCAGCTGCTTGCAGCCTACGTCACCACGCTGCGGCGACGGCATTCGACGACGTAATGCAGAACGAGCTCAGGTGGGAAGGCCGAGTGGCCTTAGTTGCGAGACCGGAACTTGATACCGGCATCGGACGCTATGTCCTGATGCTCGATCGCGGTCTCCGCGAAGCCGGAGTGGATGCGACGACCGTTTCGCCGTCAATACCACGCCTTCCTGATGCGAGCTATCGAGCGTTACGTCTCATGGGACGAGATCTGGACGCGTTCTTGCGGAATTACCCGTTGTGGTCCGTATATCCCGACGCCCAGATCTACCACCTGACGGGGCAGACGCTGGCGTCGCTGTTGCTGTTTCGAAGGCCGAAGGGTGACGTAGTTGTCACGGTTCACGACCTGTTTCCCTATGTGCTTCGCCGCAACCCACGTGGACGCGCACTGTACGGAAGCGATCGCGCCTACTACCGGCTTGTGATCGCCGGCCTGAAACGGGCTGACCACTTAATCGCCAATTCCGAATACACGAAACGATGCATCATCGATGTGTTGGGCTTGGCACCCGAGCGGATCACGGTGATCTACCCCGGGCTTGATCACGACCTTTTTAGGCCTCAGCCTGTCCCAGATGTAATCTCCGAGCGCTACCGTCTTGCGCCAGGACGTCGTTACCTCATCTACGTCGGCTCGGAGGATCCACGTAAGAACCTAACCACCCTGCTACGGGCCTTGGTCGACATACGACGCGCGCATCCGAACGTCGAGCTGATCAAGGTTGGCCGATCTCATTGCGAGCCCGAGCGACGGCGCTTGCTCGATCTGGCAAAACAACTCCATGTCGAAGACGCGATTCACTTTCTGGAGTTGGTGCCCGATGCAGATCTTCCGCTCCTGTACAACCTGGCGGAGCTCTACGTGACACCGTCAACGGAGGGATTCGGCTTTACCCTGCCGGAGGCTATGGCGTGCGGCACGCCGGTCGTCTGCGCCAAGACTGGCTCGTCGCCTGAAGTCGTGGGCGACGCCGGCGTGGAGGTTGACCCACTCGATAGTGAAGCCCTTGGTGCCGCGGTGATTGGATTGCTCGAAGACGAAGAGGAACGGTCACGTCTCAGGGAAGCGGGCCGCGCACGTGCCGCCAGCTTCAACTGGGCAGCGACGATACGAGCGACAATCAATGTTTATCGAGAACGCGTTTCGGCTCGCTCTGCGGCCGCTCTGTAAGCCGTTGGCTCCTTACTAACTCGCGCTGGAGGAACCCCTTGCGAACGACGTTCCAGGTGGTCAGGCATCGTGGCGCCTGCCGAGCGCGATGAGCTCCCGTGAACATCGAACAAGGCGGGTCAGGTCGACATCACTCGCAGCGACTGTGAGGATCGGTATAGATCTCACCTCGCTGACGCCTGAACCGACGGGTGTCGACACGTACATTCGGAACCTCGTTCTCCACCTCATCCGCCTCGATCGGGTGAATTCATACCGCCTCTTTGTAAACCGAGAAGATCGCGCTCTCTTCAACGCTTCTTTGCCCGGAAACTTTCGTGTCGTTCAGGCTTCTTTGCGACCGCGTCCAACACGGCTGATCTTTCAACAAGCCGTGTTGCCGCTCGCAACCGGTCGCCTTGACGTTCTGCATTCGCCCTCCTTCGTGATGCCGCTCATTCGCGGCCGAGCGCGCCATCTCGTGACGATTCACGACACGACCTTCTTTTCGCTTCCGGGCTATCACACGCGTCTTCGGCGAAGCCACGCCTTTCGTCGCGCGGTGATCGCGAGCATTCGTCGCGCTGACCGCGTCGGCGTCCTTTCAACGGCTGTTAAGCGAGACGTTCTCGAGCTTGTCCCGACGCTGTCGCCGGACCGCATCGATGTCATACCGCCTGGGATCGACGAGTCGTTCCAGCCTCGAGAGCGAGAGGACATCGCGCCGGTGCTCAAGGGGCTTGGAATCCCAAACAGCTATGTGCTGTACGTCGGGACGATTCAGCCGCGCAAGAATCTCGAAGGGCTTGTGGCGAGCTATCGAGACCTCATTCGCAGTCGGGACCGGCCCGAGCACCTTGTGCTCGCCGGAAAGCTCGGCTGGTACTACAAAACGCTGCTCGGTGAGCTCGAAGCTCCTGAGCTTCGCGGCCGCGTTCACCTGACCGGCTACGTGAGCGATGATGATTTGCCGAGGCTTTACGCAGGTGCACAACTCTTCGTCTTTCCCTCGTGGGCCGAAGGCTTCGGCTTCCCGCCGCTTGAGGCCATGGCCTGCGGGGTCCCAACGATCGCCTCTGACACCCCCGCTCTGGCCGAGAATCTCTTCGGCGCGGCCGAACTCGTGCCCGCCGACTCACCCGAGCTCCTGACAGAAGCGATGAACCGGTTGTTAAGCGACGCCGAGTTGCGGCACTCTCGGCGCACGCAGGGCCTTGCGCGAGCGGCGAGCTTTCGTTGGGAGGAAGCAGCGCGGCGGACCATTGCCTGTTATGAACGGCTCGCAGCACAGGGATGAGGCGAGGCTGCTTCAGCGCGGTCTGAAAGTGGGAGCAACGCCCAAAGGAGCGAGCGCGCGACGCTGGTGGTATGAAGAGATTGTCTCGTAGCCGTCGTCGAAAGTGATAGCGACGGCATTCCTCGGCGCCTCGGACGTAATCGTCATTTCGATAA
>OBLS010001032.1_pt1 | contig 11016 bp, 10 predicted proteins | sample 1519901 | NCBI WGS metagenome assembly OBLS01 (sample SAMEA3113585, study PRJEB22503) | soil metagenome
GCCGCGACGGCACGGCGGAGGCGTCGATCGCCCGCCACCGCAGCCGACCGGCGAGCCGGTGCCCGCAGGCGGCGGGCGGGATGGCAGCGCTGGTCACGAGCATCGCGGCGACCTCCCGGGGCGTGCGCGGTCCCGGCGCGATGCGCGACCACGCGAACCGCGCCGTGCGCACCAGCCAGGCGGCGGCGACGATCCGTGCCGCCGTGGGACGCCCCGCGAGCGCGGCGCCGAGCGCGGCGGCGGCGACCGCCACGGTCAGTCGATGTTGTGGGTACGACCCGGTCGGCTCGCCGACGCGCTGTCGCCAGCCCGGCCCGTGCCTGCGTTCGAGCAGGACGTCGTCGGCGTTGCCCCGCTGGAGTCGCACGCTGATCCACCAGGGCGCCGGGCGGGCCCGGTGCCAGACCGCACGTTGGCCCCGGACGACCCTCCAGCCGGCGTCCTCGAGGCGCAGGACCAGGTCGGTGTCCTCGCGGTACGCACGGGGAAAGCGCTCATCGAACCCGCCGACGGCCTCGAGCGCGGCGCGGCGGATCGCCATGTCGGCGGTCACCGCCTGCGCCCGCTCCAGGCAGGCGACGTTGCGCTCCCAGTCCGACGGCCGCCGACGCGACGAGTGGGGGACCTCGATCCGCCCGGTCACGGCGCCGACCGTCGGGGGCGCGGCCTGCAGGTCGTCGGCGAGGTCCCTGACCCAGCCGAGGGGCAGCTCGACGTCGTCGTCGAGGAAGGCAACCCACGACCGGGAGGTGGCCCGCCAGCCGCGGTTGCGGGCGGCGGCCGGTCCGTGGCCGCCGGACTGCACGACCGTGATGCGCGGGTCGTCGTCGAGGCCGTCGATCCCGTCCAGCAGGGGTGTGCGGGTGTCCCGGCGGTCGTCGGCGACCACGATGCGGGAGGCCGACGAGACCGTCCGGCCGAGGTGGCGGACGAGCGGCGCGAGCGATGGCCGTCCGACCGTCGGGATGACGACGTCGAACTCGGCCCCGGGCGCCGTCATTCCCCCACGACCGACTGCCGGCGGCGGACGAGGAAGGGGCCGACGACGAGCGGGTCGACCGGGCTCGAGCCGGCCACCTCGAGCGCCTGCCGGGGCGTATCGACCATCGGCCGACCGGCCGTGTTGAAGCTCGTGTTGACGAGCACGGGCACGCCGGTGCGGGCCGCGAAGGCGTCGAGGAGGGCCGCCACGAGGGGTTCGTCGCGGCGGTCGACGGTCTGGATGCGGGCCGTGCCGTCGACGTGGACCACGGCCGGGATGCGGTCCTGCCAGGCGGGGCGGACCCGGTGCACGAACAGCATGTAGGGGCTCGGATGGACGCCGTCGAAGATCTCGTCGGCACGCTCGGCCAGCACCATCGGCGCGACGGGGCGGAACTCCTCGCGTCCCTTGATCGCGTTCATGCGGGCGAGGTTGTCGGCCCGGCGGGGATCGACCAGCAGGCTCCGGTGACCCAGCGCCCGGGGTCCGTACTCGCTGCGGCCCTCGAACCAACCGACGACCGCGCCGGCCGCCAGCGCGGCCGCGGTGACGGCGGCGAGGTCGGGCGGCCGCTCGTAGACGAGGTCGGCCTCTACGAGCGCCGCCTCGATGTCGGCGTCGCTCCAGCCTCGGCCGAGGGCGGCCGACGTCATCGGCAGGCAGCGGTCGCCAGAGGCGTGCGCCGTGAACAGCGCCGCCCCCAGGGCGGTACCGGCGTCACCCGCAGCGGGCTGCACCCAGACGTGGTCGAACGGGCCCTCGGCGGCCAGTCGGGCGTTCGCCACGCAGTTGAGGGCGACGCCACCCGCCAGGGTGAGCGCAGCGTCGCCCGTGCGCTCGTGGAGCCACCCGGCGAGCGCGAGCAGCACCTCCTCGAGCCGGCGCTGCGCGGCGGCGGCGAGGTCGGCGTGGTCGGCGGTCCACGGGTCGCCTGGTCGGCGGCGGCGCGCCAACCGGTCGAGATCGAGCGGGTCGACGACGAACCCGCCGTCGTCGCAGGGGTAGACCGCCGAGCGGAACTCGGCGTGGAACCGGTCGCGATCGCCGTACGAGGCGAGGGCCATGACCTTGTACTCGTCGGACGAGCGCTTGAACCCCAGGTGGTCCGTGACCTCCTCGTAGAGCAGGCCCAGCGAGTGAGGCAGGGTCTGGCTCGCGAGCACCTCGAGGTCGCCGCCCACCGACCGCCCCGCGAGGTGCGACGCCGTCTCCCCGCGGCCGTCGAGTACGAGCACGCTGGCGTCGGGGAAGGGAGCGGCCAGGTGGGCCGACGCGGCGTGGGCCACGTGGTGCGGCACGAACGTGACCCGAGCCGGGTCGAGGCCCGGGAGTGCGGTGGCCAGGAACCGGGGCGCCCGGCGCGCGTAGAGCGTCCGCAGCCCCTCCCACTCGTCGGCGGTCAGGTCGTCGGGGGCCGGTGCCAGGGCCGGGTCGTAGGAGTAGGCGACGGCGTCGACCTCGCCGACGTCGAGCCCCGCGTGCCGGAGGCACCAACGCGCCGCCTCGACGGGTAGCTCCCACGCCGAGAACGGCACGGGCTCCTTGCCGTGCTTTCGCCGCGAGAACCGCTCCTCCTCGGCGGCGGCGACGGTCTCGCCGTCGACGACGAGCGCGGCCGCCGGGTCATGGAAGACGGCGTTGATGCCGAGTACGCGGGCCAACGCTCAACCTGCCGCTGCCACGGCCGTGGCGATGAGTTGCGTGGTCGAGTGCCCGTCCACGACAGGTAGCAACACGACCTGACCACCCCACTCCGCCATCACCTCGCGCTCGGCCAGCTCGAGGCCCTCGTAGTCGCTCCCCTTCACGAACAGGTCGGGACGGATGGCCCGCAGGGCGGCGCAGGGCGTGTCGTCGTCGAACGTGACCACCCCGTCGACGCAGCCCAGACCGCGGAGGACGGCCGCCCGGTCGGCCGCGGTGTTGAGCGGCCGGTGTGCGCCCTTGAGCCGGCGGACCGAGCGATCGCCGTTGAGGCACACCACCAGGTGATCACCCAGTCGCCGGGCCTGCTCGAGCAGCCGGACGTGCCCGGCGTGCAGCACGTCGAAGCAGCCACCGGCAGCGACGACCACGCCGCCGGCGCGGCGAACCGCGGCCGCAGCACGGATGGCGTCGGGTTCGCCGCCGGTGGTGGGGAGAGCGATGACCGCACTGTTGCCGGACGCGGCGCCCGACAGAGCGTGCCAACGCGCCGCCGTCGGCACTCGGCCGGACACGAATGCCTGTGCGTCGGCGACGGCGCCCTCGACGGCTTGCAGCAGGGACCTTCCGGCGGCGACGGCGGCCGCGGCGCTGGCGGCGAAGCAGTCACCGGCGCCGCACACGTCTCCCTGGATCGGGAGGGCGGGCACGACGGCCGGAGGCGCCTGGCCGTCGGCCAGCACGGCTCCCAACGGGCCGGCGGTGACGACGGTCGCCGACCCGAGCACGCCGGCCACCTCGGCCGCGAGGGCCACGATGTCGGGCAGCCTGCACGGCGCGCTGCCCGCTCTTCCCGACAGCGCGTGGGCCTCGGCCAGGTTCGGTGTCGTCAGGAGGGAATAGCGCGGCGGTCGCGGGCCCGCGACGTGGGGATCCCAGAGCAGGGGCCGCCCGCCGGCGCCGGGGACGCCCGCCAACTCGGCCAGCCCGGCCCGCTCCGCCTGGGTGGCGAGGCCCCTCCCGTAGTCCGAGACCAGGACCGCGTCGGCCGCTCGCACGCGGGCCGTCGCCTCGGTCGACCACGGGCCGGGCGTCACGATCGGCGAGCACCACCGGTCGACCCGCGCCACCGACTGCCCTCCGGCTCGCAGGCGCAGCTTGACGGGGGTCGGTCCCTCGAGGCCAAGGTCGACGACCTCGACCCCGGCGCGGGCGAGGAGCGTGCGCAGCCGTCGCCCGTTGCGGTCGGGGCTGAGAGCGGTCACCAGGGACGTGCGGGCCCCCGACGCGGCCACGAACACGGCGGCCAGCGCGGCGCCGCCGGGCCGGTCGGTCTCGGACGAGTCCTCCACCACCGGGACGGGAGCGTCGCGGCACACTCGGTCGACGGCGCCGTGCCAGTCGACGTCGAGCAGCGCGTCGCCCACGACGCACACCGCAGGGCCCGCCGCCGTCACGACGGGGCCCCTTGCTCGCCGACGACTGCGTCGAACGCGGCGCAGAGCAGGTGGACCGCGACCTGGTGCGCGTCCTGGATCGCCGCCGTCGAGGTCGCCGGGACGACGAGCGCGTCGTGCGCCGCGTCCGCCAGCGGGTTGGGGCTGGGCCCGGTCATGGCCCACACCAGCAGACCCCTGGCCCGCGCGGTCTCCGCGGCCCGCACGAGGTTGGGGCTGCGCCCCGACGTCGACAGGGTCAGCAGCACGTCGCCCTCACGCCCGTGGGCGGCGACCTGGCGGGCGAAGCAGTCCTCGAAGCCGTAGTCGTTGCCGATGGCGGTGAGGCCTGCCGTCTCGCTGCACAACGCCAGCCCGCTGTAGGGCGCCCGATCGGCCTCGAACCGGCCCACGAGCTCGCCCACGAGGTGCTGGGCGAGCGCGGCGCTGCCGCCGTTGCCGGCCGCGAGCAGGCGCCCGCCCCGGCTGAGACGCTCGCCGAATGTGCGTCCCCAGGTGGCCAGGCGCTGCAGCTCGGCCCCGAGCGTGGCGATGGCGACCTGGCTCCGGGCCAGGCGGTCGACGAGCGTCGATGGGGCGGACGTGTGCACCCTCGGCGTGGTCATGGGCGTTGTCATGCGGGGACCCTCCGCGTTCCGGCCTGGTTGAGCACTCCGTCGTAGACCTGCAGGGTCGACTGCGCGACCCCGGCCCAGGTGAAGCGCGACCTGACTCGGCGCGCCGCGGTCCGCCCGAGCAGGTCCCGGCGGGCCGGGTCGTCGAGCAGCGCGCTGAGCGCGCGCCCGAGCTCCCGGGGACGACGGGGGGCGACGAGCAGCCCGGTGACGCCGTCCACCACGGTGTCGAGCAGGCCGCCGACCGCAGTGCCGACCACGGGGACGCCACACGCCATGGCCTCCAGGGGCACGATGCCGAACGGCTCGTACCACGGCGGGCAGACCACCACGTCGGCCGAGCGCAGCAACCGCGGGACGTCGGCCCGGTCGAGGCCACCGAGCAGCGTCACCCGGTCGGCCACGCCGGCCGCCGCGGCGACACCTCGCAGCCGGCACGCCTCGGGGTCGTCGCCCAACCGCTCGCGCGGCGGGCCGCCCGCGATCACGAGCTCGGCGTCGGGCACGTCCCGCAGCGCCGCGACCGCATCCGCCAGCCCCTTGCGGGGGACGAGGCGGCTGACCGCCACGATGCGCGCCGCGCGGCCGTTGCGGCTGTGCGGTGGCGGTCCGGCGCTCGCCGAGAACAGGACGGGGTCGATGCCGCACGGGACGACGTGCAGCCGGTGACGATCGGCCCCGAGCGCGACGAGCTCGCGCACCTCGTCTGCGCACGTGGCGACGATGGCGTCGCAGCTGAGCGCCAGGTGGCGTTCGACGCCCTCGCGCATCGTGGGACTGGTGTCGGCCGATCCTTGGTGCCGCCGCTTCACGGCCCCCAGCGCGTGGAACGTCTGCACGACCGGCACGCCCACCGCCCGGGCGGCCGTCAGGCCGGCCCAGCCCGACATCCAAAAGTGCGAGTGGACCACGTCGGGCGGGCGGGACAGCCATCGAGACCGGAGCACGTCGGCAAACCGGGGCATGTGCGGCGGCAGCTCGTCCTTGGGGATCGGCGCGGGCGGGCCCGCGTCGACGTGCTCGACGACCACGCCGGGGGCATACGGCTGGCGCAGCGGCAGACAGGCGGCGTCGCGCCGCGTGTAGACGGTGACGTCGCATCCCAGCCGTCCGAGCTCGGTTGCCAGCGCGGCGACATGCACGTTCTGCCCCCCGCTGTCGGGGCCCCCCAGCACCGCAAGGGGGCTGGCATGCTCGGAGACCAGTGCGACCGTCAGGCGGCTCACGACGCTGCTGCCTCGGGCGGGCGGGCTGCGGTCCGGGCGGGCGCCAGCGTCTCGACGGCCGCCACGATCTCGCCCGCGCTGACGTGGGCCAGGCAGAGCTGCACCGGTAGCGGGCAGCGCTGATGGCGGCAACCCGCGCAGGGCACGCCCTGGTCGCCGACCACCACGTGGGGCACCCGCCAGGGGTGCCAGCGGCGTGCGGGCACGGTCGGCGCGAACACGGCCACGACCGGTGCGCCGACCGCGGCCGCGAGGTGCATCGGGCCGGTGTTGCCCGTTACGACCGCGGTGGCGCCCGCGAAGATGCCGGCGAGCTCGGCGAGGCTGGTGCCCGCCACGTCGGTCACGCCCGGGCGCCCGGCCACCACCCGCGCCACGGTCCCGCGATCGGCCGCCCCGCCGGTGACCACCACGGGCCAGCCCTCCGCGGCGAGCGCACCCGCCACGTCGCGCCAGCGGGTGGCCGGCAGCGTGCGCGCGGGCACGCTCGCGCCGGGATGGAGCGCAACGTACGGCCCGTCCTCGATGCGCCGTGCCGACGGGCCCGCTCCTCCTTCGCAGCCTGCGCTGACGGCGAGGCGATCGTCGCCGGGCGGCGGGAAGCCGAGGGCGCGCACGACACCCAGCGACCGCTCGACCTCGTGGACGTCAGGGTCGCCGGGGATGCGGTGGTCGAGGAGCGAGCCGGCGTAGTCGTGGCTCACGGCGGCCAGCCGCTCGACGCCAGCCAACCGCAGCAACAGTGCGAGCGGCAGGGGGCTCTGATGCGACGACCCCAGGAGGGCGGCGCTCGTGGGTGCCGCGGCCTGGACCTGCTCCACCAGCGCGCGGCATCGCTCAGCGCTGACCGGGTGGGGCTCGGGGTCGATCCACGGGGCCTCCCACTCGATCACTTGGCCGACACCGGGTAGGAGATCGGCGGCCGCGCGTCCCCGCGGCCCGCAGAGGAAGACGACGTCGGCGCGGGTGGCCACGGCCCGCACCGCCGGGCCGGTGAGCAGCACGTCGCCCAGGTTGTCGAGCCGCGCCACCAGCACCCGCGTCCGGTGCCCCGCCGGCGGTCCTGCGGTTGATCGAGCTGGCGACCGATCCGCCGGCAACGCTGACCGAGCCGGTGGCTCGGGGTGCGCGCTCATCGCCCCTCGACCAACCGGCGGGCGGCCGCCCCAAACGTGCGGGCCACGGCCGGAGCGCGTTCCACCTCCCGTGGCAGTGTCCGCTCGTTGGGCACCAGCACCGGCCGGGCGCCCACGGCGAGCGCCGCATCGACGTCGGCGGCCGTGTCGCCGATGAGCCCGCAACTCCCGAGGTCGACGCCGAGCCGGCGGGACGCCTCGATCAGCAAGCCGGGCTGCGGCTTGCGGCAGTCGCATCCGTCCGACAGGCCGTGCGGGCACCACACCACGGCGCCGAACGGGCCCAGCAGCTCGTCGATCCGGCGGCAGACGGCGGCCACGTCGTCGCTGGAGATCAGCCCGCGGGCGACGCCGCTCTGGTTGGACACGATGGCCAGCGCGACACCGCGCGCCCGCAGCCGATCGAGCGCCGCACGCACACCGGGGAGCGGCACGACCCGGGCCGGATCGCCGTTGTAGGGGACGTCGACGACCAGCGTGCCGTCGCGGTCGCAGAGGACGGCATCGACCTCGGGGGCCGCGACACGCCGATGACGATCGGGCGGCGTGTTCCCGGACCGGCTCGACCGGCTCGTCGGGGGCATGTCCGCCGCTTACCCCCGGAGAAGCGCTTCTCATACCGCCGACCCGGGAGAGGGCGCTTCTCATGGCGGCGGCCCGTACCGTTTGCTCGCCCGCCACCCGGGTAGCAACGGCCCGACAAGAGGAGGATTCCCATGAGTCTTCTCCGCCGAAGAAGCGATGTGGCGCCCTATGGCGCCGACACCGATCTGCGCTCGGATGCCACGGTGGAACCCACCGCATTCGAACAGCGCACAGAGCGCGACGTCGTCGTCGAGCGCTGGAGTCCGGGCAACGTGCTGGCCGCGTTGGCCGGCGCCGCCCTGGTGGTGCTCGGGATCGTGGCGTTGACGCGCACCGATGTCGACAGCACGTGGTATCGCCCGGTCGAGCAGGTCGCCGGCATCGACCACACGCCGTTGCTCGCGGCGATCGAGATCGGCGTCGGCGCGCTGTTGGTGATCCTGGCCCTTGCCGGGTCGCGGTCACTGCTTGCGTTCGTATGCCTCGCCGTGGCGATCGCCGCCGCGGTGGCCGCCGTCGACCCGGGACTCGTCGATCGCGAGCTGGCGATCGACCGATCGTGGGCCATCGTCCTCGCAGCGAGCGGCGGCGCACTCGCAGTGCTGTCGATGCTGCCGTGGCCGACCACGGTCGAGCGGTCTTCGTCCGTCGCTGGTCGCCGGGGCTACGGCCGCACCATCCAGCAGCACTAGCAGTACGAGCAGGCCGATCGCCGAGCTGTCAGGGCCACGAGGTCTCGGTGGGGCAGGTGACAACCAGCTCTCGGACCTCGCACCCGGGAGGCTGGGTCAGTGCCAGCACCACTGTGGCGGCCACGTCGCGCGGGTCGCACAGCTCGGCGTCGGCGGGCGGTCGGTAGCGGGCATCACGATCGTCGAAGAACGCTGTGTGCATCCCGCCCGGCGTGAGGAGCGTGACACCGACCTCGCCTTGGAGCTCCGCGGTCAGCGCGCGCGTCAGCCCGACCACGCCGAACTTGCTCGCGCAGTAGGCACTGGCGTCGCTGACCGCCCGGTGCCCGAGCGTGGAGGCGACGGTGACGATCCTTCCGTGGCTGCGGCGGAGCCAGGGGAGCGCGGCGCGGATCACTGCGGCCGTGCCCAGCAAGTTGACCGCGACGACCCGCTCCCACTCGTCGGTCGGGACCTCGTCGAGGCGGCCGGGGCGGTCGATCCCGGCGCAGGTGACCACGGCGTCGAGCCCCTGGGCGGAGGAGGCGATCCGGCGGACCGCCTCCTCCGCCTCCTTGGTGTCGGCGAGGTCCACGCTCTCGGCGGCCGCCCCCGGGGGAGGAGGTTGCACGTCGAGGATGGTGGGGCGGGCCCCCTCGCCGGCCGTTGCGGCGACGATCGCGGCTCCGAGGCCAGATGCCCCGCCGGTCACGATGAGCGTCTTGCCTTCGAGCCGCACGCCGGGCCTGTTACCCGAGGTGACGCGTCGGGATACACGCGCCGCTGGAGTGGTGGCGAGACAGACGCGCGTCACGTCACCGTTCCTCGGTTCCGACGCGGGCTCGCTGGCGGCGGTCGGCTACGTGGCCCGTCGCGGTTACGCCGACGGTGGGCCGGGAAGTCATCTGTTGCGTCTCGAGGAGATCCGTTGGTTTCCAGCGACGAATGGAGGTCGTCATGCCCGCCAAGCAAGAGCTGCCGAGCACCCTCCGGCGTTCGCCGAAAAAGGCGCAGGAGACGTGGTCGAAGGCCCACGACAGCGCGGTCGAGACCTACGGAGAGGGTGAGCGCGCCCACCGCACGGCGTTCTCCGCGCTCAAGCACTCCTTCGAGAAGGTCGCCGACCATTGGGAGCCGAAGCGCTCGAAGGGGCCGTCCGATCCCCGGGCCCGCAAGCCTGCGCGCGAGGCCCGGGCGGGCAAGGGCAAGACATACGGCGGCGTCGACGTGGAGGGCTCGAGCAAGCAGGAGCTGTTGGAAAGGGCCCGCCGGCTCGACGTACCGGGTCGGTCGAACATGACCAAGGACGAACTGGGTGACGCGATCGCCCGCGCCAACACCCGCTCGACACGCAAGGCGCGCGAGCGCTCCAACAGGTAGGCGACCGTGTCGGTCGCCGGGCGGCGGATCGCCGTGCTCCGAGCCCTGCCCGGAGTCGGCGACCTGTTGTGTGCGGTGCCGGCGTTGCGGGCGATCCGCACGGGCCACCCGGCGGCGACGATCATGCTGGTCGGGCTGCCGTCGGCCTGGTGGTTCGTTCACCGCTACCCCGACCTGGTCGACGGTCTCCTCCCGGTGGCGGGCGTCGCCGGACTGCCGGAGGTCGAGCCAGACGCGGTGCGTGCGGTGCGGTTCCTGCGGCGGGCGCAGGCCGAGCACTTCGACCTCGCCGTGCAGATCCACGGCAGCGGGGAGGTCACCAACCCGCTGATGACGCTGCTGGGTGCGCGTCACCACGCCAGCGCCCATCGACCGGGACAGTGGGTTCCGCCAGGGGCGTCGATCGAGTATCCGGGCCGCGGTCACGAGATCGACCGGATGCTCGCAGTCGTTGCCGCCGCGGGTTGCCCACACGTCGGTGTCGGGGTGGACCTTCGGGTCACAGCCGACGAGCACCGCACCGCGGCGCGGCTCGTCGAACGCGCCGGTCTGGTCGGTCGCCAGCTGGCATGCATCCACCCGGGCGCCTCCCGGCCCGATCGGCGCTGGCCGGCCGAGCGATTTGCCGAGGTGGGCGACCATCTGGCGGACCGTGGGTTCGCGGTGGTGGCGACGGGGACGACGCGGGAGCGCCCCGGGGTGCGCGCCGTGGCCCACCGGATGCGGTCGCGGCTGCTCGATCTGTCCGGGCACACAAGCATCGGCGTACTGGGCGCCGTCTACGGGCGAGCGCGCCTGGTCGTCACCAACGACACGGGCGCCTCGCACGTCGCCGCCGCTGTGGGCGCCCCGAGCGTGGTCGTCATCGGCTCCGCGGAGCCCGACCGCTGGGCGCCCCTCGACCGCCAGCGCCACCGGGCGGTATCCGGTGCTCCGCCGGGGGCGTGGCCGGGCGCCGACGCCGTCATCACGGCCGTCGATGACCAGCTCGGCCGCTGGCCGCCGGCTCGTGGGCGGCTCGACCGTGCACGCGCTGGGCGGGCGCACGGTGCAGCCGGGACCAGGCCGAGCGGGGAGGGCCCATGAGGCCGCTGCGGATCCTGACCTGGCACGTCCATGGCACCTATCTCTGGTACCTGTCGCACATCCGCCACGAGCTCATCGTGCCGGTCAAGGCCGGGCGGCCGCCGGGCTACGGCGGCCGGGCCGGGACGTGGCGCTGGCCCCCCAACGTGCGCGAGGCGCCCGCCGCCACGATCGCGGACCAGGATGTCGACGCCGTGCTCTACCAGTCCCATCAGAATTGGCTGGTCGACCGGCC
>OBLS010001033.1_pt1 | contig 11016 bp, 10 predicted proteins | sample 1519901 | NCBI WGS metagenome assembly OBLS01 (sample SAMEA3113585, study PRJEB22503) | soil metagenome
AACTGATGCCAAATCTAGCGGCTAAACTCCTTGGTAGGGCTAGGGATTTCAGGCTCTGGATCTCTGAAAAGAAACCTGGAGACAGCAGTTCGAATCTGCTCCGGGCTATAAATCTACTTTTTTAGGTCCTGCATCAATAATTTTCTGAGAAACTTCTCCAAATTTTTGAAAATTTTGTATGAATAAGTTTGCTAACTTTGTAGCTGCTTGTACATATTCTTTTTGATTATTCCATGTCTGAGCTGGATCTAATATCTGATTAGGTACTCCTGGACATTCTAATGGTATCTCTAAATTAAATATTTGATGGAACTTAAAAGAACGTTTGTCTAGTTCTCCGTTGATAACGGAAGTAACCATAGATCTAGTGTATTTTAGATCTATTCTTTTTCCTATTCCATAAGGCCCGCCATACCAACCAGTATTTATAAGATATACTTTTGTGTTATGTTGAGTAATTTTATTTCCCAACATTTCAGCATAATTTGTAGCGTGAAGAGGCATAAAAGGAGCACCAAAACATTGTGAAAAAGTTTCTTTTGGTTGAGTAATTCCTCGTTCAGTTCCAGCTAATTTACTTGTATAGCCGGACATAAAATGGTACATAGCACCTTCCTTACTAAGCTTAGCAATTGGTGGCATTACCCCGAAAGCATCAGCAGTTAAAAATATAATCACTTTGGGATGACCTGCTAAACTTGGAATAATCGCTCCTGGTATGAATTCTAATGGGTAAACTACGCGAGTATTTTCGGTAAGAGAACCGTTAGAAGCATCAGCAGTTAAAAATATAATCACTTTGGGATGGCTTGCTAAACTTGGAATAACCGCTCCAGGTATGAATTCCAATGGATATACTACGCGAGTATTTTCGGTAAGAGAACCATTAGAAAAGTCTGGACTTCTATTATCTTGGGAAACAATCACATTTTCCATTACAGATCCAAATCTTATTGCGTTCCAAATTTGGGGTTCAGTTTCCTTCTTTAAGTTGATACATTTTGCATAACATCCGCCTTCAAAATTAAAAATGCCTTTTGAGGACCATCCATGCTCATCGTCCCCGATTAAAAATCTATTAGAATCTGCTGATAATGTTGTTTTTCCTGTTCCTGATAAACCGAAAAATAAAGCAGTATCATCACTTTTTCCAACATTTGCAGAACAATGCATAGGAAATATACCTTGGTTTGGTAAATAATAATTCATTAATGAAAAAATCGACTTTTTAATTTCTCCAGCATATGATGTAGAACCAATTAAAATTATTCTTTTCTTTAAATTAATAACTATGAATGTTTCAGAATTAGTATTATCTTTTTTTGGTATTGATTTAAAGTCATTTAATGCAAGTAAAATCACCTTTGGTTTGTGTTTCTTCATCTCCTCTTTTGTTGGTTTTATAAATATTTGATTTGCAAAAAGAGATTGCCAAGCCTTATCTGTTATTATACTTATAGGCAGCCTAGCTTCTTCATCAGCTCCCACAAAACCATTGAATAGAAAAAGTTCTTTATTTCTGACAAACTTTTTCATTCTTTCAAAAATACTATTAAAATTCTCTTCAGAGATTGGATGATTGACTTTACCCCAATTAACTGTTTTTTTTGTAATATTGTCCTGGACTATGTATCTATCATCTGGTGATCTTCCGGTAAATTTACCGGTTTGAACTGATAGCGATCCAGTATTAGATAAAATTGCTTCTTTTCTTTGAATTGAGAATTCTACTAAATCCGGAACTGATAAATTAGAATATAATATTTTTGGATTAAGTCCATATTTGTGGATCATTGCTAAGCTTTTTAAATTACCTTTCTCTGAATCCTTGGCCATGAGGATACCTTTACGGATTATTATTAGCATTATTTAATTGATTTCCTTTAATAACAAAAAGGTATAATCTCTTTAAATACTAGTTTTGCATTAGTCATAAAGTGAAAGAATTTTTTTATATATAATCAGTAAGGTAAAGAATTTTCTCATTTTTTCATTATCATTTCTTTTAAATCTATATTAAAAAATGTATTTAATATTCCAATATAGCTTTCAACAGGGGCTGGGATATCTTGTTCACAAGATACTCCATTATTCCATGCATTTATCCAAATTGTCATACTTAAAAGTATATTTATAAACCTTGAATATCTTGATGGTGTTTCTAATTTTTTAATATAATTTTCAGATAGTAGCCACGAGGCAGTAAAATCTAGGCATGAATTACCATAAATAGATTTTATTTGTTGTTTTAAATCTGAAGCATAAATAAATGGTTTTATACACATTATGAATGGAAAATCTACTAGAGATGGCAACATAAGGCCAGGAGGTGATAATAAAGTGACTAATCGTGATCCTCTTTTCATTTCTTTTTCAATTTTTACTCTTAGTTTTTCTATGAGCCCAACATCATTAAACCAAAAAAACAAAATAGTAGCTTCAGAAATATCTAATTCTTCTATTGGTTTTTTAACAATATCTATTCCATGTATATCTTTAGTTTGATATTTAGCATTCTGAATGAATTTCTCATTCTGATCAATTCCAATGACCTTTTTAACTCCAAATTCCTCTCTCGCAATTTTTAATGAGTGAACATTATTCCCAAATCCAATGTAATAGAAAATATCATCAAACGATAATTTCGAAAATTTAAAGATGTTTCTAAATACAGTATCTGCTATTGTAATATTCGAGCCAGAAATTACTTCTGAAGGTAAATTTGAAAGAAATTCATCTATTTTCAAATTTTTTAATACTTTTTACAAGAAGGGGATATATTATTTCTTTTATTCAGATATAAAAGCTAGCTTCAGATTATTTTTAAAAAATTTTTATTATTCCTATCTTTGTCATTCTTTATATTCTTGTTGAATAAAATAAAAAAAGAAGAATAACTTTATAAAGTGAATTCATCCTATCAAATATATGTTTGATCTAAAGGATTATTTTTCAAAGATTATTAATCAATTTCGAATGATCTCTAATAGGTCTGATCAATCATATGAAAGAATAGTTTGCCAAATTTGCAATAGAATTTGTTATAACAAAAAAGATTTAAAGATTCATCTTAGGAAAGAACATCCAGATTTAACTTCTCCTCCTACAAGAACATAGAATATTTTATTAAATAATAGTTGTTAATTATTACTGAATGAAAATAACATAAAAATTAAAAGACTAATTGTTAAATTAAACACTTAATATTATTACTTTTTAATTATAATATACTTGAAACTAAGTATGTCCTTGGATTTAATTACTTTAAGAAATATGTTGAATTTTGATTAAGTTATAGAAAAGTTAAATCCAATTTTAACTGACATAGCAATATTTACTATTGAGTTTTGTATTTGAAAAAATTTATAATCGCAAGGGATTAAATATTAAATCAAAGAATTAGTTTTGCTATTTTTCTTATTTTAGGAAATGCTGTTCCTCAATTAAAGTCACATATTAATGGGCTTTGTCGAATGGATTAGCGGTGAACTTTTGGAGATTGCCATACAAATTTTATTCGATAGTGGTGCTCCTAATGCCTTAAACGGTTTAAAGATTATGAAAGAAGTTTTGACGAAAGATAACAAATGAATAAAAAATAATTGTTATTGGATTCTCTATTTTATTAATTGGTTCATCAATGCGAAACTAATATTAATATTATGTTTTTACTTGTTTTTTTAAAAACTAATGCTCTTTTCAATAGGGATAGGACTACAACTTTTTAATATTGCTGTATAGAATCAAATTAAAGCATTTAATATTAAAAAGATATATATGGATCTCTTTTGTTTGATTACCTTTTTATAATTGTGCAAATACAAGTAAATTTATGTTACCATATATATAAAATTAAATTAGAAAAATTAATAAATTTCGGCTTCAGAGATACTATGATAAGTATGACAATTAAAGGGAATTTAATTATGTCTCTTATAATAGGCCCCATGATTTTTTTGAATTTGAGTCTATTTAATGCAAGTTTTGCAGAAAATTCTACCTTTCCGCTTGGTTTATCTAATACTACTGAAAAAGCTTCAAATTTAATGAATAACCAACCTATTAATAAAGAAAAAGCTTTATCAAATTTACCATTAGTTATAAACATTACCAAAAATTCCAATGCTACCGATACTGTAATTGATTTTATTATCAATCAAGTAAATAGTAGTGTAGTAGATACTTCTATTTTAGAAGAACTCGCTCGTGACCGTATTCCTTTGTTAATTGATACATTAAAGAATACCAATGCTTCTAGTATTGCAGCGGAATATATATTAAATGAAACAAAGGAAGGATTATTTACAAATATTACAAGAAATTAAATCCTTTATTTCATTTTTCATTTAGTATGTCTTTCTCCGTATATCTGACATTGATGACATCTAGGTCATGAGCTATATGGACATTTTCAAAGTTTCTTTGTGCCTCATTTTTCATTAAATTGAGATCGTCATATCTTGAACTAAAATGAGTTAATATTAATTTTTTTACATTTGCATTTTTTGCAAATAATGATGTCTCTAAGGCAGTGGAATGAAACCTTTCAATTGCCTTGTTTTTTTCCTGCGCTGTAAAAGTAGATTCAAAAACTAATACATCACAACCTAGAAAAAATTGCTGTAGTTTTTTGGAAGGTCGTGTATCACCTGATATTCCTATTTTGCGACCCGGACGAGAAGGACCAGTAAAATTTTTTGCAAGTATCTTTCTGCCTTTGTGTTCGATATCAATCCCATGTTGTAATAGCCGATATAATTGACCTTCAGGTATTCCATATTTTCTTGCTTTTTCAACATTAAAAATTCCTGGTCTATTATATTCTTCTATCAAATAAGAAAAAGCAAGAATTGAATGATCAGCAAAACAAGTCTTTATACAATAATCTTTTTCTTCAACTAAAATACCTTCATTTTGTATTGTATGCACAATAACTTGATAGTTAATATTAAAATTCAATATTTTTTGATTTAATAAAATAAATTCTTCGATTCTTGGTTCACCGAAAATCTCTATGGGTTTAGTTCTCCCCATCAACGAAAGAGTTTGTAATAGACCTAAAAGGCCTAAACAATGATCTCCATGAATATGTGTTATGAAGATTTTCATTTTTTTATTCATTCCTAATTTTGATCTGATAAATTTAACTTGCATGCCTTCTCCTGCATCAAAAATTAGTATTTCAGGACCTCTTACGATGGCAATAGAAGATAAACCTCTTTGATAAGTGGGAAGAGCTGCAGCGGTACCCAAAAATACTATTTTTAACTCTACCATTTTAATCAATCATCTTAACTATGTATAAATAATTACATTACAATCTGATTAATTAGTATTAACAACGACATTGGACAATATAGGGGCTAGATCTACTTTTGAGCAAATATTTGGAATTGAATTTGTAGAAATGATTTCCTGAACTCCTGCATTTATTATTTTTTCCAAAGCATTGTCTAAAAGAAGTGCATGCGTACACAAAACAATAATATTTCGAATTTTATTTTTTTTTAATACTCTACATGCTTTTACTATACTCCCTCCAGTGCTAATCATATCATCTATCAATATTGCATCCAATCCCTCAACTACCAATCCTAAATTTTCTTCAATAGAAACTAAACCTGTCTTTCTATCTCTAGTTTTTTTAAGGCATAATATCTGTAATTTTAATAACTCCGCAATTTTTTTTGCTCTTTTTGTTCCCCCTTTGTCTGGAGAAACAATTATGGAGTTTTCAATAGTTTTATTCTTTTTTAAATACTCTGCAAGAATTGGAATAGCAGAAACATTTTTAATTGTTATTGAAAAATATGACAAAGAAAGTTCATTATGAATATCTACTGTTATTACTTCAGTAGTTCCACAGTTTTGTATTAATTCTGCTAGTACTGAAATACTAATAATTTCACCTTCTAAAAACACCTTATCTTGTCTTGCATATGCCATATAAGGAATTATTACTGTTATTTTTGAAGCATTATCTCTTCTACATTTATGAATCATCATCAATAATTGAATTATATGTCTATCTATAGGAGGATAAAGGGATTGAACTATTATACAATGTTTATGATCAACAGATGGAATACGTATTTTGCTTTCGCCATCCGAAAATAGTTTTAGTTCTGGTTCGATAAATTCAACATTTAAATTTTTTGAAATACTCTTAGCCAAGTCTAATGATCCAGGACCTGCTATTACCACTGCATTTTTAAGCAAATAATATTAACAAATTTATTACAATCATAAAAACCTTTATTAAAATTCAATTTATAGCGTAAATAGATAAAAAAGGTTTTTTATTATGGTTTAAGTAATAGTATTGTTGAGTGATAAATCATCTAATTGTATTCAGCAAGATCACAGCAATTGTAATGGTATAATCATTGATAACCAAATGGCTAATGAGGCTTCTAGAATATGTGATTGCCCATGTCATAACAATATGTATCAACTTATTAAAAAAGCATCTGCAGCATTAAGGATAAATGAGAACAATGATAATTTTTAATGATGCGGTATAGTAAAATAATATAAAATAAGTACTTCATTAATCAATTAATTAAATTTTTATTATAATAGTTATTTTATCTGTATTTATTTTATCTATCTCATTTTTTATAGCTTCAATAAGATGTTGAGGTGAGCTTAAACTAGAAAAATCGACTATTTTCATATCATCTAAAATATGTACCTGAGGAGCAAGATCATCATTTGATTTATTGTTTAACTTGAAAATTAAAGTATCTATCTCATTTTTTAAATTCTTATTACCTTTAATGATCTTTGCGTTATCTAACATTAGTCTTATTCTTCCAAATTTATCTAATATGACAATTGGATATTTTCTTTTTTTTATAAGGAATTGTTTTTTTATTGTCTCACATGTAAATCCATAATAATTTCTCATATCCAATATTCTTTGAACATTATTATTTTCCAAAATAGAAGAAGCTATCTCGGTCGCCTGCTTTTCATCAATTTCTTTTCTATTGTTCTTTCCAATATCTAATTCAACATTTCCAGTGGCTATTGCTCTTAATAATGAACGTTCATTCACATATTCTGTTTGTATTGATATGGACTCAGGAACTGCGCCTCGATCAAGGGCTCTTTTCTTAATATCATCTATTATATTAGAAACATCATTTGCATCAGGCTTATCAATTGTTTTTTCTATCTCTTCATAGATCATTGCTGCTGCAACACCAATAGAGGAAACTACTTCCGCATTTTTAGCTATTTGATGATGAAATTTCCTTTTTGTAGCCATATAAGGAACCAAGACAGAAGCGCCCCCTCCTCCACCAATAAGAATAATTTTATTTTCAACTAATTGATATTCCTTTATCATAGGATCCATTATTTGAAAAATCTTTTTAATAGAAAAATCCAGTACCATTTCTGCAGCTTCTTGATAACTTATTCCCAATTTTTCACCCAATAAAGACAGTGATCTAATTGCTGATACCCTATTTCCAAATGCATAATCTTCTTTCATTATTAAACCTAATGCATTTGCTGCACAGGTATTAGTTATTGCAATTTTTTTGTTATCGTGGCTTTGAATACAAATGTAATCAGTCGGATCATTTTCATTTGGTTTGAATGTTATTATTCTAGCATTTTCTAATTCCTTAGGTTCAACAAAACATGAATATTTTAGTCCTGCTATATGCGCAGACCGAGGGCCAACATCGATTATCCTGTTTTTTGCTATTCTAATTAGAGAACCACCAGCTACTCCTGCCACTCTTACGTCTAATGATCGTATACATGTAGGATGGTCCATTATCGTTACATATCTGATTTCAGGTTTACCATTTTTTATAATGGATATATTTGTCGATGTTCCTCCTATCTCTATAAAAACGCCATGTAAAATATGAGAATGTAATAAAGCTCCTGCAACACTAGCCGCTGGACCAGATAAAATGGTTAAGATGGGTTTATTCTTAAAAGTGTCAATATCTGTTACTCCTCCATCTCCTTTCATTATCATAAGCGGACAATGTATGTTCTCCTGCCTTACAACATTTTCAACATATTTTGCAGTGCTAATTGCTTTTGGCATTATTCCGGCATTAATAGCAGCAGTTACAGTTCTAATTTCTAATCCATAAATTCCTGTTAATTCATGACCAGCTGTAATAGGAATATCAGAATTAGTCATAACGTATTGTTCATTGCTGGGATCATCTACGCCATATGCTTCACTAACAACTAATACATCTGCTCCTTCATGTTTAAGTGCTAAAATTGCAGAAATTACCTCATCTTTCTCTAAATATTTTGATGTATCAAGGAATCTATAACATGTGTGAAGATGTTTATTTAGCGATAGTTCAATATCTTTTATGTTCGTTCTTTTAACTACATTGGATTTTTCTAAACCCACACCCATTCCTACAATACCTACTTTTGCTGTATCACCTTCAAGCAATGCATTTACGGCTTGAGTTGTACTATGTGAAATTAATTCAATTTCAGATCTTTGGATATGGTAATTATTCATTAATTCTCTTAGCACAAGAATTATTCCCTCTGCTACTCCTCTTTCTGAATTATGGGTAGTTTGTACAGTAGTACTACCAATAAAAGAGCCTGAGGCAATATCTATAGCTATAGCTTTTGTAAAAGTTCCACCAACATCAATACCCAATCTGATCTTTCTATTCATTAATTAATACACGTTATGTATATGCTGAATCTGTTCTTAATCTTTAGGTAAAATAATATATATTTATTCTTTTTCTTGTTTTTCTACATCGACCAAAAAACTTCTTCTATTTTTTCTCTTCGACCAATTTGTCGTAGAATCTCCTGAAATTCTTTTTTCTTATCAGAAACTAAAATTCTCATTTTACCATTTTTAGTTTTATTATTTAGGTTATTATTTATTAGAAATTTTTTTACCTCTTTAGCAATAATTTGTGAAGGATCTATAAATTCTATATGTGGATAAATCTGATTTAATTGATCAAGTATAAATGGTAAATGAGTGCTAGATAATGTTACTACGTCAATATCATCTAGCTTTCCAAGTAATTGTCTTATTAACTGTGCAATCTTTTTTCTATTATTTAAAAAAGTTCCATCTTCTATCATGGAAATTAAAGGTGATGCATTAAATTTTGAAACAAAAATCTCCTGAGGAATTTCAGTCTTTATTTGTATATCTAATTCTTTGCTATTTATTGTTGATTCTGTTGCCATTATTCCGATATGTTTTTTTTTAGTCATCTTTATTGCCTTTTTAATAGGAGGCCTTACACCAATTAAGGGAATATTTGTAAGTGACTTCACTTCATCAATAACTTGTATAGATGGTGTAGTTGAAGCAATTATTATTAACTTGGGATTAAATCTTTGTAGATATTTTATTGTATTTTGGACAATTTCAAACAGATCATTTTGTGACTTTTTTCCATATGGAAAATTTGCTTTATCTGCAAAATAAATTAAATTTTCACTAGGAAGTTCTTTTTTTAATTCTTTAATTATTGATATCGATCCTATACCAGAATCAAATACAACTATAGGAGAATGATTCATCTCTATAGATCTATACTTAATTAAATATAATTCTTAAATTAAAATAACCATTTCTCCTATTTTAATAATTACCATAATTATTTTGATACGTGAAGGATTTTTTGGCTTCAATAGAAGAAATAAAATAACACTTACCTACCTAGCCTTCATTTCCTTCGTCTGATACAAGATTTATAATCATCATAAAGTCAATTTCAATTATTATACTTGCTTAATTAATTACTTTATATCTAATTTTGAAATCTTTTATAATATTGGAGGTATTTTAATAAATTATTTAAATTTGATATATCATAGAATTAGTTACTTATTTGTAGACTAATAATAGTACTAACATTGACTATAAATTTTATATGTTATTTTCTGTTGTTTAATTTGATTTAGATGATGTACTAGGTTAGTAGACAAAATTAAAGTTTATGTTCAAAAAATCCTTAAATTTCTTTCTGTTGGAGGAGGAAACTCTTGCAAGACATATTGAAAGATCAATATTATATTTTCGAAATGTAAATAATTAAAAAAAATTAATTTTAATAACAAATTGTATTCTATGGTTGATAAAGCAATTGTTTACATTATACTTGCTAAATCAATACTATGAAAATCAGCAAATATAGTATCTCCTTTATATTTATTTCAATTTGGATAATACAAGTAAAAATTTAATTTGTATTAATACTGACATCATATCTCATACCAATATCATGCTTATAAAATCCAAATTTTTCATAAAAGCCAGAGTTATATTTAGAACAATTTAAAATTATTTTATAACATTGTTCTTGAACTGCTAACTCTAATGCTTTTTCTACAAGACTAGAACCAATTCCTAAATTTTCAAACCCTTTTCGTGTTACTACGTCTTCTATGTGACAAACCTTTCCGCCATTATGAATAAATTTTTGTTCTATGATAGTTGTAATTGACCCAATGATTTCAGTATCATTTAAAGCTACAAAAACTTTAATGTTTCCTGATTTTTTTATTTTTTCAAATATGTTTTTAGAGAATTCTTTATTATAGATGGCTTCATCAACTTCTGCTAAATTTGACAAAGTCTTAAAGAAGCTATTGTTAAGATAATCTTCTTTTAATTCTTTAATTTGTATTTTAGATTTGTTTATAAACATATATCTAATTGCATTCTAAGTTATAATTATCAAGCAATAAAATTCTTTTATCAATTTTAAAAATATTTTTATTCCAATAATATACAATATGTAACTTTAATAAAAAAAATATTAATTTTATAGGTATTGTAAATATTGATTATTTATGTAATCTTATACAATACTATCGAAAATAAAAAGTTGAAACTATAAATAATATTGAATTAGGATGATCTTTTTATCTTAAGTCATTAAACTTGTTATTTTTTCAATATTACCCTATTATATACTCTATTTTCTTATTTTTTTCTAATTAAAATTTTAAAATTGAACAATTGATTAGTTATTGGTA
>OBLS010001034.1_pt1 | contig 11012 bp, 10 predicted proteins | sample 1519901 | NCBI WGS metagenome assembly OBLS01 (sample SAMEA3113585, study PRJEB22503) | soil metagenome
ATCGCATCGTTCGTCGACGGCCGCGAGCTCGCCTTCGACATCGTCGGCGCCGACCCGCTCTCCGACCTCGCCGTCCTCCGCCTCGACAGCGACGCCGCGCCCGCCGAGCTCGGCGACGCCGAGAGCCTCCGCGTCGGGCAGCTCGTGGTCGCGATCGGCAACCCGCACGGCTTCGCCGGCTCCGTCACGGCCGGCGTCGTCTCGGCGCTCGGCCGCTCGCTTCCCGTCCGCTCCCGGCGAGCGGCCCGGATCGTCGACAACGTGATCCAGACGGATGCAGCGCTCAATCCCGGCAACTCGGGCGGAGCGCTCGTCGACGGCCGCGGCCGCGTGGTCGGGATCAACACGGCAGTCGCCGGAGTCGGGCTCGGCCTCGCGGTGCCGATCAACACCGCGACGCGCACGATCGTCGGCGCGCTGATGAGCGAGGGGCGCTTCCGGCGTGCCTACCTCGGCATCGCGCTCGGCCCGAGACCGCTTCCGCCGCGGCTCGGCCAGGCGCTCGGACGCAGCTCGGCGGTCGAGATCGTCGAGACCGTCGACGATAGCCCCGCCGACGCCGCCGGGCTCCGGCCGGAGGACCTCATCCTCGAGGTCGACGGCTCCCCCGTTGAGAGCGTGAACGACCTCCAGCGCCACATGGTCGGCGATGCCATCGGCCGCACCGTCCGCGTCACCGTGCACCGCAGCGGACGAACCTTCGATGCGGAGCTCGTCCCGGTTGAGCTCCAGACGTAGCTAGCGGCCCCTGAAGTCCGGCCGCCGCTTCTCGCCGAACGCGGTGAGACCCTCCTTCGCGTCCTCCGACGCGAAGGCGAGAGCGAGCAACCGGCGCTCGTACTCGAGCCCGAGCGAGAGCGGCCCCTCGTAGGCGCGGTCGACCGCCTCCTTCGCGAGGCGAGTGGCCACCGGGCCCTTCGCGGCGATGTCGCGCGCGACCCGTTTGGCCTCCTCGAGCCACGCCTCCTTCGCGACGAGACGAGCGACGAGGCCCGCCTCGAGCGCCTCCCTCGCGGAGAGGAACCGCCCACTGAGGATCACGTCCATGGCGGTCGCCTTGCCGACGGCCCGTGTGAGCCGCTGCGTGCCGCCGGCGCCGGGGATGATCCCGAGCCCGGTCTCGGGCTGTCCGAACTTCGCGGTCTCGGACGCGACGATCAGGTCGCAGGCCATCGCGAGCTCGCAACCGCCGCCGAGGCAGAACCCCGAGACGGCCGCAACCAGCGGCGTCCAGAGCTCGCGAATCGTGTCCCAGCGCTCGACCCGCCGCTGGTAGTAGAGGTCGATCGTCGACGCCTCGGCGAGCTGGCCGATGTCCGCGCCGGCCGCAAAGGCTCGTTCCGACCCGGCAAGGACGATGCAGCGAATGCCCTCGTCGCGGTCGAGCTCCTGAAGCCTCTCGACGAGCTCCGACATGAGGTCGTCGGAAAGCGCGTTGAGCTGCTTCGGCCTGTTGAGCTGGACGACGGCGATGGACTCGTCGCGCTCGACCAGAACCAGTGACTCGCTCACTTCTTCAGGAACTTCTCGATCGCCGCCTTCGGCTCGTCGGTCGCCATCGAGAGCGCGAGCCAGTCTCGCGCGTGGTTGATCGTCTCGTGCCATGCGAGGTCGCGCCAGAAGTTCATGTGCTGCTTTGCGTAGCGCGTCGTCTGCGGGAGCTTGCGCGCAAGGTTCTCGACCACCTCGTCGGTCTTCGCGTCCAGCTCCGCGGCCGGAACCGCCCAGTTCACGAGCCCCCACTCCTCGGCCTGCTTCGCCGGGATCTCCTCACACATGAAGACGATCTCGCGCGCCCGCCGGTCGCCGACCATGATCGCGAGCCATTGCGTCGCGCCGCCGGCCGGCACCGACCCATGCTCCGGCCCGACATGGCGGATGAACGCGTCGTCCACCATGACCGCGAGGTCGCAGGCCATCTGCAGCTCGTTGCCGCCGCCGACCGCGATCCCGTTGATCCGCGCCAGCGTGGGCTTCCCGATCTCCCGTAGCCGGTCGTGCGCGTCCTTGAAGGCGCCGAACCATTTCCAGTACTCGGTCGGCTTACCGACGTACTCCTCCGCCCAGTTACGCAGGTCCGCGCCGACGCAGAACGCACGCCCTTTGCCGGTGAGGACGACGACGCGGATCTCGTCGTCCCAGGAGGCGTCTTCGCAGGCACGGGCGAGCTCTCTCAGCATCTGGAAGTCGAAGGCGTTGAGGACGTCCGGGCGGTTGAACGTGATCGTCGCGCGCGGCGGCGTCTTCTCGTACACGATGTTCTCGAAGCCGAGCTCGTCGGGCGCGAGCGGCTGCGGGTAGCTGGGCTCGGTCACTCGACCTCGGCGAAGTGGACGTGGAAGCGCCCGCCCATCTCCATCGCGTCCGTACCGGTCGCCCTGAACTCGTCCGTCCGCGCGGCCGACTTGAAGGAGTCCATGTCCGGAAACTCCCACTCGGCGTAGTACGGGAACTTCGGTTCGCCCATCGGGGCGCCGAACACGGGGCCGTGCCTGAACGTCCCGCCGGGGACCTTGCGGCAGAGCTCCGCATGCTGCTCGTACCGCTCCGGATCCGGCTTCTCCTCGTACAGGACGAACACGCGAACCATGGCTCTCCTTCCGTCGGCTGCGACCGGCCGGAGCGTATAGCTTCGCCCCGTGTCGAGCGGAACGGCTCTCGCAGTCTCGATCTGCTTCACGGCTGGGATCGCGGGCGGCGTCCAGGCAGCGGTGATGGGAGAGTTGGGCGACCGCGTCGGAATCGCCCCAGCCGTCGCGTTCTCAGTGCTCGTCTCCTTCGTCTGCGCCGCGGCCGCCCTGCTGCTCTGGGAGCGGAGCTTTGCGGGTGTGCGCGCCGCAGCCCACGAGCCTGCGTGGCTCTGGGTCGGCGGGATCGCGAGCATCTACATCGTTCTGGCCGCGACGGTCGCGGTGCCACGGATCGGCGTCGCGGCAACGATCGGGCTCGTCATCGCCGGGAACCTGATCATGGCGGCGCTGATCGACAAGTACGGATGGCTCGCACAGGACGCGATCCCGCTCGACCGCTGGCGGATCCTCGGCCTCCTGCTCCTCGCCGCCGGAGCGGCGCTCACGCTCTCGCGAACCTAGGAGGGTTCGGCGGAATGGCGCTCATTGCCGGGTTGCGATGCTCGTTCCCAGGCAAGGACGCAGGGAGCGCCCGCATCGAATGAGATACGGGTGCGACTGAGGACGCCGTCCGGGGGGCGAGTAGCGCGGCCCGGTGACACAGCCGCTGTTTCGCCGAACCCTCCTTAGTACTCGTCGTGGCGGCGCCACCACTCATACGGCGGCGTCTGTGGCCGGCCCTCGGGCGTGTCCTCCCACTCCTCCTGCCGACCGAGCGGCGTGAGGTCGAGGAAACTCCAGACACTTCCGAGTGCTTCGACCCCACGCGACGTCGTGAAGTAGCTGCGGAAGATCCGCTCTCCGTCCCTGATGAAGACGCTGAGTCCGAAGGTCTCGCCCCGGTCGGTCGACACGCCGAAGTCCCGGTTGAAGTCCGAGCCGGCGGACGAGAACCACGGGATCTCCCAGCCCATCCGGCGGCGATACGCCTCGATCCGCTCGAGCGGCGCTACCGAGACGAGCGCGAACGACGTGTCTCGGGCGTGGAAGTGGGCGAGGTGCCCGACCTGGTCGACGAACATCGAACACCCGGGGCAGCCTGCGTCCGGCCAGCCGTTGACGCCGGGCGCGAACATGAAGTGGTAGAGGATCAGCTGGCTGCGGCCCTCGAACAGGTCGAGCAGGCTCGCCTTGCCGTCCGTCCCCTCGAAGACGTAGTGATTCTCGATCTCCGTCATGGGCTGCCGGCGGCGCTCGGCGGCCAGGGAGTCGCTCGCGCGGGTGGCCTCCTTCTCCCTGGCCAGGAGCTCTTCGTGCGCCGCCTGCCACTCGGCCCGGGACACGACGTCCGGAAGACTCACGTCCAGAAGCTACAGGCTCGGGGTCGCCTAGAGGCAGATGTCGTCGGGCCTGACCGGGACCCGGCTGAGCTCCCGGCCGGTCGCTGCGCGCATCGCGGACATGACCGCGGCGGTCGAGACCACTGTCGGCGGCTCACCGACGCCCTTCACCCCGTAGGGCGCATCCGGTTCGGGATCCTCGACCAGCTCCGCGTCGACCGGCGGCATGTCGAGCGCGGTCGGGATCAGGTAGTCGGTGAAGCTCGCGTTCGTGATCAGGCCGTCGCTCGTCTGGATCTCCTCCATCAGCGCGAGGCCGATCCCCTGCGCCGTCCCGCCCTCGATCTGCCCGTAGACCGCCTGCGGGTTGACGGCCCGCCCGACGTCCTGCGCCGTCCCGATCCAGACGACCCGCGTCAGCCCGAGCTCGACGTCCACCTCGACCACGACCCGCATCGCCGCGCACGCCAGGGCCACGTGTGCGCGGCCGTCCGTGATCTGGCCGGTCTCCGGCTCGAGCGGGAACGTGCGCGGGTGACGGTAGATCCGCTCGAGGTCGACCTCCTCGCCGTCACCGAGCTTTCCGCCTCGCCGCTCCAGCTCATCGCGAACCGCCCGGCAGGCCGCCTGCACGGCGCCTGCGGCCATCCAGGTCATGCGCGAGGCCGACGCCGAGCCCGCTGACCCGACCGCCGCCGTCGTCCCAGGCGCGAGCACGACGTTCTCCAGCTCGAGCTCCGTCCGAGCCGTCTGCAGGATCACGTTCGTCACGCCCTGGCCCACCTCGGCCGCCGCGCAGTGCACCTCCGCGACCAGCTCGCCGCCCGCGTCGGCGAACAGCCGCACCCGCGCAGCCGTGTAGTCGTCGAACCCCTCCGAGTACCCGATGTTCTTGAACCCGACCGCGAAGCCGACGCCGCGCCGAACGCCTTCGCCCCGCGTCGTGTTCCCCGCGCCGCCCGGGAGCCGGATCGGATCGCGCGGCAGCTCCTCCGCCTCCGGGACCGGGATCGCCGCCGCTTTTCGGATCACCTCGGCGACGGGCATCGAGCCGGTGATCTTCTGCCCAGTCGGCAGCACGTCGCCGGGCGCCATCGCGTTCCGCAGCCGCAACTCCACCGGATCCATCTCGAGCGCGGCGGCGAGCTTGTCCATCTGCGCCTCGGCGGCGAAGCAGGTCTGGACGGCGCCGAACCCGCGCATCGCCCCGCACGGCGGGTTGTTCGTGTAGACGCACGTCGACTCGATCAGCGCGTTCTCGATCGCGTAGGGCCCGACGGCGAACGACGCCGCGTTCGAGGTCACGGCGGTCGAGCTGGACGCGTACGCACCGCCGTCGAGCAGGATCCGCATCCTGACGTTCACGAGCTTGCCGTCCCGGTTCGCGCGGTGCTCGGCCCAGATCCGGGCCGGATGCCGGTGCACGTGGCCGAAGAACGACTCCTCGCGCGTGTAGACCATCTTCACGGGCCGGTCGGTGTGCAGCGCGAGCATCGCGCCGTGGATCTGCATCGAGAGGTCCTCGCGGCCCCCGAAGGCGCCACCCACGCCTGCGAGATGGATCCGCACCTGGTCCTTGGGCAGCCCCAGGCACGGCGCCACCTGGTCGCGGTCGACATGCAGCCACTGCGTCGCGACGTAGATGTCGACGCCGCCCTCGCCGTCCGGAACGGCCAGTCCGGATTCGGGGCCGAGGAACGCCTGATCCTGGATCCCGAGCTCGTAGTAGCCCTCGACCGAGACTTCGCCCTCGGCATCCGGGTCGCCGCGGGCGATCCGCATGTCCCGCACGACGTTGGGCCGCGGGTCGTCGCGGTAGCCGTGCCCCTCCGTCCACTTCTGCGGGTGGATCCCGGGCTGTTCGGCCGCACGCTCCGGATCGACCACGAGCTCGAGCTGCTCGTACTCGATCTCGATCGCGGCCGCCGCCCTCCGCGCCTGCTCCGGATGCTCGGCGGCGACGAGGGCGACAGGCTCGCCGAAGTAGCGCACCCGGTCGAACGCGAGCACGGGCTGGTCGGTGAACTCGAGCCCGTAGCGCTTGTCGCCGGGGACGTCCTCGTGGGTCAGCACGGCATGGACGTCCTCGTGGGTGAGGACGGCGTGGACGCCCGCCATGCCGACCGCCTTCGAGATGTCGATCGAGACGATGGCTGCGTGCGCATGTGGCGACCGTACCGTGTGGCCCCAGAGCATCCCGGCCGCGAAGAGGTCGCTCGAGTACGCGAACTCGCCGGTGACCTTCGGGATCCCGTCGACGCGCTTGACTGCCTCGCCCACCCGGCCGAGCTCGAGCTTCCGTGTCGGCGCCGTGCTCATGCGAACAGCCTCCTCACGTCCGTCTCGATCTGGGCGTAGACCCGGCGGTAGGCGTCGCGGCCGCGCCCGATGGGATCTTCGAGATCCGCCTCGCCGAGCAGCCTGGCGCCTGCGCCGGCGGCAGCGACGTGTGCCGCCGTCATCCCGACGACGACGTCCGCGCGTTCCAGCATCTCCACGGTGAGGCGACGTGCCCGATGAGACGAGAGGTCGTAGCCCAGCTCGCGCGCAACGACGATCGCGTCCTCCGGCGGCCGGTCGCCCGCGTAGGCGCCGATCCCGGCGCTCACGGCGCCGCCATGCCGCTCGCGTCTCGCCACGGCCTCGGCGAAGGGGCTCCGGCACGTGTTGCCGGTGCAGACGAAGAGGACGTTCACGCGCGACCCGCGGCAAGCCTTACGGCGTCGAAGATCTTCGCGTAGCCCGTACAACGGCAGAGGTTGCCGGACAGCGCCTCCCGGATCTCGTCGTCGGTCGGGTCGGGTTTGTGGCGGAGGAGGTCCACGGTCGCGACGATCAGCCCGGGCGTGCAGAACCCGCACTGCACGGCTCCGGTTTCGACGAACGCCTCCTGAACCCGATCGAGCTGCCCGTCCTCGGCCACCCCTTCTACGGTCACGATCTCGTGCCCGTCCGCCTGCGCGGCCAGCACCAGGCAGGCGCAGACGAGCTTCCCGTCGAGAAGAACGGAACATGAGCCGCACTCGCCCTGCTCGCACGCGTTCTTCGAGCCCGGCAGGCCCATTCGCTCCCTCAGCGCGAAGAGGAGGCTCTCGCCCGGCCAGATCTCGGCCTCGTGCCGCTCGCCGTTGACGGTGACCGAGATGTTCACGCGAGCACGCGGTCGAGGGCTCGTGCCGTCAGGACGCGGAGCGCGTGACGCCTGTACTCAGCCGAGCCGCGAACGTCGTCGATCGGGCTCGCCGCCTCCGAGACCAGGTCCGGGAACGACTCGCGCTCGTCGAGCGGCGCGGTCACGAGGCCGGTCACCGGGCCGGCCGAGCCGAAGGACGCCCTGAGCTCGGCCCGCTCACGGTCGGCCGACAGCGCGAGCGAGCAGACCGCGATCACCATCGCGTTCCGCGGCCCGATCTTCATGAACGTCTGCGACGCGCCGCTCGGCTCGACGAGGACCGCCGTGATCAGCTCGTCCTCCTCGAGCGCGTTCCGCTTCGGGCCGACGAGGAACTCGCGAACCGGCAGGCGCCGAGTTCCTCCGACACCGGCGAGCTCGACCTCCGCGTCTTCGATCAGGAGCGGGGGGAGCGCGTCGCCTGCCGGCGAGGCGGTCCCGAGGTTCCCACCGATCGTCCCGCGATTGCGGATCTGCGGCGAGCCCACGGTACGCGAAGCTTCGGCAAGCGCCGGAAGCTGCTCGGCGAGCGTTGCCTCCATCGCCTCGTCGTAGGTCAGCGACGCCCCGAGCCGCAGCCTTCCGTTTTCCCGCGACCATCCCTTCAGCTCGGCCACCTCGTTGAGGTTGAGAAGCGCCGGGGGCCGGGCACGATCGAAGTTCAGCTCGACCATGACATCGGTCCCGCCCTCGATCGGGACGGCGCCGGGCGTCTCGGACTTGAGCCGCAGCGCCTCCTCCAGCGTGCGAGGAGTCAAGACATCCACACGGGCAAGGCTAGAGGGTTGATGTGAAGTACGTTCTGCCGCGATGCCCGAGCTTGCGCGCCGCCTCGCAGTCGCACGCGGAGACGAGCCCGCCGACCTCGTGATCCGTGGAACCAGGGTGTTCTCGGTCTTCACGCGGGAATGGCTCGACGGCGACCTCGCGATCGCGGACGGGTTCGTCGCAGGCCTCGGCGACTACGAAGGAACCGAGGTCCTCGAGCTCTCGGGCCGCTACCTCGTTCCCGGCTTCATCGACGCCCACATGCACCTCGAGTCGTCGAAGCTGCTCGTGGACGAGTTTGCGCGCCTCGTCCTCCCCCTCGGGACGACTGCGGTCGTCGCGGATCCGCACGAGATCGCCAACGTTCTCGGGACAGACGGTGTCCACTGGCTTGCGGACCTGTGCCACGGCCTCCCGCTGGACGTGTTCTTCATGGCCTCGTCCTGTGTCCCGGCATCCGTGTTCGAGTCGCCGCGGCGGCCGCTCCTGCCGGGCGACCTGGAGGGCCTGCTGCGGCGCAGGCGCGTCATCGGTCTCGCGGAGATGATGAACTTCCCCGGCGTCGTCTCGGGCTCGAAGTCCGAGCTCGTGAAGCTCGCTCTTCCCGGCGCCACGCACGTCGACGGCCACGCTCCGTCCGTCCTCGGCAAGGCGCTGAACGCGTACGCGGCGGCGGGTATCCGCTCCGACCACGAGGTCAGCACGATCGACGAGGGCCGCGAGCGGCTACGTGCAGGCATGTGGGTGCTGATCCGCGAGGCGTCCGGCGCCCGGAACCTCCACGCGCTGCTCCCGCTCGTCCACGAGTTCGGCCCTCACCGTCTCGCTTTCTGCACCGACGACCGGGAGCCCGAGCACATCGCTGACGAGGGACACATCAACTCGATGGTTCGTGCTGCGGTCGCCGCTGGAGTCTCTCCCGAGGACGCGCTCGTCATGGCCTCGTTCAACCCGGCCCAGTGGCACGGCCTGCGTGACCTCGGCGCGCTCGCGCCCGGCTACCAGGCGGACGTCCTCGTCCTCCCCGACCTGGAGCGCTTCGTGCCCGAGCTCGTGCTCAAGGCGGGCCGGCCCGTGGGAGAGGTTCCGAGGGTCGAGGTGCCCGAGTGGGTGCGCCACACGGTCCGCATCCGGCCGCTGGCGACGAACGATTTCGCCGTGCCGTGGGAAAGCGACGGCGGCGCCCGGGTAATCGGGATCGTCCCCGACCAGATCGTCACCGAGTCGCTTGTGGACGAGCCGCTCGTCGAGGGTGCCAAGGCGCTCTCGGACCCCGGCCGCGACCTCCTCAAGATCGCAGTCGTCGAACGGCACCTCGGTACCGGCCGCATCGGACTCGGTTTCGTCCGCGGCTTCGGGCTGCGCAGCGGCGCGCTGGCCTCGACGGTCGCGCACGACGCACACAACATCGTCGTCGTCGGGGTAAAGGACGACGACATGCTGCGCGCCGTGCGGCGCCTGTCGGACACCGGCGGCGGGGTCGTCGTGGTGGACGGCGGAATCGTCAAGGCCGAGCTGAAGCTGCCGATCGCGGGGCTGCTCTCGGATGCGCCGCTCGACGAGGTCATCTCGTCCAGCAATTCCTGTCTAGCGGCGGCACGCGCGCTCGGGTGCGAGCTTCCCTCGCCCTTCCAGACCATGGCCTTCCTCGCCTTGTCCGTGATCCCCAGCCTGAAGATCACCGACCGCGGCCTCGTCGACGTCGACCGCTTCGAGCTCGTGCCCTTAGAGGCTCCAACATGATGTGCTTCGTCCCCGGGGCGCGCTGGGGGGTGCGAGCCAAGGACGCAGGGAGCCTCCGTATCGATGAGATACGGAGGCGACTGAGGACACCGGATCGCGCCGCCCAGCGTGTTCCGGGGGCACAAGGCTCATCGTGTTGGAGCCTCTCAAAAGCTTGACCACGCTCCTGCACAACGCCTACGTCGCCGTGTTGGACGAGGCGGGGACCGAGCACGAGGACGGCTGGGTCCTGATGGCTGATGGCCGGATCGAACAGGTCGGCTCGGGATATCAGCCGGACGCGGACGAACGCGTCGACCTCGGTGGGTCGCTCGTCATGCCCGGGCTCGTCAACACGCATCACCACCTGTACCAGACCCTCACGCGGGCCCAGGCGCAGCAGGCCGACCTCTTCACCTGGCTGAAGACGCTCTACCCGATCTGGGCCCGGCTCGACGGCGAGGCCGAGTACGCCGCGGCGCGGACGGGCCTCGCCGAGCTCATGCTTTCCGGCTGCACGACGGCGTTCGACCACCACTACGTCTTCCCGCGCGGCCAGCCCGACGTGATGGATGCGCTGCTGCGGGCGGCAGAGGATGTCGGCGCCCATCTCGTCGTCGGGCGCGGCTCGATGGATCTCGGCGAGTCGCAGGGCGGCCTTCCGCCGGACTCCCTCGTCGAGGATCGCGACACGATCCTGGCCGAGACGGAGGCGCTGATCGGGCGTGGCGTGGACGTGGCGGTTTCGCCGTGCTCCCCCTTCTCGGTCACGAAGGAGCTGATGGTCGAGTCCGCCGAGCTGGCGCGAAAGCACGGTGTTTCGCTCCACACCCACCTGGCCGAGACGGTCGAGGAGGACGCGTACTGTCGGGAGCTGTACGGCTGCACGCCGGTCGAGTACCTGGAGGAGGTCGGCTGGATCGCGGACGACGTGTGGTGCGCGCACTGCGTCCACCTCTCGGACGACGACGTGCGGCTCTTCGGCGAGCGCGGGGTCGGGGTCGCACACTGCCCGACGTCCAACCTCCGGCTCGGGGCGGGCGTCGCGAAGGTACGCGAGCTCCTGGACGCCGGTGCACCCGTCGGGGTGGGAGTGGACGGGTCGGCGTCCAACGAGCGGAGCGACCTCTCGCTCGAGGTGAAGCAGGCGATGCTCGTCGCACGGGGCCGCCATGGCCCGCTCGCGATGACGACGCGCGAGGCGCTCGCCATGGCGACGCGCGGCGGCGCAGCCGTCCTCCGCCGAAGCGACATCGGCTCCCTGCAGCCCGGCAAGCGGGCAGACATCGCGGTCTGGCGCACCGACGGCCTGGAGCTGGCGGGCGCCGCGGATCCCGTCGCCGGCTGGGTGCTGGCGGCCCCGCACCGGGTCGATCGGCTCTACGTCGCCGGCAAGGAGGTCGTCCGCGACGGCCGGCTCCTCCGGGTGGAAGAAGAGGA
>OBLS010001035.1_pt1 | contig 11012 bp, 13 predicted proteins | sample 1519901 | NCBI WGS metagenome assembly OBLS01 (sample SAMEA3113585, study PRJEB22503) | soil metagenome
TAGTCTGGGGGAGGATAACGGGGGAACTGGCTGCTCGACATGCTGCCAATAAGGAACGACCGTCGATCATAGGAGAGCAAGTCTCTCAGGAGGAAAAGAGGATATACGACGGAATATTCCGTGGTTCAGGAGAAGTGAATCCATATGATATTCGAAAAACGCTGACGGACACCATGGACGACAAGGCATATGTATTTAGAGATGAGGCAGGCCTGAGTGAAGGGCTAAAGCGGCTAAAAAATCTAAAGGGCATGGCCTGGAAACATGTAGACGACCAAGCTAAGGAATATAACACCAATTTCTGTAATGTAATGGAGATAGACTCAATGCTACGGATAGCCGAAATAGTGTTAACAGGTGCCCTAAATAGACGAGAGTCTAGGGGCGCTCATGCACGGACCGACTATCCTGGACGTGATGATGTTAATTTCCTGAAACATTCTCTGGCATACTATTCCGACAGCGAGCCCTGTATGAAATGGCATCCCGTTACGTTTACAAGATATGCACCTGTGGAGAGAAAGTACTGAATGGAAGCATTTAGAGAGAACGAAAGTGAAAATCTTCGAGCGAACCGAGAAGGCTTGAAAGGATGGTTAAATCCTACCCGCTACGGCTGGGAACGGCTGTCGTACTGGCTAATGAGACTGACCGGCTTGTTTTTACTTTTATATTTTGTAGGACATGTCTATGAGACCTCCAGTCTAGTGGGCGGAATCGACGCATGGAACTCCATGCTTGCGCTTACGCAAACGCCATGGGGACACCTGTTCTTGATCCTCGTAATTGGTACAAGCACCTTTCATTCGGCAAATGGTATACGATTGATACTTGCAGAAACGGCACGAGGTCTTGGGAAGCCTGGGAGACCAGACTATCCTTACGACGCCGTTTCACTTAACAATAGACAGAGATCTGGAATCTGGATAGCGCTGGTATTGGCGGCAGCAGCAATGTTTTATGGCGGCAGTATATTATTCGGGGGGGAATAAGTGATGGTTTCAGGAAATATTCAAAATGCTAACAGTACTTTTTTGAGAGAAAGTACGGTTATGAAAATACATTATATCACAGGGTTAGGAGCACTATTCGTCGTAGCCGTGCACGTGATGATGAGATTGGTTGTGCCTTTTTCTACGTCACTGGAGTACGAAAACGTCATAAACAATTATCGAATTTTATGGTACGCTTTGCTCTTAGAAATCATACTTGTGCTTATCTCGATTCACGGGTTTAATGGGCTGAGAATCATGCTTATCGAACTACGTCAAAACGCAATGTGGGAAAAGTTTGTGACTATCTTTACCCTAGCAGCAATGCTAGCAGTTATCGGTTATGGAACACGAACAATTATAATCGCTAATGGTTTAAGTTTATGAAAGCTGCAAGGGATATGGAAGTGAGACTTGGATTCCTTTGAACAAAAAAACCGCCGGTAATGATCATCAGACAGTTCATGATGAAGGGAAGCAGAACATCCTTCTGAGAGTTCTCAGAGGAGATACATTCAAAAAGACAAAGAGGTCATTCAGTACATTTAGTGTTCCGGTTCGCCGCTGGACAACCGTACTAGATGCCCTTATCTACGCAAAAGAGCATTCAGACAGTAGCATTGCAATAAGATTCTCCTGCCGGATGGCTTCTTGCGGGTCCTGCGGGATGATAATAAACGGTATCCCTCGGCTTGCATGCTATACCAAAATTTCAGAGCTAGGATACGATACAGTGACTTGCGAGCCACTTCCAAATTTCCCAGTGATACGTGACCTCGTAACAGACTTCCAGCAATTCTTCAATCACCATAGACACATGGAGCCATATATCGAGAACCAATACCCAGTGCCTCGAGAAGAGGCGCTAAGCGAGTTTAAGCAGACCCCGCGTGATATCGATAACTATCTTCAATTTTCATATTGTATTAAATGTGGACTCTGTTACTCTGCATGCCCAACAGTCGCGACTGACACAAAATTCCCTGGACCACAGGCTCTATCCCAGGCTTACAGGTACTCTGCAGATAACAGAGATGACGCCGAAAAGAAGAGATTAGATATCGTAGATGATAGACACGGCATTTGGAGATGTCATTTCGCAGGTTCCTGCAGTGCTGTGTGTCCTAAGGGGGTAGATCCGGCTTTAGGAATACAATTGTTAAGGAGTCATCTCATGAGCATCTCCAAGACTCCTAAGACTCTAGCAGACCTTAGAAAGATAGACGACGACAAGGATTAGACAAAAGAACCAGGGGGGAGTATTAAGCCGCCTGAGGCGGAAGTTTAAGATCAGAATTGTATCGCCGGTAGTCGTAATTTTTCCGGAGTGGTAGAAGAAAATAGGATAACCTTAAGGTTTCTGGGGGGGCGTACTTTCATTCACTTGCTTATTAATGGCCTCTGACATGAAATGATTGCTGACGTTTACCTTGACCGAACTTACCTCGGGAATCTTGTAAACATTATCTCTGACATCCTGGGCTATTTTAAAGCCAAATACTGCCGGGCAGAAAGGACTTGTCAAGTGTAAGTCTATCGACACCGTTCCAGAATCGATGTTTACGTTGTCAACCAATTCAAGCTCCATTATTGATACTCCTATTTCAGGATCCACTATCTTTGTCAACTCGTCAAATATCTGCCTTCGTGTGTTCTGGAGGTCTTGAACCATATAATATAGGGTTAGCTATTACTATTTAATCATTGCCGGTTACGAGTCATCTGTCTAGACTAAAGGTATTTCTATGGTTTGGACGCGCTCAATTTGTAAAACTAAAATAAAACCGGCAGAATTCATATGTGTGTACAGGTCAAGAACTACGGATTCTTTAGACGAAGGTGCACTCAGGTTTCTTTCTTCAGGTTACGTCGATTACCACTTACTTTTGTATGACATATTGGGCAGCGAAGCTCATTTGATAATGCTACATGAAATAGGTTTTTTATCATCTACCAGTCTGAAAGATCTTTTGGCTGGTCTAGAAACTATACGTAAAAATCCAAAGATTTTGGACATAGATAAATTTGAAGATATACACGAATGCATTGAGACATATCTAGTCACAAACCTAGGCTATGATGTTGGGGGCATCTTGCAAACTGCCAGATCAAGAAATGACCAAGTTACCCTCGATCTTCGGATGATGGTTAGGGATACTATCAACATAATCTCTCAAATGCTAGTACAGCTTATTGATGAACTGCTCTCTAGATCAGAAGATAACTTTAATTCCATTATGCCCATGTATACACATCTTCAGCAGGCACAGCTAGGAACCTTTGCTCATTTCCTTTTGTCTTATGCAGAAATCCTCTCGAGAGACCTCGACAGGTTGAATGACTCTTACGATAGAATAAATTTGTCACCTCTTGGAGCTTGCGCCATCGGGGGAACTAGCATCAACATAGACAGATACAGGACGTCATCCTTACTAGGGTTCAAAGGAATTCTAAACAATTCAATAGATGCAACAACATCAAGAGATGACTTAATCGAATACATGTCATCGCTTGGTATCATAATGCTGAACTTGTCCAGGATAGCGGAGGACTTCATACTGTGGAGTACTACTGAGTTTGGTTACGTAGAAATCCCCGACAAATACTCCTCAACTTCCAGTTTGATGCCTCAGAAAAAAAATCCCGACACCCTTGAACTCATACGTGCTAAAGCTTCAACAGTTGTCGGCTTCCTTTTTGGAGCAATGTCCTTAGTGAAGGGACTTCCATCAGGATACAGCAGGGACTTGCAGGAATTAAAACCGGTACTAATTAACTCCTCACGCGTGGTCAAGGAAAGCCTGAATGTGCTCATCCCGATAGTAAGAGGGCTAAAAGTAAACCATGCTCATATGTTGGATGCAGCGCGTAGCAGCTATGCCATTTCAGTCGATATTGCCGAACAGCTGGTATCGCAAAAACACATCTCGTTTCGTTCCGCCCATCGTCTGGTTGGTTCCATAGTGAGGACTGCTGTTGAGAAAGGCAATATTCCACTCAGTAAACTAGCGGAATCTGATATACAAAACGCGTTCGGACAAGACGCCTCTGGTGTCGAACCACGTGATGTTCTTAAGGTAATTCAACGTTTAAGTCCGGAAAAATCGATAGAAAGTCGGCTCTCCTCTGGGTCACCATCTGTTTTACAACAACGTAAGCTGTTTGACATTTTGCTAGAGAAAAAAAAAGCATATGAGAAACTGATCTCGGAACGTGAAAAATCCGTGAATTCAGCGTTTAATCATCTCTCGCATGCGGCGGAGAGATACACGCAGGCTGGAAAGACCTAGCCCGGATATGTGTTCCGACATTTTGTGAAGCGCTTTGGAACCGCGGCTCGAGTCATGATTCATCAAGCCAAAGTTGGCAAAAACAAATCGCAAATATAGCAATCATGCGAATTCTCTTCGGCGCTGCCTGTAGAACGGACCTAGAACATACTACTAGCCCGGCCCAGATTCGAACTGGGGTCAAAGGCTCCAAAGGCCTCTATGCTTGGCCACTACAATCGGCGGAACTTAGGCGTTCTCTACCGGGCTTCCCGGGCATTCTTAGTATCAGTTCTTAACTTTATAATGTTATCTTCGTTGGTCAGCAGTGAAAGGAGCTTCTCTATGGGGTCTTCCATCTCTTTTACTGCTCGAGTCGCTTTCCTGAGTTGCTTGGCAGCGTAGTTATGATTGATAGCTACATTTCTGGTTATTCTTGCTAGGTCTTCAGGCCCCGAAGCTTTTAATATCAATCCGCGTGAGAGAAGATATTTTTCCACATAAAAGCTTGAGGGCGCTATTGAGATAGTAGGCTTGCCTAAGAGCGCTGCCTCTGCGGTCATTGTACCGCCCGCCCCTATGAAAATGTCGGACTGAGATATCAGCGCAAGGCCATCTACAATTTCTGGAATCACAGTAACCTTGCCAGGATACCTGTTTAAAATAAGAGCCTTTTGGTCGTCGTATCTGCATAAGATGAAAAAATTTGCGATATCGGAGAGATTATTTATTAGCCTGTCCAACATCTTCACGGTGGTACCCGTAGGCTGCTTGAAGGCGATATAGGAGGCTTGGGCTTCTTCCATCCTCACTAAAATGGTCTTTTTCGACATATTATGGCCTTTTTTATGTGGGAAATAATTTGTGCCCGAGCGTCCGAGCGTACCTTTCGGAAATCTTCTTAACCAAGCAATAGGATCTAACCCTCGGTATCTAATGATACTCCTTCTCGGGACTCCGTATCTTATCCATGATGTATACGGTATAATCCACGGACATAATAATAAGTCAAGGAGCGGGACGGAAAGTTTGGCAACCGCGTCGGCATGAGGAGAATCATTGAAGCCAATACTTCTTATTCCTAGTCCAAATGCTACTCGGCACGCCTCAGGAGATGAAAACGATATTGCAACATCTGGTTTAAACGCGCTAATTATTTCTGTTAGCTTCATTATCCTATTAGCACTTTGCCACAACTTTTGAGATTTCTCCGCCCCCCCGTGCTTTCCAACCACCATGAGGTCAATTTTCCTCAGACGAGCTAGGTCATTTGCCTCGCGGTATTCTCTCGAGGTACACAATAGTTCGTGACCTTGTTCTCTCAGCATTTCGACGGCGGGTTTGAAAAACATAACCTGTTTAGGAGTCAATATATCAAACCAAACTTTCAAAACTATTGAAGGTAAGACTTCGTAAGAAAAAACCTTTTCTTTAACCTCTCTTTCATAGCTGAGGGGGAAGAGATATGCGGCGTCGGGTCGGTCTAGATTTGCTATGAGCAACGATAGCTCTAAAAATACCGTTGTCTATGGGCTCAGCACGGAGGGATATCAAGTTGCCTCATCGTTGGCAATTAGGGGCTATAAGGTGTCTCTAGTCGATGAGGCGGCCAGGATGGCCATTACTCTTAAACCAGAGATCGCAAGCTCATATGCGAATGTTTCGTCTCTTATGGAGGATGAGCCACTACTATCCCTAGAACCCATAGATCTTGCTGTTAAGGACGCCTCCTACGTATTCTTTGCACCAAAGATTAGAAAAGTAGGTCAAGATGCAAAAGCTGATTGCCAAATAAAATTGCGAGATGCTATTCGTGCTCTGGGCAAGGGTTGCTCGGTTATATACTGTCTTCCTACAGGGATTGGCGGGAACTCTGAAAATATAGCCATGATAGAGCATGTTACCGGCCTATCAGCAAATAGCGATTTTCACTATTATTACATACCATTGACGACAAGCAATCCGTTTCCTAAGGAGGTCATAGTGGGATCCACGGACCCAGTGAATAATTCAGATATTTCCAAACTTCTGACCCATCAAAATATGTTTGAAAAACTGACCGTGGTCGACGTCGCTTCTGCGGAATTTATACACGCTATAAAAGTATTGAACCTATATAGCGGAACTGCAAGCGTGCTGGAGATCTTTAAGCATGCACGAGGTAACAACATCGGCGAGGGAGCCTACGGGTTATTCACAGACATTTTTCTCGACGACATTTCGGATGGTCTTTACGATCTAAGAGCAATCAGCGCATCTCTTACTGGGGCTGGTCCCTTGATGTACCTCGTAAACGGGACCATAAAAGCTACTGAGGGTTATGTCAAGCATTTAATAGACCGCATTCGAGATACTCTCAAGAATAGGGATCTTAAAGCTAGTAGGACTAAAGTCGTGGTGGCATGGACGCTGGATGTAAACGAGATGAGAGGAGACAAGATCGAATTAATGCACTCTCTTGAATCTAGACTCAAGGATTATATCGGAGACGTGGAACTACAGTACGGTTCTAAACTAGAGTTGTACCCCTCTGACAAGACCGTCGTAATCGTTGCCTGTTCGAAGTATGACCTTAACCATATTCAGACCAAAAGTAATAATGTTTCCGATGCAATACTAATGCAAGCGAACCCTGCGTGTCATATAGTCGGGTGATCGCGTGTTAAGAGTGTATTCATAATGGGACATAGTAAAACGCAGCTAATAAAATGTTTAACAAAGTAGCACAGACCATCACTCATATGTTGTCGATATCCCACCAATGCGTATGTTGCTCCTAGTCATTAGCGTTTGCGTGGTGAAGCAATAGATGACTTCTTTTACTTGACGAAGGGCGTCAAACATGTATAGAGTTCTCCGCAGCTGCAGCTTTCCGCCACCGTTTTCTTCTGGCTGAAGAAGCCAGTGAAGGAGTAAGGCCTGCTTCTACAACGGGTTATTTTCTAATTTTCTCAAACTTAAGACTGGTAAGAAAAAACTTAATCCACCGCTATGAATTCCAAGCTTGCTGCTTCTTGTTATAATCGCTCCGCGAGTACCTCACCCTAGCGGGATTTCCCATTACCACCATGTCGGCGGGTACATCTTTTGTGACGACCGATCCCATGGCAACCACAGCATTGTTCCCTATGACGACACCTGCCCTAATCAACGCCCCACCTCCTACAATCGCTCCATCGCTAACCACGACGCCGCTCATCTTCGGACTCATCGGATAAGGGTCATTTGTAAAAGTGGCCCCTGGCCCGATGAAGACATTTTTTCCAATAACAGTTAGAGGAGGAACATACACAGATCCTTCGATCCGGGTATTCTCTCCAATACTAACTTTGTAGTCTACATGTGTTAAAGAGCCAATCATAACATTGTCGCCGATTTTAGTTTCATCTCCAATATATGCAAAGTGCCATATCTTCACATTCTTTCCAATTCTTGCACTCTCGGATACCCAATTGGCAACAGTAGGGCTATCCGCATTTTTTTTTCCTCCCCCATTATGCATCTTCTTAGTCGACCATCTTCTATATGTGCTATGGCCAAGGATCGCTAATAACCTTGTCCGGAATTCTGTCACGCCATCTCTGCAGAAATTTAATGTCACGTTCCCGATCTCGTAACTCGTCGGGAAGCATTATCGGAATTTCATCAATAATTGGGAAAAATCTGGCACACTGGCCGCAGTAGAGCATCCCTTCCTCGATTACTAGTTCCCCCTGCTTTTGACCCTCGCCACCGGGTGTAGTCCTCGAACTAAACTCGAATAGCTCTAAGGGGTAAAATTTGTCAATTGGACAGGCAAGAATGTCAAGCAGATGTTTCTTCATCTATTTCAACTCCAGATATATAGGTGATCCTGTTTTACTCGACAAGATCGCTGATTCCGCGACTTTGGTGACATTAGTAGCATCTGTGGCAGATATTAATGATTCATCGGCCTTACCCTGTAAGGCGCCTATAAAACTTTTTAATTCAAGAGTGAGGGGTTCTAGCAGAGCTCCAGTTCGACGGGGTGTTATCGTGCGTTCTGCTTCGTCAATATGTATTTCTTGAGTTATAAAGTCTCCGGAAATTATCCCCTCCGTGCATACGGCGTTGAAAGTTCTCACTTTCTTGGGGGTTATCCAATTCGATGCTATTATTGCAGCCTTGTGGTCTTCAAATCCTAGCATGAGTGTAGCGAAGTCTTCATAGGAATGGAACTTAGCACCGGCTCTCGCAAAGACAACATTGGGACGGCTGTTAAACAAAAACATAGCTGTATCAATATCATGAACAGATGTGTCATAGATAATACCGACGTCTTTTATATGCATTGGCATCCGGTTCTCTCTATGAAACTCCAACATCAACAGATCTCCATAAGTCTTGTTTTTTATGATACGCTTGACGTCCTGAACTACAGGATTAAACCTCTCTATATAGCCGGATGTGAGAAGCACTTTTCTATTCACACTTATATTGATCATTTCTTCACATTCGGCAGAGGAAAATGCCAGCGGCTTTTCTACAAATACGTTCACACCATGCTCCATTATCTTTTTCGCTACATCGAAATGCGTCCTCGTGGGCGTACAGATAATGCACCCGTGCAATATTTTTTCCCTAAGCATATCATCTAACGACGTGTAATGGCATGTATGGTATTTAGCAGCAAATTCTTTCGCGCGTTCCGCGTTGGCGTCGCATATGGCTGCTAGAACTCCAAGATCCATTAGGACCCTTGCATGGTTTTTTCCCCAACCTCCTACGCCAACTACCGCGATATCAAGATCGCTTGGATCCTTCACCATATCGGTGTTACCCATCTCATGTATTCATCGACCTTACCGCGTACGATTTTTTCGTACATCTCACGAATATCTTTCGTTACAGGTCCCTCTTTGCCCTCGCAAATAGGTCTGCCATCTAGATGCGTAACAGCCACGATCTCTGCTGCCGTACCTGTAAGAAATAGTTCGTCGGACATGTAAAGTTCCGTCCTCGCAATAGGTCTCTCCTTGACTTCATAACCTAGCTTCCGACCAATGATGATTGCTGTTTCTCTCGTTATTCCCTCAAGGGCAGAACTTGCAAGGTTGGGAACACTTATTTCGTTATTTCTCACTAGAAATATGTTCTCGCCAGACGCCTCGCTAACGTTACCCTGCGTGTCAAGCATAATGGATTCATCATATCCGTTACGCCTGCATTCCTGCGTTGCGAGAACTGAGTTTAAGTAATTGCCTGCAGCCTTCGCAAGGGGCGGGAGGGAGCCGTCGTGGATCCTTCTCCAAGAAGAAACGCAGGCCTTGATGCCTTCCGCTTTGAAGTATTTGTCAAACGGGAAAATTATGATAACCGTATGTGTAGGTGAGTCTCGGGTAACGTTGAGATCGATTCCATGTAATCCCACAAAAGTGAGTGGTCGAATATAGCAAGAGCATTTAATTGCAATTTTCCGTGCCAGTGCCACCGTTGCCTCACATAGTTCTTTTGTTGTGGCACGTGAATTAAAATTATAAACGGATGCTGAGCGCCGGAGTCTTTTCATATGATCCTCAAGCCTAAAAATAAACAAGTTGTTTCCCGTTCCGTATCCGCGTATCCCTTCAAATACGGCGGTGCCATAGTGAAGGGAATGGGTCATTATAGGAACAGAAGCCTTTTCCCATTTAACAAACTGGCCATCAAACCAGACGTACTCAGCCCCCTTGTTCTTCATGAGAGCAAAAGCTATTTGTGGAATATAAATAGCTTCGAGGCTAAATGAATCCCTCAGTTGGAAATTTCAAGCCCATAAACTTGAGTGTTCGATCAGGAAGGGAGGCAAAGTTACTAACAATCCCCCAGTTATCTACGATTATCTGAGAAACCTCATGTGGAACGAACTCAGACCACTTTTGATCTATGGCTCCCTCTTTTGCTTGGTTATAAATTAGCTCCCTAATATAGGAGGCAGAAATATCCATGCGGCTAGCAGACACAGGGTTCAGCCGGTAGATCTTTAGCGCGACTCTCTCTATACGATCCCCTGTGTACGATACAAACTTTTTTTTTGAATAGGTCTAACTATGTCATTTCTGAGGGCCCAAGAGTAAGGAGATATTAGAGGCGGAAGATACCTGAAAAATGGGGCATAGAATGTATAATTTGGCAGCACGGCAACATGATGGGTCCCGCAGGCCGATTCGATCATGGTCCTTCTTAAATCATAAGAAAAGGGGAAACTCCTTGTGTTTATCTCGTGGCCGTGCGCAAAGAACCTTACGGGAAACACATAAACCATACCATACATGCCCTCCAAATGTGATATGATACGAACGTGGGTTTTTGTTACAGGATTTAAATGGGCAAGAAATATTGCCGCCGTTTCCGATCGCATCTAGTTTAATATTCAATCAACAAAAAGAATCAGAGACAGCATTGCTACGTCTTAGCTTCGCTTAATCTCAATTTCGATCGTAGAAACATTCCTAGTCCTACCGTCCTCTGACTGGACTGTTTCAGAACCAATCCTTACTTCACCAACTTTGTATCCTGCATTTTCCATTCTCTTTAGGATGATTTGAGATACGTCGACAGCCCTCCCAATACTCAGTCCTCTTGCCTTTATGGTTACGGAGGGTTGATTGGCGAGCTGGATGAGTGTGGATGTTACGTATGCCATCAGAGGTTTTTTTCCTATGTATATTGCGTCGCGGGTTCCTTCTCTCTGAACCTGTTGATTCTGTTGTGGTAGATCTGACATGACCTTCATAGTCTGGTCTGGCTA
>OBLS010001036.1_pt1 | contig 11012 bp, 8 predicted proteins | sample 1519901 | NCBI WGS metagenome assembly OBLS01 (sample SAMEA3113585, study PRJEB22503) | soil metagenome
CGGCGGGACAGGACCACGTTGTTGCGGTTCTTGTCCAGCTCGATGATCTTGGCCTCGATCTCCTTGCCGACGTACGGCTGGAGGTCGCGGACGCGGCGCATCTCCACGAGGGACGCCGGGAGGAAGCCCCGCAGGCCGATGTCGAGGATGAGGCCACCCTTGACCACCTCGATGACGGAGCCGGTGACGACGCCGTCGTCCTCCTTGATCTTCTCGATCGTGCCCCAGGCGCGCTCGTACTGCGCACGCTTCTTGGACAGGATCAGCCGCCCCTCCTTGTCCTCCTTCTGGAGAACCAGGGCCTCGACCTCGTCGCCGACGGAGACGACCTCGTTCGGGTCCACGTCGTGCTTGATGGACAGCTCGCGCGAGGGGATGACGCCCTCGGTCTTGTAGCCGATGTCGAGCAGGACCTCGTCCCGGTCGACCTTGACGATGCGACCCTCGACGATGTCGCCGTCGTTGAAGTGCTTGATCGTCGCGTCGATCGCGGCGAGGAGGTCTTCCTCAGAGCCGATGTCGTTGATGGCAACCTGAGGGGCGGTCGTGTCGACCGTGCTGGCAGTCATGTAGTAGGAACTCCGATGTGGACAGATGGATTCGATGGGGGGGTACGAGCGCACGTCTGACCGGATGCGGCCAGACGGGTGCACGCACACCCTACTCGTGCGGCCGCACGAGGGGCAAAACCTCAGGGACGCCGACCAATCCCTCCCCGTGGACCCCCCGGTGACGGACGAGGTGGCCCGCCGGCCCGTCGGTGGCGACGAGACGCGAGCAGCGAACCGGGCGTGGTGGGACGGCGAGGCGGAGGACTACTACGCCGAACACGGCGCCTTCCTCGGCGACGCAGCGTTCGTCTGGGGGCCGGAGGGCTGGACCGAGGCGGAGCTCGACCTGCTCGAGGTGCGCGACGGGATGACCGTCCTCGAGATCGGGGCCGGCGCCGGCCAGTGTTCGCGCTGGTTGTCCCGGGCGCACGCCGACGTGCGGGTCGTCGCCAGTGACCTGTCGATGGGCATGCTGCGCATGGCCCGCCGGATCGAGTCGAAGACGTCGGATGCCGGCGGCGGTGCAGTCGCACCTTCCGGCCGCGCGCTGCCGCTGCTCCAGTGCGACGGGCTCGCCCTGCCGTTCGCGGACGCGACGCTCGACCGCGTGTTCACGGCATACGGCGTGGTGCCGTTCGTCGCGGACAGCGCAGCTGCCTTCCGTGAGGCGGCGCGGGTGCTGCGCCCCGGTGGCAGGCTGGTCTTCTCCACGTCCCACCCCGTGCGATGGGCCTTCCCGGACGACCCCGGTCCCGATGGCCTCACCGTGACGAGCTCGTACTTCGACCGCACCCCGTACGTCGAGAGCGAGGCGGGGGTCGTGACCTATGCCGAGCACCACCGGACCGTCGGCGACCTCGTGCGTCAGGTCGTCGGGGCCGGCCTCGTGCTCGTCGACCTCGTGGAGCCTGAGTGGCCGGCGGGGAACGAGGCCACGTGGGGCGGCTGGTCACCCCTGCGAGGGCGACTGCTGCCCGGGACGCTCATCGTCGTGGCGGACCGAGCCGGCTGAGCGCTGCGTCAGCGCCCGCGGCGGGAGGTGGTGAGCTCGTCCAGGGAGACGTCCCGGCGCTCGTCGCGCCGGGGTGCCGTGGTGCCGGCGAAGGCGAGGAACGCCCCCGCAGCGAGGGCGATGAGCGCCAGGACCCCCAGGACGATCGGCGCGCGCCGCACGAGGCTCAGCTGCGCGTTGCTCGCCTTGGCGTCCTCGACGTTGGCGGCCACCGTCTCGTCGGTGAAGCTGAGCTCGAGGTCGAGGACCGTCGTGCCGTCGTCGAGCTGACGCACCTGCGCCTCGCTCTGGTCGATGATCTTGCCCGTGCCCTGGTCGATCCACAGCGTCTTCTCGGTGGAGTAGAGACCTGAGATGCCATTGCTGATCTCGGCGGGCTCATCGGTGAGCGAGATGAGGAACTTGTAGACCGGGAGGCCGTCGATCTCCTCGTCGGCCTGGAACTCGGCGTCGACCGCACGGCCGACGAGGCCGTCCCAGTACGGGTAGGTCTCCTGCTGGACGTCGAAGGGGAACTTGTTGACCAGGCCCTCGTGCGGCTCGGCGGCTGCCCCCACGTACTCCTCGTCGTTGACGGCGAGTGCGGTGCGTCGGTCGGTGGCGAACCGGTCCGTCCCGGCGGTGACGAGGGGACTGCCCTCGGAGTCGTCCTCGGTGCAGTCCGGGCCTTCGCCGACATCTCGCATGAGGCACGAGAAGGTGTCGAAGACGATGACGTCGTCGTCGGAGGCCTCACCGTCGGCGACGGTGCGGCTCACTGCCTTGACGGGGGACCCTTCGCCGCTCGGGAGGACCGCCGCCTGGCCGCTCAGGCGGGTCGTCGAGTCGGTGTCCAGCGGCGTCCTCTTGACCTGGTCAGGGACGTACACCATGGCGAGCACCGCCGCGGTGAGAAGGAAGCCCGCGAGGCCGAAGAGGATGAAGCCGACGGTCTTCCGCATGGCACCGTTGCCCTTGTCTTGAGAAGTGGCGATCGCAGCGACACTACCAGTGGGTAGATGGGCAGTGGCAAGCATCCGGCGACCCCTGGGCCCGCGTGTCCGGAGCCCTCACGAGCCGAGAGCCCACCCGCCATCCGGGCGACGTTCTGTGCCTCGCTCACACGAGATCGGGGTGCCTGCGAAACCAGTCGATCGTGCGGCGCAGCCCCTCTTCGGCCGGGATGGCAGGGTGCCGCCCGAGCCGTTCCGCGGCCCGCGTCGTGTCGGGCTGGCGCACCGACGGGTCGTCGACCGGGCGGGGCACGAACACCACCTCCGACGGGGAGTCGCAGAGCTCGATGACCCAGCGCGCGAGGTCGAGGACCGCGAGCTCGTGGGGGTTGCCCAGATTGATCGGTCCCGGCTCGGAGGAGCCCGCCAGCGCGACCACCCCGGCGACGAGGTCGTCGACGTAGCAGACCGAGCGCGTCTGCGACCCGTCCCCGGCCACCGTGACCGGCTCCCCCCGCAGCGCCTGGCGGATGAAGTTGGGGATGGCGCGCCCGTCGTTCGGCCGCATCCGGGGGCCGAAGGTGTTGAAGATCCGGGCGATGCCGGTGTCGACCCCGAGGGTCTGACGGTAGGCGAGGCTGACCGCCTCGGCGAACCGCTTGGCCTCGTCGTAGACACCGCGTGGACCGACGGGGTTGACATGTCCCCAGTAGGTCTCCGGTTGCGGGTGGACCTGAGGGTCCCCGTACACCTCGGAGGTCGAGGCGAGCACGAACCGCGCACCCTTGTGCCGGGCCAGCCCCAGGGCATGGAAGGTGCCGACCGATCCCACCTTGAGGGTCTCGATGGGCAGGTTGAGGTAGTCCATGGGCGACGCAGGGCTGGCGAAGTGCAGGACGAGGTCGACCGACCCTCCGACGTGCACGTAGTCCGTCACGTCGGTCCGGACCAGGCGGAAGCGGTCGCCCGGGCCGATGTGGGCCACGTTCTCCGGCGTTCCGGTGAGGAAGTTGTCGAGGCAGATGACCTCGTGCCCCGCAGCGACGTACGTTTCGCACAGGTGCGAGCCGAGGAAGCCGGCGCCGCCCGTGACGACGACCCGGCTCACGACGCAGCGTCGGGGGTGGCGGTGCTTCCGCTCATGAGTTCGTCTCCCTCGACGGCCCTGGGACGCGCTGGACCCTACCAGCGGGTAGGGCTCGTTTTTCCTGGATGAGGTCGCGGGTCCTCGGCCGCGAGTGGGCTTTACAGTGCCACGCATGACCCGTCTCCCCGCCCTGGACGGGCTCCGCGCGGTTGCGGCCCTCCTCGTCGTGGTGACTCACGCGGCATACCTCACCGGGTTCACCGTCAACGGCGGGCTCCCGGGGCGACTGGCCGGGCGCGGGGACTTCGGTGTCGCCATCTTCTTCGCGCTGTCCGGGTTCCTCCTCCACCACCGACTCGTCTCGGACGATCAGGCCGGACGCACGGACCTCCGGGCGTATGCCGTGCGGCGCGCGGCTCGCGTCCTCCCGGCGTACTGGGTGGTCCTGGCCGTGGTCGTCGCCCTGACGCACCCCCCGCTACGCACCGTGGTGGCCCAGGTGCTGGCCCTGCAGATCTACCTGCCGGGGAGCGACATCGACGAGTTCTCGCAGTCGTGGAGCATCTCGACGGAGATCTCGTTCTACATCGCTCTCCCGTTCGTCGTCCTGCTGCTCGGGCTGACTCGGCGCCGCCATCCTGACCTGCCCGTCGCAGTGCTCATCGCCTCAGCGGTTCTCTCGATGCTCTTCGTCGCGTTCATGCCCGTCGGAGTGGTCGGGGAGGACGTCCTCGTCGAGCGCTGGCTCCCTGCCCGCTGGCCCAACTTCGCCGTCGGGATGCTGCTGGCGGAGGTGCTCATGCGCCCGCAGACGAGGTTTGCGGCCGGGGTGGCGCGCTTGGCGCACGACACCTCGGGCTGCCTTGCCCTCGCCGGCGCAGCGCTCGTCCTCGGGACGACGCCGATCGCCGGACCGCTCACCCTCGGCCCCGTCTCCGAGGTCCAGCTCGCCATCCGGCTGGCTCTGTCCTCCGTCGTCGCCGGGATGCTCCTCGCGCCACTGGTGCTGGGGCCCGGTGACGCCTATGCCCAGGCCCTGTCCTCCGGGCCGGCTCGAGCCGTGGGCACTGTGTCGTACGGCCTCTTCCTGTGGCACCTGCCGGTCTTCGCGGCCGTCTACGCGGTGAGTGGTGGGCAGGTGTTCAGTGGGGGGATCCTCGCGCTCCTCGCGATCGGCCTACCTCTCAGTCTGGCCGTCGCGTGGCTCAGCCACGTGGCCGTGGAGCTGCCCGCCATGAGGTGGGCCGCGCGACGGGTCCCGCACCGGCGAGTACCGCTGCCGCGGTGACGGCGAGCGTGACGACCGCTTCCACCCACAGACGGGTCGGGTGTGCCGGCTGGGTGACCGCCGCAAGCACACCGGATGCCGTCACGAGCGCCACGACGACGAGCGCCGTTGCCGCGTCTCGGCGCGAAGGTCGCCTTCCGAGCAGATGGAGGAGGGCGAGCGCCCCACCCGCGGCGAGGGACGCCCACGGACCGGCGACGAGGAACGCCCCACCCAGCGCGACGAGCGCGACGACGGCGGGCCGCGGCCCGGCATCGGGGTCGCCGGCCGGGGCGCTCGGGCGCCGCGACCGGTCGGGCACGAGCAGGGTGAGGGGCACGAGGAGGGCGAGCGCGAGCCCCACGCCGAGGACCCATCGATAGGGCCGGTCGGGGGCGAAGCGGACGTCCAGGGCACCGGACCCCCCGTCCGGGACGACGAAGCCCTGACGGAAGCCGTCGACGACGATCGGCGTCAGCGTCCGTCCCTCGAGCGATGCCTCCCAGCCGTCGTTGTGGTTCATGCTCAGCGCGAGCAGCCGTTGCGGTCCCTCCGCGACGGTGCCGGTGAGGAGCGTGGGAGTCCGCGCCAGGACGTCAAGGGCAGTCGCCGCGGTTGCCACCGTCGCTCGCGCGTGGGTCAGCACCACGGATGACGGACGTAGCGAGGGGTCGCCCCGCACCTCGATCTCGTGGCTCGTGCCGGCGCCCCAGGTCACCGGCCCACAGGCCCGCCACGTCAGGTCTCCCTCCCCCCAGAGTGCCGACCGTGGACCGTCCACGCGGGTCGGCACGCGAATGGCGTCGACGATGAGCTCCGGGCCATCTCCGCAGGGCCGGCTCAACCGCTCCTGTGGACGAGGCAGCTCGGATCCGGCGAGGAGGATCTCCTCGACCTCGAGGGCCGCCGGAGCGCCGCGACTGCCACCGACGATCGGCAGGAGCCGGATCGACACCGTACGGATGTCCCGTCCGCTGACAGCCAGGCGCCCGTCGGCCGACGCCCGCACGACCTCCTCCCGGTCGTCCAGCCGCACCTCGACGAACGGGCGGTGGCGCGCCATCCAGCCACGCCGAGCAGCGACCGTCACGTCACGCACATCGGCCGGCTCGTCGAGGGTGAGGGTGAGGGTGGGAGATGTGTCGTCCGGGGCCGGGCTCCAGGCGGTGCGGTCGTCACCGTCGACGACTCCCTCAGGTCGTCCCGCCAGCGACACCGTCCGGCTGCTGCTCGCCGTGACGGCCACGCCCGGCACCGCCAGACCCGGTGGGTTGGCTGCCCACCGCGAGACGTCCAATGTCCCGCTCACCACCCCGGGTCCCTCCCCCGTCGCGGTGACACGACGGGCAAGCACGGCCCCCGCTTCCGCGTCGCGCCCTCCTTCGAGGTAGCAGACCACCGCCTCCTCCGGCTGGACACACCCGTCCGAGCCCGGCAGCCCGCCGGTGAGGACGATGGCGTCGGCGCGGTCGGCACGGTCGTCGGGACCGACGACCACCTCTGTGGCCCGCATCCCGTCGAGGTCGACGGCGACGAGCCCGGTGACGACCCCCGCCGGGTCGCCGTCGTCGGTCTCCATGACCTCGAGCGCCACTGTGCGGGTGAGGCCACCCGGCAGCGGGATGTCGACCCGTCCCGACGGGGGCACGTCCACCCGCACGCTCCCGGCGTCGGTGCGGGCCTCGAGCCGAGTCGGCACCCCGAGGCCGGCATACCGAACACGGTCGGCCAGCACGTCCACCCGGACCGAGGAGACGGGGCGCGGCCCGTCGAGGTGGATCTCCACGGTGGGGTGCGGGTCGTACTGCACGACCCACGCCGTCGTCGGGTCCCCGTCGAGGACCGAGGCGGGTCGGTCGGCCGGACGCAGGCCGGCCAGGGTGTAGGTGGTGGCGAGCGACGAGCTCGCGCTGACGCCCGCCACTCCACCGGTGAAGGTGGTGACCGCATGGCGGGAGAGGTCGTCCCACGGTCGGTAGTCGCGCGTCCCGTCGAGCTGGCTCGCCCCCAGCGTCGAGGAGCTGTCGCGCCCCCGTGTCGCCCCGAACCACCGCTCGCGGGCGCGGTAGCCGTCCGTGACGACCCGGCGGCCGGGGTCGACGCCGGGCACCCGGTGTCCGTCGAGGACGGCCAACCCGTCCACTCCCGCGTCGGAGACCGCCAGGAGGTCCTCCGGCCCCCCGGAGACCGCAACCGTGTCCGACACCGGCTGCGTCACGGCGAGCGGCGCCGCGCTGCCGATGTCGTACACCTCCACGGGGAAGACTCGTTCACCGCTGAGGTCGATCCGGGTGAGCCCGAACCCCTTGGCGAGCTCGACGTCGGGAGTGGAGCGCACCGCAGACCGGGCGTACGTCACCGATGGCTGCCCGGCGGACGTGGTGTCCAGGTCGTTGCGCAGGACGAGGTAGCGAACCCCGAGCCGGCGCAGCACGGCGACCGCTCCCCCCATGTCGCGCCCCGTCTGGAGCCGCTGCTCGACGGCGTCGAGGAGACGGACTGTCCCCGCAGGCGTGAGCGGCACGGCATCCCTCACGGCGTAGTCGGCTCGGGACAGCGGCCGAATGGGCTCGTCGATGGTGCGACCCCACTCGTACTCACCGAAGCTCGCCGCCGGCACGACCAGCGCCCGTCCCTGGTGCTCACGCTCCGACAGCCAGGCGCCCGCGTCGCGCCACTGGCGGGCCATGTCGGTGAAGGTCCCCCGGGGCGCGATCGCACCCGACAGCCCGGGCGCGACGACGACGAGCACCACGAGCAGCCCCGCGGCGCCCATCGGGAGGCGCACGCCGACCGACCGGCCGGAGAGCATGGCCAGGCCGCGGTCGAGTGCATGCGCGAGACCGACTGCAAGTGGCAGCCGCACGAGCGGGTCCGCCTTGTGGATGTTGCGGAACGCGACGAGGGGTCCGTCGAGAAGAGCCTGCGCCACCGGCGCCAGTGGGGAGGACACCGGCCCGAGGTGCGGCACCCCGAGGAGGACGACGCCGAGGCCCAGCGTGACGAGGAGGAAGCGGCGCTCCGGCACCCCGCGCAGGGCGATCCCGGCCAGGGAGACGCCGGCCACGAAGGAGGTGGCGAGGACGAGCAGCGGACCGGTGGCGACGGCATACCCCGCCGGCCACCACTCACCGCCGGAGGTGACGACGAAACCCAGCCAGTGGGTCGTGCCGCGGGTGACGTCGAGGAGGTCGATCTCCCGCACGACGTCGGCGGCGCGCTCGATCCAGTCGAGGAAGGGAGGCGACCAGCGTCCCAGCAGCACCAGCGGCCCCAGCCACCACACGCTGGCAGCGGTGACCAGGCCGATCCACCACCAGGTCACCGTGCTCCGCCACCAGTCGCGGCGCGTGACCAGCCACAGGCCTGTCGGCACGACGGCCAGGATCGTCGCCGTCGCGTTGACGCCGCCGCACCCCAGAACCGCGAGGGCGGAGAGCGCGGCTGCCCGGCGTGGGCCGATCCGGCCCCGAGTCGCGAGCACGACCGGGAGGAGGATTGCCGGCACGAGCAGGACCGGCAGCGACTCCGACGAGAGCCCGCCGACCGTGGACAGCACCCGCGGACTCAGCGTGTAGGCGAGTGCCGCAAGCACCTTCGCCGTCGCACCACGGATGCCGAGCGCGCCCAGGAGGGCGTGGGCGCTGAGGAGCCCGACGGTGAGGAGAACCCCCCACCACAGGCGCTGTGCGACCCAGACCGGCAGGACCTCGCCGAGGACCCCGTAGAAGGGGCCCATCGGGAAGAGGTAGCCGTAGCCCTGGTTCTGGAGGACGCCCCAGGTCACCTGCGGGTCCCAGAGGTGCGCGGCGCGCGCCATGAAGGCCCAAGGGTCGACGTACACGTCGTTCTTCGTGTCCTCCGAGACGCGCCCAGCGGGCACCGACCACGCCACCGCCCACACGAGCAGGAGGGCCGCCCCGAGCCGGAGCCGGGCCCCGCGGACCCCGTCCGTCATCGGCGCCGGAGGACGAGCAGAAGGTTCCAGGCCGCGACCTCCCGGACCCCGGGCAGGTCCATGACGACGCCCGCCCACTCGGGGTGGTAGCGCGGCACCGCCTCGACGACCCAGGCGTCCTCGCGCGAGCGCGCCCAGCGCAGTCCGTCGGAGACCCGGGTGGGGTGCAGGGTCTCGCCGTATCGGTTCTTGGGGGGGTGGCCGTGGCGCCGGGTGTAGCGGCGGGCCGCGAAGTCGCCCCCCAGCCAGTGCCACGGCGAGGTCTCGTGCCCGCCCCAGGGCGAGGACCAGGACGTGAACGAGATGACGACCAGGCCGCCCGGACGCGCCACGCGCAGCATCTCCTCGCCGAGGACGCCAGGGTGCTCCACGTGCTCCATGACGTTGCTCGACAGGACGATGTCGGCGACCCCGTCGGCCAGCGGGAGGGACTCACCCCGTGCCTGGAGGCGCACGGTGCCCGGCACCTCGTGGAGTGCGCCCCGGTCGACGTCGACGGCGACGTAGCTGGCCCCGGCGGCCGCGAAGACCCGAGGGTATGCCGGCTGCCCGGCACCGACGTCGACGACGGTACGGGCGGTGAGGGGCTCGTGCCGGCGGACCAGCTCGGCGGTGTCCTCGGCGAGGTCGGTGTAGAACCGTTCCGGGTCGCTCTGCTCGACGAGAAAGGAGCGGAACAGGCGGACCGAGCGACCGAGCGTGCGATACCTTCTCGTCGGCTCGGAACGCATTGGGGCATGGTAGCCAGCCCAGTCCGGCGCCCTGCCCACCCCCTGATCCCCGAGGTGAGATGTCCCTTCGTGTCCTCCTGCTGAACTGGCGCGACCTGAACCACCCTGAGGCCGGCGGCGCCGAGAGGTACCTCGTCACCGTTGCGGAGGGGCTGGCTGCCCGCGGTCACGACGTGACGTTCCGCACCGCGGCATACCCCGGTGCGCTTCCGACGGAGACGATCGCCGGTGTGCACTACGTGCGCCGCGGCGGTCACTACTCCATCTATGCCCGTGCGCTCATGGCGCACGCCCGGTCCACGTATGACGTGGTCGTCGACGTGCAGAACGGTGTGCCCTACCTCTCGCCGCTCGCCACCGGGACCCCGGTCGTCAACCTCGTCCACCATGTGCACCGCGAGCAGTGGCCCGTCATCTTCGGCCCGCGAACCGCCCGCTTCGGATGGTGGCTGGAGTCGTCCCTCGCCCCCCGGGTCTACCGGCGCACCAGCTACGTCACCGTGAGCGACTCGACGAAACGCGAGCTGGTCGACCTCGGCGTCGACGCCGACCGGGTCACGATCATCCACAACGGCACGGATGCCGTCGCCGACGACGCCGCACCGCGCTCACCACAGCCACGGGTGGTGGTGCTCGGCCGACTGGTGCCACAGAAGCGGGTGGAGATCGCGCTGGACGCGGTGACAGTGCTGCGTCGGCGGGTGCCCGGGCTGCACCTGGACGTCGTCGGGTCGGGCTGGTGGGAGCCGCGGTTGCGCGAGCACGTCGCCGCGCTCGGCCTCCACGAGGCCGTGACGTTCCATGGCCACGTCTCGGAGGCGGAGAAGCACCTGCTGCTCGCCAGGGCGTGGGTGCACGCGATGCCGAGTCTCAAGGAGGGCTGGGGCCTGGTGGTCGTCGAGGCCGGCGTGCACGGAACGCCCACGGTGGCCTTCCGGGCCGCCGGCGGCCCGGCCGACTCCATCCGCGACGGGGAGACCGGTCTGCTGGTGGACGACGCGGGTGACGAACCGGACGTGAGCGCGTACACCGAGGCCTTGGGCTCCTTGCTCACCGACTGCGGCCTCCGCGACCGGATGTCGACCGCGGCGAGGGAGTGGGTGTCACGGTTCCGCTGGGACGACTGCGTCGACGCGTGGGAACGCCTGCTCCTGCGCGAGGCGTCAGGCGGACGGCCTCGTTCCGGCGGGTGAGCGTGGACCGTGAGTGGTCAGGGGGCGTCGTAGCGGACGACGTCGTCGGATGCCGCAGCCGGGTTGGCGTCCGGCGTCACGGCGGACACGCCGCCGAGGATCGCGAAGAGTGCGAGCACGACGCCGACGACGAACGAGGCGGCGGAGCCGACACCGGGATTCATGGCGGGGACTGTACCAGCCGCCGACGCCGCGACGGGGCCCACGACATGACGACACACCCGAGCGCCACGAGCCACGTGACAGAGGTCACGCCCCACCCCCAAATGGTGGCGGCAGCG
>OBLS010001037.1_pt1 | contig 11005 bp, 9 predicted proteins | sample 1519901 | NCBI WGS metagenome assembly OBLS01 (sample SAMEA3113585, study PRJEB22503) | soil metagenome
GACGACCTGGAAGGCGCCGGCTGCCTCCCCCTCCGCCGCCGCCGCGCAGACGTCCGGCCAGATCTGCGGCGAGGCACCGTTGCGGGAGAGTCCAGTGTCGATCTTAAGGTGCACCCGGGCTCGTCGTTCGGCCGTTGCCGCGGCGGCGGCAAGTCGGGTCAGCTGGTCCAGCGATTGCGCGGAGACGTCGACGTCGGCAGCGACTAGATCGCTCAGGTCCTCGTCGGGGCCGTACAGCCAGGCGAGCATAGGCCCGGTGTCTCCGGCGTCCCGTACAGCCAAGGCCTCGGCCGGAGTGGCGACTCCCAGCCAATCAGCTCCAGCAACGCGGGCTTCGCGGGCACAGGCCAGCATGCCGTGCCCATAGCCATCCGCCTTGACCACGACCATGAGCATGGGCTCGCCGACGTGTTGCCGGATCGCGGCCAGGTTTCGCCGGAAGGCGGCCAAGTCAATCTCGGCGCGGGCGGTCGCCGGGTCGATTCCCGGGAGGGTTTCCGGACTCATCGCCGTGCTTGCCTGATCTCGTCGATCATCGCCGCTTGGCGGCGCTGCAGCCGGCCGATCTCGTCGGCGATGAGCTCGGCGAGGCGCTGCGGCGGCAGTGGACCGGGGTGTCGGCGCGCGGTCAGCGCCTGGATGGAAGCGGCCCGCACGCCGGCGTCCAGCGCGGGGCGTCCAGCGGCCAGCAAGGCCGCGCACAGGCCACCCAGCACATCGCCGGAGCCAGCCTGACCGGTCCACGCCGGGCCCGGGAGGGCCACGGAGATCGCGTCGGTGTCCGGGCCAGCCACCAGTTGGGTTGCGCCCTTGAGGAGAACCGTCGCTCCCGTGCGCTGGACCGCTTCATGGACGGCGCGTGCGGGGTCATCGGTCACCCAGGACCGTTCCTCGCCGAGTAGCTTCCCCAGTTCCCCGGCGTGCGGGGTCAGCAGCCAGGTGTCCGGGACGTTCTCGGGCAGGTACTTCAGCCCATCGGCATCGACCACAGCTGGCAGACCGGAGTCCAGCGCGGCGGCGATCATATCGCCGCCGTCAGGCCTGTCCCCCCAGCCGGAGCCGAGCAGGTGGGCCTGCACCTGGCCGGGTGAGAACACGACGTTGGGAAGGACCCGGCGGATGATATCCGCCGGCTTGTCCGCGCCGAGGAAGCGCACCATGCCGGCGCCACCGTGCACCGCTCCGTACGTCGAGAGCACGCCGGCCCCCGGGTACTGGTCGGAGCCGGCGTCGATGCCGACAACGCCGCGGGAGTACTTGTCGCTACGGGAGTCCGGATAGGGCCAATCCGTGAGCTCCGCTTCCTCCATCTGCCGTAGCCATCTGTCACCGGGCACACGTAGCCCGCCCAGGCCGATATCGACCACCTGGATCTCGCCACAACGACTCCGAGCGGGTTCCAGCAGGTGACAGGGTTTCTGCGCGCCGAAGGTCACCGTACGTGTCGCGCGGATTGAAGCCCCCGGAACGGCTCCGGTGTCCGCGTCCACCCCGGAGGGCAAATCGACGGCCACGATGGGCACCAACCAGGAGTCGAGCGCGCCGGCCAGCCTTGCGACCAGGTCGGGCAGACCAGGGCGCCCACCGATGCCGAGAATGCCGTCAACCGCGATGTCAGGCTTCGAGGACGTCCGGTCCTCGGCCAAATCCAACATGTCGATGTCGATCAAGCGGCCACCGGCATCTCGCAATGCCCCGAGCCCGGGGGCGTGAGGCTGGCCCAAACACCGAACCGCCGTCACCGCCGCTCCCCGGCGAGCCAGCCGGGCACCGGCGAAGAGCGCGTCCCCGCCGTTGTTGCCGGGACCCACCAAGATCATGATCTTGGTGCCATAAGTCCTGCCGCAAGCCGCAGCAGCCTCCCGAGCTACTGCCGCGGCCACACCGCTGGCCGCCCGCTGCATCAGCGTGTCTTCGCCCACTTCCGCAATAGCCTCGGCTTCGAGGGCGCGAATAGTCGCTACGTCGTAGGCGTCGATCATTCAAGCCTCGCAGACCACCACGGCCGAGGCGATCCCCGCGTCATGAGACAAGGAGAGATGAATGGTCCCGACGCCGAGCTGCTTCGCCCGATCCGCGACGGTGCCAGTGATCGAGAAAGCGGGCCGGCCGTGGTCATCGGTGAGCACTTCGGCATCCAACCAGGACATGCCCGACGGTGCACCTAGCGCCTTGGCCAACGCTTCCTTGGCGGCGAACCTCGCCGCCTGAGAGGCGATCGGGCGTTCAGCTTCGGCCGGCGTGAAAAGCCGTGCCACCAGTCCGGGACGCCGCTCCACTGATTCGGCAAACCGGGCGACGTCGCAAACATCGATTCCCACTCCGATGATCATCCGCGGTAGATGATCACGGTCATTCCACCGTGACAGATTTGGCCAGGTTGCGCGGCTGGTCGACGTCGTGGCCCTTCTGCGTGGCCAGTTCGCAGGCGAACATCTGCAGCGGCACCGTAGCCACCAGCGGCTGCAGCAGCGTGGACACCTTCGGCAACCGGATCAGGACGTCCGCGAAGGGCTCGACTTCATGATCATCTTCCTCCGCCAGAACCACCGTGCGAGCTCCGCGGGCTCGAATTTCCTGGAGATTGGAGACCACTTTGTCGTGCAACATGTCCCGCCCCTGCGGAGGTACGACCACAAAGACGGGGAGCTGATCTTGTACCAAGGCAATGGGGCCGTGCTTCAATTCTCCGGCGGCGAAACCCTCGGCATGGATGTAGGCCAGCTCCTTGAGTTTCAGGGCTCCCTCGAGCGCGACGGGGTAACCCACGTGCCGGCCGAGGAACAGCACCGAAGGCTCGTCGGCGAAGTCCGCGGCGAGCTTCAGCACCGAGTCAATGCCCTCCAGTACGGCGCCGACCGCGGCCGGCATGGTGGCCAGCTCGCGCATGGTGGTGGCGATCTCGTCCAAGAATTTCGTGCCCCGAATCTGCGCCAGGTAGAGGCCGAGCAAATAGCAAGCGACGAGTTGGGTGAGAAAGCCCTTGGTCGAGGCGACCCCCACCTCAGGACCAGCGTGGGTGTAGATCACCGCGTCGGACTCGCGCGGGATGGTGGAGCCGTTGGTGTTGCAGATGGCCAGCACGCGGGCGCGCTGTTCGCGCGCGTGCCGGATGGCCATCAACGTGTCGGCAGTCTCGCCGGACTGGCTGATGGCGACCACAAGCGTGCTGGGCCCCACGATGGGGTCGCGATAGCGGAATTCGCTCGCCAGCTCGACCTCGCATGGGATTCGCGTCCAGTGCTCGATCGCGTACTTGGCCACGAGACCGGCATAGAAGGCGGTGCCGCAGGCGACGACGACGATCTTGTCCACCGCGCGCAACTCCGCTTCGCCGATCCGGATCTCGTCGAGGGTGAGCTTGCCGTGCGCGTCGTGACGGCCAAGCAGGGTATCGGCGACGGCCTTTGGTTGCTCGTAGATCTCCTTGCGCATGAACCAGTCGTAGCCCCCCTTTTCGGCCGCAGAGAGGTCCCAGTCGACATGGTAGGGCCGGACGGACGCCGTCGATCCGTCAAAGTCGGTGATCACGATCTCCGCGGCGGAGATTTCCACCACCTGGTCTTGACCGAGCTCAATCGCCTCGCGGGTGTGCTCAATGAACGCCGCGACATCCGAGGCCACGAAGTTCTCCCCCACCCCGACACCAACGACCAGCGGAGAGTTGCGCCGGGCAGCCACGACGTGGTCCGGGTCCGTGCTGTCCACGGCCACCAAGGTGAAGGCGCCTTGCAGCCGAGCACACACCGTGCGCATCGCGTCGGCCAGGCTCTTACCGGCAGCGACCTGGAGTCCTAGCAGGTGAGCCACGATCTCGGTATCGGTCTGCGAGGTCAACGTGACGCCCGCCTGGTGAAGTTCGGCGCTGAGCGTGACGTAGTTCTCGATGATGCCGTTGTGCACCAGCGCAACGCGACCGCCGGCCGAAAGGTGCGGATGCGCGTTCACATCATTGGGAGCGCCGTGCGTCGCCCACCTCGTATGACCAAGACCCAACCCGGCGCGTGGCAGTGGCTCCTCGGCCAGCAGCTTGTCGAGGTTGGAGATCTTTCCTGCCTTCTTGGCGAGGTGGACGGCGTTCTCCGCGACGATCGCCACCCCGGCGGAGTCGTACCCCCGGTATTCCAATCGCCGCAACCCTTCGACCACCACGTCCAAGGCGGGCTGCGGCCCCACGTAGCCCACGATTCCGCACATAGGCAGCAAGGCTAATGCAGACTCGGTCACGCATTAGATTTCTGACATGCGGCGCGACGGGCAGGCGCTTGGCCCGTACGTGGAACGAAGTCGGGCCGACTGGGCTGAGCTGGCCGCGTCGACACCGATGGCGCTGGATGCGGCCACGCTCGAGCGGCTACGCGGCCTCGATGATCCAACCAGCCTGCTCGATGTCCGTGAGGTCTACCTGCCGCTGACTCGACTGCTCAGCAGCTACGTGTTGCACACCGGGGAGCTGCATCGTTCGACCAACGATTTTCTGAAACTCTCGGTCAGCCGGACGCCGTTCGTGATCGGCATCGCCGGCTCGGTAGCGGTGGGCAAGTCGACCACCGCGCGCCTGTTACGGGAGCTGCTGGCTGCTTGGCCGGAGCATCCGCGCGTCTCCCTGGTGACCACTGACGGGTTCCTGCTGCCGAACGCGGAGCTCGAGCGGCGGGGGCTGATGAGCCGGAAAGGCTTCCCCGAGTCGTACGACCGCCGGGCGCTGCTGCGCTTCGTGATGGATGTGAAGTCAGGCAAGGACGAGGTGACGGCACCGGTCTATGACCACCTGACATACGACATCGTGCCCGGTGCGAGCGTAGCGATCCGGCGATCCGACATTTTGATCTTGGAGGGCTTGAACGTCCTACAACCGGCTCGGATGCGGGCAGACGGAACCAGCGGGCTTGCGGTCAGCGACTTCTTCGACTTCTCGGTCTATGTCGACGCCGACGACGATGACGTCCGCGACTGGTACGTTCACCGGTTCCTGGCGCTCCGGGACACTGCCTTCCGGGATCCCCGCTCGTACTTCACCCGCTATGCCGACCTCAGCCAGGAGCAGGCGGTCCGCCAGGCGCGGTACGTGTGGGACACCATCAATGGGCCCAACTTGAGCCAAAACATCCGCCCCACCCGGGGCCGGGCTACCGCCATCCTCCGGAAAGACAGCGATCATCGCGTGGAGTGGGTCCGGATCCGCAAGCTGTGATCAGGTCAGCAGCAGAGCTGTGGGGAGGACTCGCAGACACCAATTCGGCGATGGCGCGATCGCAACCGATAGCGTCGCCTACATGACCACAACGCAATACCCGGTCACCTCGTCGAGGCAGCGGATGACACTCGGCGCCGGCACCGCGATGAAGATCGGCTTCTTTGGAGCGTTCGGCGCGTTCTTGTTCATGTTGATCGTCTACGCGATCATCGGCCTGATCGCTCTGGTCCTTGTCGTCACAGGCTCCTTCGATTCCCTGGTGAATCTGTTCCCGAACTAACCGCTGCAACCCTTCATCGGGCCGGGCCATCGCCAGGGTGCTCAGAGCGCGAGGTGAGACCGTACGGCGTCGGCGAGCCGGTAGGCGACGTCATTGGCCGCCTCGAAGGTTTTCGCTTCCACCATGACTCGGACCAGCGACTCGGTTCCCGACGGTCGGAGCAGCACCCGGCCGCTGTCGCCCAACTCCTCCTCAGCCTCGGCGATGGCCCGACTCAGGTCGGGATGAGAGTCGGCGCGCGCCTTGTCGACACCCGGCACGTTGATCAGCACCTGGGGCATCCGGGTCATCACAGCCGCCAGCTTGGCCAGCGTCTCACCGGTGTTGGCCATGATGCTCATCAGATGAAGTGCGGTGAGTACACCGTCCCCGGTGGTGGCGTGCTCCATCATGACCACGTGGCCGGATTGCTCACCACCGAGTGAGAAAGAGCCGTCGTGCATCGCCTCGAGCACGTACCGGTCGCCCACCTTGGTCTGCTCCACCCGGATCCCGTTGTCCCTCATCGCCTGAACGAACCCGAGGTTGCTCATCACCGTGGCCACCACGGTGTCGTTCTTGAGTCGACCAGCGTCCCGGAGAGCGAGAGCCAAGATCGCGAGGATCTGGTCACCGTCGACCACCTTGCCGTCGGCGTCGACCGCCAGGCAGCGATCGGCATCTCCGTCGAGAGCGACGCCGATGTCGGCATGGTGCTCGACAACAGCGGAGCGGAGCGAGTCCACGTGCGTCGATCCACAGTTGTCGTTGATGTTGATGCCGTCCGGCGTCGCATGGATCCGGATCACCTCGGCGCCCTGAGCCTCGAACGCTGCCGGAGCCGCGATGTAGGCCGCACCGTTGGCGCAATCGACCACCACCTTGATGCCCTCGAGGCTGACCGGACCGCCCACGCTTGACACGAGGTGGGCAACGTAGTGCTCCACCAGCGCAGGATCGTCGCGAACCCTTCCCACATCGGCGCCAGTCGGCCGCGGACTTGCCCCGTTGAGCGTGGCCGCGGTCATCCGCGCCTCGATCGCGTCCTCCAGCTCGTCGTCCAACTTGGCTCCGCCGCGCGCGAAGAACTTGATGCCGTTGTCGGGCATCGGGTTGTGGCTGGCAGAGATCATCACACCGAGGTCAGCGAAGGTTGCCCCGGTCAGGAAGGCGACGCCGGGGGTGGGCAACACCCCTAGCCGTACGACGTCGACTCCGGCACTGGCCAGGCCGGCCACGACCGCCGCCTCGAGGAACTCGCCGGAAGCACGGGGGTCCCGGCCCACCAAGGCGACGGGACGGTGATCACCGAAAGCTCCGGTCTCGGCAAGCACGGCTGCGGCCGCGACGGAAAGGCCGAGCGCCAGCTCGGCGGTGAGCTCGTCGTTGGCTCGGCCGCGAACCCCATCGGTGCCGAACAGGCGACCCATGGTCGAACGGTCAGCGCTTGCTGTACTGCGGCGCCTTGCGAGCCTTTTTCAGACCCGCCTTCTTGCGCTCCTTGATGCGCGCGTCGCGGGTCAGCATGCCCGCCTTTTTTAGTGAGGGGCGGCTGGCTTCGGCATCCACGGCATTGAGCGCGCGTGCCACACCGAGCCGTAGGGCTCCAGCCTGACCGGTGACTCCGCCGCCGTGAATCCGGGCGATGACGTCGTAGGAGCCGGCCACCGCTGCGGCCGTGAAGGGTTCGGCCACGATCTGCTGATGCACCTTGTTGGGAAAGTAGTCGTTCAGATCCCGACCGTTGATGCTCCACTGGCCACTTCCGGGAACGATCCGAACCCTGGCCACCGCCTCCTTTCGCCGACCCGTGGCGCCTGAAGGAGCCACCACGGCGGGCCGACCTGCTGGACCCTGGGACGCCTGCGGCGCCGCTTCAGAGCGGTAGGCGATCTCCCGATCGTTGTCCACGAAGGGAGTGATCTCGTCCTCGGTGGTTTCGGTGGCGGTATTGGTCACTGCGCGGTTCCTTGCTTTCGCTTGCGGGCTACTGGGCGATCTGGGTCATCTGGTAAGGCTGAGGCTGCTGGGCGCGGTGCGGGTGCTCGGGACCGGCGTACACCTTGAGCTTCCTGATCAGTTTGCGGCTGAGCTTGTTCTTGGGCAGCATCCCCCACACCGCAAGCTCCACGGCTTTTCGCGGGTCCCGATCGAGGAGTTCGCCGTACGGCACTGAATGCAGGCTGCCAGGACGACCCGAGTGCCGGTACGCGAGCTTGTCGGTCCGCTTCTTGCCGGTGAGGGCGATCTTCGATGCGTTCACCACCACGACGAAGTCACCACCGTCGAGGTGCGGCGCGTAGGTCGGCTTGTGCTTCCCCCGCAGCAGCGTCGCGGCGGTCACGGCCAGCCGACCCAGGACGACGTCGTCCGCGTCGATCACATGCCAGGACCGCGTGATGTCCCCAGGCTTCGGGCTATAGGTAGACATGACCAGACTTCCGTTGTAAAGACCACTTGTCTGCGTAGGTGCCAGGCGCTGATTCGCTGAGCACCTGCTGCAGGGCAGCGTCAGCTCCCTGCGTTGACGCAACAGCCGTCTAGGCTACTCGCCATCCGTCGGGCCGGTCAAAGTGAGCGTGCATCAAGCGAGCGAAAGTGTCGCCTAAGTCATAGGTGGCCCTACTAGTCCGCTCGGCGTGCGCCAACGTAGGTTTACCGCATGACCGATACGCTCAGCATCCGCGACAACCGCACGGGTCGCGAGTATGAGGTCCCGATCGCGGACGGCACGATTCGCGCCGCAGACTTGAAGCAGCTTGCCGTCGACGGCGAGCCTGGGCTTGCCACCTACGATCCCGGATTCGTGAACACCGCGTCGTGCCGAAGCTCGATTACCTACATCGACGGCGATGTCGGCATCCTCGAATACCGCGGCTACCCCATCGAGCAGCTCGCCGAGAGCTCCACATTCCTGGAGGTCTCCTACCTGCTGCTGTATGGCGAGCTACCGACCCAGGATCAGCTCGACCACTGGGTCCACGAAGTCACGTACCACACCTTCTTGCACGAGAATCTCAAGCAGTTCATCCAGGGCTTTCGATACGACGCGCACCCGATGGGCATGCTGATGGCCGCGGTCAGTGCGCTATCGACCTTCTATCCCGATGCGCGGGAGATCAAGGATCCGGAGAATCGCAAGCTGCAGATCACTCGGTTGATCGCCAAGATGCCCACGCTTGGCGCCTTCGCCTTCCGGCATGTGCAGGGAAAGCCGTACGTCTACCCGGACAACCGTCTGTCATACACGGCCAACTTTCTGGCGATGCTGTTCAAGATGAGCGAGCCCACCTACGAGGCCGATGAGCGGCTGGTGAAGGCACTGGAGATCTTGTTCATCCTGCACGCCGACCACGAGCAGAATTGCTCTACCAACGCCGTACGTTCCGTCGGCTCGGCCGAGGCTGATCCGTACTCCGCGGTCGCCGCCGGAATCGGTGCTCTCTTCGGACCGCTGCACGGCGGGGCCAACGAGGCGGTGCTGAAGATGCTCAAGCGGGTGGGGTCCACCGAGAAGGTGCCCGACTTCATCGAAGGTGTGAAGGGCGGCAAGGAGAAGCTCATGGGCTTCGGCCACCGCGTGTACAAGAACTACGACCCACGCGCCACGATCATCAAAAAGGCCTGCGACGACGTCTTCGCGGTCACCGGGGTCAATCCGTTGCTCAAGGTCGCGATGGAGCTGGAGAAGATCGCCCTCGAGGACGAATACTTCGTCAAGCGCAAGCTCTACCCGAACGTGGACTTCTACTCGGGGCTGATCTACGAGGCGCTGCAGTTCCCGCCGGAGATGTTCACCGTGCTGTTCGCGATCGGCCGGACCCCGGGCTGGCTGGCCCAGTGGTCGGAGCTGGTGGAGGACAAAGAGCAGAAGATCGCCCGGCCGAAGCAGATCTACACGGGCATGCGCAGCCGAGACTTCGTCCCGATCGATCAGCGCTGAAGGTTGGCCTGGGGATAAGCCGACGTGTCTCCGCCCTCGCGACACTCAGCGGGAGCGCTGGACGCGGCCCTCGTCCCACACCGGCTCAGCTGACTCGTAGACGCTGCCGTCGGCGCCGAAGATCAAGAACCGGTCGAAGCTGCGGGCGAACCAGCGGTCATGGGTGACGGCCACCACCGTTCCCTCGAACGATGCCAACCCATGCTCGAGGGCCTCGGCCGACTCGATGTCAAGGTTGTCCGTCGGCTCGTCCAACACCAGCAAGGTGGCCCCCGACAGTTCGAGCAGCAAGATCTGCAACCGCGCTTGCTGGCCCCCCGACATCGACTCGAAACGCTGCTCGGCGGCCTTGGCGAGTTCGTAGCGATCCAGCTTCCGCGAGGCTTCCTCGCGGCCCATCCCGGCTCGGTAATGATCGCCTCGGTGCAGAATTTCCAGCAGCGTACGACCCGCCAGCTCGGGATGATGATGGGTCTGCGCGAACCAGCCCGGCCGGACGCGAGCGCCCAGCTTGGCCCGGCCGGTGTGAGCCACCGGCTCAACCTTCTCCTCGCCCACCGGGCGGTGCTCCAGGTCCGGGTCGGAGCCGCCCCGGGCCAGGAGGCGCAGAAAGTGCGACTTGCCCGACCCGTTGGAGCCGAGCACCGCGACCCGGTCCCCGAACCAGATTTCGGCGTCGAAGGGCCTCATCAGACCGGTGAGCTCGAGGTCGGTGATGACGACCGCCCTCTTTCCGGTACGACCTCCCGTGAGCCGCATCGACACGCTCTGCTGCAGCGGGACGGCCTGAGGCGGGCCAGCCTCCTCGAACTTGGCCAGTCGGGTCTGGGCCGCCTGGTAGCGCGACGCCATGCCGTCGTTGTAGGCCGCCTTCTGCTTGTACATCAACATCAGCTCGCGAAGCTTCGCGTGTTCCTCGTCCCAGCGACGCCGCAGCTCTGCGAAGCGCTCGAAGCGGGCGTGCCGGGCCTCCGCAAAGGACCCGAAGCCGCCACCGTGAGTCCACACTGAGTTGCCCGACGCACCAAGCTCGACGGCGGCAATCGTCTGCGCGACCTGAGCCAGCAGCTCCCGGTCATGGCTGACGAGCAAGATCGACTTCGGCGTCGCCGCTAGCTGAGCCTCGAGCCACCGCTTGCTGGGCACGTCCAGGTAGTTGTCCGGCTCGTCGAGGAGCAGCACCTCGTCCGGCCCGCGGAGTAGCGCCTCGAGGGCGAGACGCTTCTGCTCACCGCCGGAGAGCGAATTGACCTCTCGCCACTTGGCGCGGTCATACGACGTGCCCAGAGCCGCCATGCAGCAGGCGTCGAAGACCACTTCCGCCTCGTATCCGCCAGCATCGGCATAATCGGCCAGAGCCTGGGCGTATGCCAGCTGCGTGGCTTCCCGATCGTCGGTCATGAGCGCAAGCTCGAGGCGGTCCACGTCCGCCACCGCCGCCTGCAGCCTCGCCGGAGACAGCGAGAAAAGCAGGTCGCGGACTGACGAGCTGTCACGGATACTGCCGATGAACTGACGCATCACTCCCAGGCCGCCGCCCCGGGAAACCGAGCCGGCAGATGGGGCAAGATCACCGGCGATGATCCGCAACAGCGTCGTCTTGCCC
>OBLS010001039.1_pt1 | contig 11003 bp, 9 predicted proteins | sample 1519901 | NCBI WGS metagenome assembly OBLS01 (sample SAMEA3113585, study PRJEB22503) | soil metagenome
TCTTTAGTCTCTGGATTTCCACTTCTTTTGGAATTAGTGCTGGTATCTGGGCCATTTCTAACATTATTTCGAATATCTGCTATATTAATCTGGCTTTGAATATCGATCGCATTATATCAAATTTTTACTGGGCTCTTGGTTGTGCTTTTAATATTGTTTATCGTTTAGTGTAATTCCTAAAAGAATTACAGGAGGTCTTGTGATTATCTGTAGTGATTATCTGAACAGCATATCATAAACTGGCTCGGATCATTAGCAAAATATATATCTTTGTTAGTTTACCGATGTTTAGAAACTATATATGGTTAAGAGCAAGAAGTTGATAGTGACGACTCTTGCAGCAATAACGGTTCTTTCTGCAATAGCTGCCTACATGCCAATCATACCTGAAGCTGACGCTCACGGAGTTCAGGCGCAACTCCAAAGCAGATTCATAAGAATTGAAGACGAAACTTGGACTGCACAAACGCTCAACACGGGAGACGAACTGACTGTAACCGGCACACTACAGAGCTTGGTAAACAGGCCTCTTAGAGCATGGCTATCCGTTTTCAGCGAATCGGTTAATGCGGGAAATAGATGGGAATTTATCTCAAGGGATCCTCCAGGCAACGTATTTGAAATTCCTCCTCAGGGAACTGTCCCGTACGAGCTGACTGTAAAGGCGCTTGAACCAGGGATATACCATGTGCATACCCAACTTAATGTTGCCAATGTAGGCCCAGGATTAGGTCCAGGTCAAACTGTTCAAGTGTCAGGTGAGGCTATACTGAAGCCTGTCCCATGGGGCAATGTAGCATATCAAATGGTCGTGATTGGGGCTGGCCTTGGAGTAACTTTTGCCACAAGACCTTGGCAAGTCATCTAAGTAACAACAGAAAGAACAGCAACAAGACAGCTACTAAGTAAGTACTCGCTTTCGTGAGAAACTCAACCCTTTTTTTGTTTACTTATTTGGACATATTAATCCTCTAAAATTTGATTACACTTTTTAAATTTCCTAAGTCTATACATAATAGAAGTAATTACAGATCTCTAATAAACCACTAAAATGTAAGCTGAAATGTGAGAGAGAAGTTCTTAACACACATTTAGAAACTATGTGACGGGAAATAAAAAAACAAATAAAAGAAATATTAAGCTTGGTCTAAACTGAAGCTTTTACCAGTGATGCTTTTCGTCTGGAATTAGACCAATCTGTTCCCGTTCGAAGTATCTTTCAAGCTCCTGTGTCCATTTCTCTTTTGCGGATCCGCCACCGAGCCCCTTTCTCCTTAACCAGTAGGCTATAACGCTCAGCAGGAACACCGCGAACAGCATTGTCCCGAAAATATAGACCATGACGTCATAGAAGAGTGGGTCGTACGCTGGACCAATTTGTGCTATCAGATTTTTGAACGGAGTTATTACCATTGCCATCGCTCCAAGAATAGCGTCCATTATTACATTAGGTCAGATTAAATCTATGATATATACATTTTGGTTGTGTTTGGATCAGTGATAATTCCATCTCAAAATAACAGTTTGTTGATGTTGCTTTAGTACAAGGTCGGGGAGCATTTCTCATGGCTCTCAGGATATGTCTTGCGAATAGGTACAATAAAAAAGGAATGAGAATGTTTATCTATGCTGTTGCTTTTTTTGCGGTTCTACTTCGGTAGAAGAACATTCCTGCTACTGCCCCAAATATAGCGACCAGGATACCGATAAATAATACAGTTTCACTAATATTGGTTCCTAACATGGGCGTACCTGAGCCATAAGCTCCCGATTGCTGGGCATTGCTAATTTTTTCTTTTGCTAGTTCTAATTGTTCTTCAATGCTTCCTGGGGTGGTGTCTCCAGCACCGCCATATTGCGCCGAAGCAAACTGAGCGATCGATGGTACCATAAGTAAAGAGCCCGCTAAAATGACTATTGCAGATGCAGCCATGATACTTGGCTTTTCCATACTACTAACTGTTTTCGAAAGCGAATATTTAACTTTTATGTCACGTATTTTTTGGATTGTATCGCTTGGGCCAGAGCAGAACTTTAAGATATATATCTAGTCCCCCACTAGAGATCACGAGATGGCAAGAATTCATGCTCATACTCGGGGCAAATCACATTCATCTCGGCCGGCATCACCCAGCGCTCCCTCATGGATAAAAATGACGCCAGCCGAGGTTTCTTCCTTGGTGGTTTCATTAACAAAGGAAGGCTTGTCGCCAAGCGAGGTAGGCCTTAACCTGCGAGACTTACACGCAATACCGTTGGTCAAACCTATCGTTGGCAAGACAATTACTCAGATCCTTTCAGAAAATAATATCAAAAAAGATATGCCCGAAGACCTAGAGCGTCTTTTACAAAAAGCAGTAGGGCTCCAACGACACCTAAGAAACCACAATACTGACCGTAGAAATGTCAGGTCATTGGAACTAATTGAAGCCAAGATCCACAGACTCTCAAGATACTATAAACGAACTGGCAAGCTTGCTAGTAACTGGAAGTATTCTGCTGTGATTGCACAACTGGAATAAGATAAAACATGGGAAGGCAGGCGCTTCACCAGCCTCTAAAACCTCTCTGTGAAAAAATCAACTCCTTAACCGATTCAGGGAATGATATTTCTATTATTACGCGCCTGGACACCGATGGTATAGCATCTGGCAGCATTCTATTGATGGCTTTGTCACGGTTGGGATCTCGGTGCTGTCTAAGAACAATATCAACTCTTACTTCGGATATAGCTCAGGAATTAAAATCTGAGGCTCACGATTTCTGTATTTTCCTTGGTCTGGGCAGCGCGGATTTCGAAGCATTGCAGCGATATTTGAACGAGAACTGGTATATTATTGATCACGTAGAATTGGAAAAGAAGTTTGGGGAAAGGAACTACAATAACCAGATCATAAATTCGTGGGAATATGGACTTAACGGTGCGCAGGAGATCTGTACAGGTAGCATGTCTTATATTCTTGCGACCATGCTCGACAAGAGAAACACCGATCTCTCCGCTATTGCAGTAATTGCCGCCTTAGGAGACAGACAGGATGTGGGGGAGAAGAAAACACTAACAGGCGTCAACTCTGAAATTCTGAAGACGGCTCAGTCCCTGAATATGATTAATGCAGAGCTTGATCTTTTGTTATACAACAGTGAGACTATCCCTGTGCACGAATCAATTGCGCGTACTTCATTTCCGTATATTCATGGACTTACCTGGAATGTGAAAAATGCCTTTTCGCTGATCAAAAATACAGGACTCAAATTAACAGAAAATGGTAAATGGAGAGTTCTTCCTGATTTCAGCGCAGAGGAGAAAAACCTAATTAGAGACGCAATAGCGAAATTCATCATTACATCTTCCAGCAATAGCTCAATCGAAGTAGCTGATCATTTATTGGGATTTAGCTACAGGCTTACAAGAGAAGATAATTTTGGTCACTTGAGAGATGCAAGGGACTTTGCCAATTTGCTTGACGCATGTGGGAGATCCGGAAAAGCCGGATTGGGAGTTGCATTGTGTGCTGGCGATAGAAGTATGACGTTGACTGAAGCAGAACAGATAGCCGAAAATTATTTTGCTAGTTTGAGCAAGTCTATATTTACTGTTTTCAGCGAAAAGTGGAGGTTTTATGATGATGGTGTCAGCGCTGTATTTGTAAATGGTGAAGGTCTTATAACGGAAGGACTTCTGGGCTCTGTTTCGTCTCTCCTGGCCAGTTCACCTTCGCTATACGGAAAACTACTATTTGTGAGGGCGCTAAATCAAGAGAGTGGAGGGGATAGCTATAACTTTTCGGCAAGAAAATGTGTGGGTAGCAAGTCGCAGCTTAACATGGGCATATTGGTAAAAGAATGCTCAAAATCCGTAGGAGGTAGCGGAGGAGGCATTGACGGTCGCGCAGGATGCACCATTCCTGCATCTAAACTGGAAACTTTCCTGTCAAATGTAAGGGGTGCGATATCAAATAGTAAGGACTCAAAGCTTACCCTCGGAAGCGCCTGAAGTATCTATCCGTGTCGAGTTAAGACTCTTCAAAAAGTCGGAGCTTGATGCGGTTATGAAGGCATTAATACCTGACAATATCAACTTTCCAAAGGCATTATCCATGAAAATCTTCCCAAAAGGCAATATTTTGGTTCTCGAGGTTCTTAGTAAGGCGGGCATCAATACACTCTTGAATACAGTAGACGAAGTGCTTGAGCACATATCCGTCGCGAAAAAAGTGATAGATAATGCTTGACGCCAAGTTATTGAAAGAAAACCCTAGTAAGATTGAAAACATGTTAAAGATGCGCGGAGTGAATTTTCCTCTGGGGGACTTAGTGAATTTGGACAAAAGGCGACGAGAGCTGATAATACAGCTGCAAGAACTCAAGCACGAGAAGAACATTCTTGCTAATTCTATCGCTCGGAAAAAAAAGGAAGCAGATACAACCACTTCAGCAAATGATGAAATAAGCAAGATGAAGGACATAAGTAATAGAATAACAGAACTAGAGCTAGAACAAGACCAAGTTCTAAAAAAGTATCGTTACTTGATGATGTCCATACCTAATCTCTTGCATGAATCTGTTCCTGTGGGAAGTACCGAAAAAGAAAATGTTGTTATTAAAGAACGCGGGAATAAAACAGCCAAATTAGCAATTGCCCCTAAGGATCATATTGACATTGCCACCTCTTTTGACTTAATTGACCTCGAAAGGGCCGCCAAAATATCAGGTGCACGATTTTATTTTTTAAAAAATGACCTTGTGAAGATGAACCTGGCTCTTATACAATTTGGTTTGGATTACTTATCTAACAGTGGATATACTCTTGTTCAACCTCCTTACATGATAAGAAAAGACGCCATGGAAGGTGCTGTAATTCTAGGAGACTTTGAACAGGTAATTTACAAAGTAGAGGGCGAGGATCTCTATATGATAGGAACATCGGAACATGCAATGGTTTCGATGCATATGGATGAGATTCTAGATAGCCCAAGACTCCCGCTGCGGTATGCATGTGTAAGCCCTTGTTTTCGAAAAGAGGCTGGTGCACATGGCAGGGATATGAAAGGCATATTCAGAGTACATCAGTTTGAAAAAGTCGAACAAGTCGTTTTTTCTCGTCCAGAGGATTCTTGGAAAGAGCATGAAAGGATGCTCGAATTAACAGAGCGAATATACGAAAACCTCGGACTTCCTTTTCGTACGGTTTTGCTCTGCTCAGGAGACCTAGGAAAGATTTCGGCCAAAACTTACGATATAGAAGCATGGTTTCCGGGACAAAGCAACTATAGAGAAATAGTTTCTTGTTCTAATTGTATCGACTACCAAGCACGCAGACTCAGAATAAGATATAGAGATAATGTAAATGACGAGACAAAACTAGTTCATACCCTGAATAGTACTCTTATTGCTACTGAGAGAACAATGGTCTCCATAATCGAAAACTATCAAACCGATAATGGGACAGTGCAGATCCCAGATGTTTTGCAAAAATATATGGGAGACACCAAGGCAATCAAAGTATACAGTAAATAGATAGATAGATAGATAGATAGCCTCTTGCAACAGGGGTATCTGGTATTAGTGTCCCTATATGAGAGCATTTATGTTCGCGATCAGAAAGTCATTCTATATTTCCAACTGTTTTGGTTAGTTAGTTTTGAGATCTTCAGTTACATAAATTAATAAGCTGAAAACGGGGTCATGTTTTTGGTCTCGTCAATATGAGCAGAAAATCAGCATTAGTCGATCCGCATATCAAGCCCCTGCTAGAACGCCTAGGTTATAATTCTCTTTACCCTCCTCAAGACCAGGCATTAGCCAAAGGCCTTCTCGAACGAAAAAACTTGCTTATTACGACTCCTACTGCAAGCGGGAAAACACTTATTGCAGTAATCGCGGCCATCAACATTCTTACAAAGGGCTATAAGGTTGTCTATCTTACCCCATTGCGCGCCTTAACTACGGAAAAATATCAAGACTTCCGTATTTTAGAGGAATTAGACATTTTTGATAGGAAAATTAAGGTTAAAGTCGCAAGTAGTGATTACAGCTCAGATGGAAGAAGTACGGCGGGAGCAGACGTACTAGTCTTGACAAATGAAAAAATGGATTCTCTAATAAGACATCGTGTCGAGTGGCTTCATGAAGTCGGACTGTTTGTGGCTGACGAAGTACATTTGTTAGGTGAACGTGACAGAGGTCCCACACTTGAGATGATGCTGACCAAAATACGCAAATTATACTCCGAAGCACAACTATTGGCCCTTAGCGCGACTGTGGAGAATTCCAATGAAATAGCAAGATGGCTTGGGTGTGATCGAGTTGATAGCGACTGGCGACCGACCAAGTTGGTAGAAGGCGTGTATGAGCAGGGTGTGCTACGTTTTAACGATGGGAGAAAGTTAAGAATTGAAAAATCATCGTCTGGGGGCTTCTCACATTCAGCAATAGATATTGCAGTTGAATGCATCGACGGAGGCGGACAAGCAATTATCTTTGGTGAAACTCGAAAACGCGCTGTATCTTTAGCCGAGAAGGCAGCCTCGGTTATATCACGGAGGCTTGACGGCGCAGCCAGAAAATCAGCCGGTGACGTAGCTTCAAAAATTGCAGAAGGGGGAGACGACACAGAAGTCACGAGAGTCTTGGCTGGGGTAGTCTCAAAAGGAGTTGGTTTTCATCATGCCGGTCTCGGAGCCTTTGCAAGAGATATTGTTGAAAAGTCCTTTAAGAGTGGTGCTATTAAGCTACTAACGGCGACCCCTACTTTGGCAGCAGGTGTAAATTTGCCCGCCAGACGTGTAGTCCTCGCTAGTGTATTTAGATATGATTCAGAATACGGGGGCAATATGCCCATTAGCGTCCTAGAGTACAAACAAATCTGTGGTCGGGCCGGCAGGCCAAGCTATGACACCTTTGGGGAAGCGGTAATTGTTTCTGATTCTAGGGCTGGCTCAGATGAGATTTACGATCACTATATTCTAGGCACCCCAGAACCTATATCTTCACAACTTACAAATGACCGTTCAATAAGGATCCATCTTTTAAGCACTATATCCAGTATGCCGGGCATAAAGAAATCTCAGATACACGATATATTTGCCGGTACTTTACTCGCTCATATCAAAGGTAAGGCAAGTATAGAATTCCGGCTCGATTCGGCCATGTCCTATCTGGAAAAAGAATCTCTTATAAAAAGCAAGAATGAAAGATATATTTCAACGGAGTTTGGAAAGCAGATTTCTCTACTCTACATTGATCCACTAACTGGAATTGAATTTAGAAAGGCAATAGACTCTATTGGGAATGGGTGGAAGAGCCAGAACAAAAAACCAACTATCGTTGGCAACGCCTATGATCTCACAGCTGGAGATTCCAGTTCTCTTCCCACTGACTCAAGGGTTAAGAGTAATTTTAGGCAGAAACATACGCTTGGCTTTTTACATCTAATAAGCAATTGTCCTGACTTCTATCCCAAATTTGGATTGAGAAAAAAGGATACCGAGGAATTCTTCAGCGACATTGATCAATATAAGGACGAACAGATATTTGCTATAACAGAATATGACTATTCACGAAGTCTCTGGGCCCTCCATAAATGGATAAATGAGTCATCTGATAGAGTATTGAGCGACCGAATTGGAATAGAACCTGGGGATATGCACAGAATTGTTGAAGTTGCTGAATGGCTCGCATTCTCTTTATACGAAATTGCAAAGTTACTCAGACGTAGAGATTTACTGCCAGAAATCCAAAATCTTCGTCTTCGAATCAAACATGGTGTTAAGGAGGAACTACTAGCTCTAGTAAGACTAAAGGGGATTGGTAGAGTTAGAGCCCGGTCCCTTTTTGCAGCTGGCTTTTCAGACCCTAAAAAGATTGCAAATGCGGCCGATGCACAGTTATCTGCAATATCTAATATAGGCCCGGGGATTGCAAAATCGATAAAGGAACAGCTGCAAACCAAAAACTAGTATAGATCCCTAAACTCACTCAAATGCAAAAGATGAAAAGAAATGATAAATTTAGACTTTCTACCTGATATTTTATTGTATGGTACCACTGTATCAGTGGTTTCTTTATTGTGCGTCTTAATATTAACACCTCGTCTTATCAAACTATTGACAACTAAAGGAGAGGTAGTACAAGATTTTCATAAGCCTGAAAGACCAAGCGTGCCAAGACCTGCTGGTCCTGCAATTGCTGCTGGCATTGGAGCCGCGGAGGCAATACTCTACATCTTCACATGGGACGTGAGAGTGCTTGCTATTATACTCACCTCCATGATTGCTTTTGTGATAGGATATATCGATGACAAACGAGTGATGCCCGGATGGTTTAAGCCTGTGGCATTGATAGCTGCTGGATTGCCTCTAATAGGACTTGGCGCCCATGATAGTTACTTGAATCTAATCTTCGGAACTGCCTTTATCCCGCTTCTGTATATTCCCCTCATATTGATTATTCTACCCGTCGTGGGAAACACAATTAATTCAATAGATGTCCTAAATGGTGCTGTTAGCGGTTTTGTTATTATTGCTAGTATCCCTCTATTAGCCAGTATCGCAATTTTTGGTGATAATACGGTGTTAATTGCTGCCCTTCCTATGTTTTTTGCAACACTCGCATTTTATAGGTATCATAAATATCCTAGTAAAATATTTCCCGGCGATTCGGGCACACTATTGCTCGGGGCGGTTTATGGATCGGTAGCTATAGCTGGTAATTCTGAGATAATAGGAGTAATTGCTCTCCTTCCGGCCGTAATGAACTCGTTTTTATTCCTTTCAAGTGTAAAGAGAATTGTCGAGCATCGGCAGGTTACTTCTCGCCCGACGAAATTGACGCAGGACTTTAAATTGGCGGCTTCACCGGAACAAAGTGCTCCAGTTACGTTGTTAAGGCTCATCCTAACAGCTGGTCCTCTTTCCGAGAGAAAGATAGTCCTTCAGATTTTTATGTTAGCTTCATTCTCGGCAGTGCTATCTTTTGCATCAATACTTATACAGTATTATTTCCTGGCGCTGCAATAGTTTGCCTCTATTCGCTCTTATGTTGTTTATATCCCTTGTATGGGCTATGGTTCTGGCTGTTTGCTCGTTTTTAATAATTTTTGTTGCTCCTATTCAATTTACTTTCTTCGGCGAACCATACGATAGAATAATCATTTCTCTCATACAGGCTTTTATGGCCATAACGGTCGTCATAATTCTTGTATTCGCGTTATCAAAACTGAAAAAGTTGTACATCCAATGGCAGTTACGGACCAACACTGATGACGTAGCGCAATCTTCAGTGTAACAATTTTAAGAGTATCAGTTAATACATCTGTCTTTTCGTTTTTGGCAATTCAAAAAAAGCTCCAAGTAAATAAGTTCCAAGCTGAGCCCTCCTGAAATACAGAGATAGACACGATTTCGTCGCAAGAAATAGAGATAGGGATCCAGCGGACATAGTTAATGATATTGCTGGGCAGATCTCTGATAAGGTCGCGAGCTTCCGTACGGAAAATCTAGAACGGATTCTTTTTGAACAGAGTACCTATGTAGAAAGCAAGTGGACTGATGAAGAAATCCTTAATATCTGTCCAGGCAAGGATCTCCTAAAAACCTTAAACATTTGGACAACTAAGGAATTTGGGATCAATGTCAATGTCTTGGAGCTAATAGATAAGATAGAAAATGTGGACAATGATATTATTGAGTTGCTTAATAAAATAGTAAATGTCCCTCTGGTATCCTCTACTAAAACGCTAGCAGTATTTGCGATCTTAAGGTCCTGACGATCAAGATAGTCCGAAGTAGTAAAAACTAAGTTAGAGGACCTGCTGTCTCTGCACCATCTGATGAGTCTTCTTGTCCTTCATCTTCTAGCTGCTCTGCAACACCACCTCACAGTATGAGTTGCCTTTGTAGAGCCCATTCTGGCAGACGCGCAATGAAAGAGACAAATACGACTACCTACTGCGAGTTATGCTCCCCCTCTTCCAGATACCCAGGACCAGCTCAGTTTTACGCTTAGGGTTTTGTATTAAACTTGATGTATTGGAAGATTTGTTCCTCGCTGATTCCTTTATTGCCCTGACAAATACTAGACAGATGATTAATGGACAATCTGGCCTTCGTCTATGCTAGGATAGTTCGTCAGCACCATATCCATAGCATAGACTGAAGTGTGCACCAGAGGTTAATTCCTATGTTGCCTGTGGACGTTCCTTGACATAAAGTTTCATTCAAATCAGTTATGATTACTCATAAGTATGTCAACCTAAATAACAACTCAGTAATAGCTAATATATTATGGCTACTATTAGACATTTAAGACTATGAGGCTTAGCAGCTTACAATGGATATGGGTAGGATTATCATTATCTCTAGTAAGTGTATTCTCTTTTTTTGTCTCCGTCTCTTCGCCTAATGTTGATGCTCAGCCAGAGTCGATAAATGTACAAAATACTGTCGTCACAGCTCCTCTGACTGTTGTGGTTCCAATAACGGTCGACACGCAAAATGCTCAGATCTGTGTTTCAGCTGCATCAAGCGGAGATCAATCATGTACTCAAATGATTTTTAATCCTGAACAAAATTCTTACGAAGCAGTTAATGTTGATCTGTCTGACCCTGCATATATACCATCCGTTACGACGGCATCACCAGGAGTAAGTAAGACAATAACTCCGCCTAGCGAACGAGCACCTGTCATCAATATACAAAACACTGTGGTAACTCAGCCCTTGACTGTAATGATTCCAATCGAAACTGATGCCCAAACCGCCCAGATCTGTGTTACAATATTGTCAAGTGGTTCACAATCATGTCAGCAGGTAGTCCTAGATCCAGAAACAGGGATGTATACTCCAGTCAATGTTGACTTGTCACAGCCAACACCTGTTATAACTCCACAAGAAACATCAGCTTCCTCACCAATAACACCTCCTAATCAGCCGGAGTCAATAAATGTAGAACATACTGTAGCTACCGCACCAATAACTGTAATAGTGCCAATAACTGGTAATATAC
>OBLS010001041.1_pt1 | contig 11000 bp, 16 predicted proteins | sample 1519901 | NCBI WGS metagenome assembly OBLS01 (sample SAMEA3113585, study PRJEB22503) | soil metagenome
AACTCTGCCGGGGTTAGGAGTTATTTCATTCGGTAAATTGGGCTTAAGTTATCCCACTTTAAGAGGATTTGTGACTCATGATTACCAGAATATGATATTAATTTATTTCTATACTTCGGTGTTACATTCGGCTAAGTGGACTTCTATCCTGCTTAGTCTGCATAATTCTAGGCTGTCCAATCTGCTGTCCCCTTCTTTGATAAAGGAGCGAAACAATTACCATTTCCCTACGTCGCCTTCTAGCAATCCTGAACCAGTATGTATTCTATCAATGTGCTTGGATAAATCTTGCTTGTTTTCGAATTTAGATTGACAGTACGGGCATGAAAATTCTTCTTTTCCCATATTGATCAGATACTCTCATTATACCCACTTAAGTCTATGCTTTACCTTCTCCAATAATAAGCAAAGTTGGATCGGGAGGAAAAATACTTGACAAGTACCAGTGTTTAGATTTAATACAGCAGTATGAGGAGAATTAATCAATCAAGGACCGAACTATATTGAATGTATATGAATTCATTTGAAATGGCCGGGTATGTTGCATTAGGCTTCGTACCTACGTTACTGGCGATGGAGATAGGATGGGATCTGGCAAAGAAGACAATGCTGGTTTCCTACCTCAAGCGAGATGAGACGTACAAAACCGCTGAACCTGTAGCGTTGACTGCAAAAACTAAACCGTCCACACAAGTTCTGGGTTCAATTCAATCCTGAAGCTTATTTGTGATCTTAGCACTTACCGCAAACATAAGACAAATTGATTGGCTTATGGGGTCAGCAATAAAATCAATCTACTTTTTTCACTTTCAAATAACTTGCTGTGTAGGCCTTATCAATATCTCATTAACATTAACGTGCGAAGGAGCCTGTACTGCGTACATTATTGCGTCTGCTATATCTTGTGCTTGCAAGGATTCCATTTTTTTTGATGCCTCAACAAAGCGGGTCATAGACTCGTCGGTTATTGTTTCGAGAAGCTCCGTTGATACTGCTCCCGGCTCGATGCATGTCACTCTGATCTTAGACCTCGGACTGAATTCGATTCTTAGGCCCTCACTGAAAGCAGTGACTGCGTGTTTAGTAGCACAATAAACTGTTCCACCAGCAAAGACTAGTCTCCCAGCCACGGAAGACATGTTTACAATGTGTCCTGACTCTTTCTTTAACATATGTGGTATTACTGCCGAAGTGCAATAAAGCACGCCCTTAAAATTTACATCAATCATTCGTTCCCATTCATCGACCTTGCTATTTTTGAAAAAGCTTAATGGCATTAGGCCCGCGTTATTAACTAATATGTCAACGGTGCCCCATTTCTTGACGGCAGCATCGACAAACGAGTTACAATTCGCTATGTTGGTAACGTCAAGAGATTGAATAAGGACTTCAGCTCCTCGTGATTCGTTTATTTCTTTCTCTAGGTCCTTCAACTTTTCCACCCTCCTAGCACCAGCTGCGACATGTGCGCCGGCCTTTGATAAAGCAACAGAAGTAGCATAGCCTATCCCACTACTTGCCCCAGTAATCAGCGCTACTTTATTTTTCAACATTTAGTTTGCACTTCGTCGTTTTAAATGCTGGAATACATCTAAATAAATATTGGGATTCTGCTATAAGGCAGCGAAACCTGGCATATGTCGAGTACCTTCAATGACGGATTGCTTTGGAGGCAGTCAAATGTATATAAAATTAGGAATGAGGGGATTCTAGCTTCGTGTCCCCGTCTGTTCTTCAGATTTCATTCTTGTATCACTCAGTCCGCATTCTTTGCATTCGTACACTAGAGCCACTTTTGATTCACTTTTTAAGCCCATCTCGCCACCGCAACAAGCACACCTCAAAACAGATGATTTCTCCGATGTAATTTCCACGTTATTCGTTTTTTATCTTTTGGATTATCGATATCGACTAATCAACAGATTATGTTGCGCCGCTTGCCAAAATATGCAAATTAAAAAAAGACGATGCACCTTTTTTGGCCGGCCCAAATAAATCAATTATTATATTTGAGATTTCAGTTCGGCTCCTGAATTCCAATGAATCAATACGTTGAGTTCTGAAATCCATAGTCTAGCGAAACCTTCCTTGTGACAGAGTGAAGAAATTGGCTACAATTCCTTTCTTATCTCGATGGCCAGTTGCTTCAAATCTGTTGACGAAATCACTGGTCTTTTTACAAACATGGAATGAATTGGCCCTGCCCCATCCTGGGCTGTCCGAGGAACGATATGAATATGTACGTGTTCAATTTCCTGGCCGGCTCCCTTCCCATTGTGAATTGCGATAATCGAAGAGTCTACATGCGTTGCCTTTTCAATAGGGTCAACCAACCTGTGCATGAGGTGAAATACGGCTGATTCATAGTCATCTGGCATATCCTGAATCTTTGCAAAATGCAACTTGGGAATAACAAGTGTATGGCCTTTTGCAAGTGGAAAAGCATCTAGAAATGCAATTGCCTTTTCGTCCACAGCTATGATATTTGAAGGCAGCTTTCCTAATATGATTCTGCAGAATATGCATTTTGAATTAAACATTGCTCTGCGTTAATCATGCTCAGCCGTGCATAAATATGATGGCTTTAAATTAGGACGTAATCGATCCTGTCGAAGGATGTCTAATTAATGTTTAAAATTGTTTATTGATTGGAGGCCATCATTCTAAATGTCACTTATTCTAGAATATTCTAGTCATTGAACAAGAGCATGGAACATTGATTCATAGTTGAACCTGCATCTTCTTCAAACCTAACTTCACGTCTAATACGTCGCTATGAAGGTTCTAAAACGGATACATTCATTAAATCATAGCGAGTCAGAGTCAACTCTGTAGATACCAGGACTATAGTGTATTTATACTTGGTATTTACATACTTAATAGGCGGGGTATGACTGATCTTATTTATGGGAGAGGAATTACAGATCTAATAAGGGAGATGCCCTTTTATTTTAGCATCTTCAACAAGATTATTGGAATAAAGTTCTTTCATAGTAAACCTTTCATGTACGGTTCCGCAGACATCATAAACGTCTGCAATCTGCATTGTACACACTGCTACTGGTGGTTGAACAGAAAAAGTAACGAACAGGATGGGCTTACCTCCGAAGAATGGAGAAAGATAATAAAGAACACATTCAAGAAACACAATACTTTTATTGTAACTTTGGTTGGCGGAGAACCCACCCTCAGACCCGATATTATTGAAGTGTTCTGTGAGGAAATGCCTAGGCGAGTTTGTGTGGTAACCAATGCTACTTTTCCAATAAAAAGATACAAGAATTTGTATTTCTATTGGGTTTCAATAGATGGTACTGAACATATACATGACAGCATTAGAGGTAAGGGAACCTACGCAAAAACTAAGCAAAATATACTTGACTATATCAATGGGCCCCCTAATCGAAGCAAGCCAGCATGGAAAGATATTTGGATCACGATGACCATCAACTCACTAAACCATTCATGCGTAGAGGACCTTATCAAAGAGTGGGATGGTATAGTAAATAAGGTAGGTTTTCAATTTCACACACCATTTACAATGAATGATCCTTTATGGGTACCCTTTGGACCGGAGCGTACCCGCATGGTCGATAAGCTCATTGAACTGAGAGACAGGTATCCTAATTTCGTGATCAATAGTCAAAAGCAGTTAGAATTGATGAAGGGTAACTGGGGCGGTACTGGAACTATCCCGGTAGAGTGTCCTTCCTGGGCGATTCTTTCCCTAGATCATTTAGGTAGAGTAAAACAGCCATGTTGTATAGGCAGTGCTGACACCAAGAATGGAATGAAACCAATCTGTGAACGTTGCGGACTTGGTTGCTACTCTGTTTTGGTTGCAAATGGGATAAAAGGAAACAATTAACGACAGTTAATTTTTAGTGACTCTAATCCACTTCACAAATATCAAAAAGCTTGCTGGTTTCCTTTGTTGCAAGGTCTTTTGGTGACTCATTGCTAATCATATTTTTTGAATGAGGATGAATGAAGAAGATAGTCATACAATTCTTCAAAAAATACAGAAATATTCTCTTACTTAATAGGTCCATTGCTGTCAGTGGGCTCGTATCATTTGTGATAGGAATGTCTTTTACGGAACTCTATTCAATATATGCTGGTCCTGGGAGCAGTATTGAGAATTCCATTTATACACTTGTTCTAGGTTACGCTTCCTATCTTCCGATATTTGCGTATCTTTTCTATAGGGATAACAAGGATCGTTATGTCGATCCCCATAGTAGAATCTTGGATTCATGCAAGCTGTTACTTGATATAAGAAAATTGTTTACAGCATTTTCGGCTTCTGAATGTGTATTCATCGTTACCAAAACTTATATCCATTTCCATCAATTGGAATTAGGATATCTCGAGGCATACCAAGCATATCTTGTTGCAGAAGTAGTAGCTTGGAGTGTCTATTTCATTTCAGTAAACACGATCCTTAAGGCTGTGAAAATGTATGGAACGTGTGAGAATTTAGGAAAATTATGCGACCCAAAATAATATATCCAAACTGCAATAAAGGTACTTATAGTTATGAATCGGAGAGAACTTTACATTCCCCCGAACTTTTTTAATAAATTAGACGATCGAGGGAATATATTTTGTAGAGTCGCTAAATGTAATAAGCAAACAAAATTCCCATTCAGGTACTTTTGCTGTAGGTCCCATGCAAACGAATTTGCCAGATGGCATTTTCTGCATTGCACGTGGGTCGGTGTAAGATTAGCCATTTTCAAGAGAGACGATTATGAATGTCAGAAGTGTGGTAAAACTTGGAATAGGGAACGAATAATTAAATTGTCTAAGCGCAACATGCGATTCTTGAATTTTGCAGATGTGTTAGATGTAAAGGGGACTGATTTAGAATGTGATCATATCGAACCAGTGGCACAGCTTGTTGAGGATGCCGGCATGAAGACAAAAACTCGTAGAGGAAGTCCAACCCACACTTCGAACAATTTGCTTATGGCAAAGGAACGATTGCTCTCCTATGATAATCTTCGAACACTTTGTTCTAAATGTCATAGCAACGTCACTGTGAATTTTACCATGACCAGACACTATGAGAGCAAGGTGAGATCATCTGCAGAAACAGCTGCGGCTATGATCAAGTATTACACCATCGGAAAGGACAGTAAGACGGTCTAGTCAACCTAGTTTAATAATGAATTTGCGCCTGACACAACGTCGTTGTATTACAATTAGAACATAAGACGAGAAAGGACAGCGGATAATATGTTCATACCGGCATTTTGATGTGCCCCTATGATAGATGCATTTGATGAGAAACCCTTTTATGATTCATAGAATCAGCACCAAAAGGGTACAGTGAAATTCTTGCCCCCCAAGCCGGCAGCTAACTACAGAATATTAGTACAGAATTCTGTCCCTAGTTCAACCTAAATATTTCCTAAATATTATCAGAAATATTTCTAAGATGTGATTAATAATAATAATAAATTGATTGGTTCCGGGAGGGCCCTTCTCATGATAATATTTATGACCGCCGTTTTGTTTGGCATCAAACCAGAGATTGCATTTTCATCAGAATATGGCTACAGAGGGGTAGGGTCTGAAATTATACCTGCAACAGAAGTTAGTGAATCGTCATCTGCAATGGGCAGTAGCGAAGAGACTATCGCTAATCAACAAAATCAATGTCAAGGGAATATTGTAATATGTCAAAATATCCTCACAAAATTCATCTGTACTCAAAAGGCGATATGTATAATAGGTAACTTGGATCCCTTCCTTCTTGTAATGCCTAACTAAGTAGAAGTTATTATTGGATGGACCCCTCGTTAGCGGGTTTACAACTTAAAATGATAACTTTTTCTCACTCTATTTTGATAACTTTATCTGCGCTCTACAACCACGTTCTTTTAGTTTAATACAGAGCCAAAAAACAAATTTGTCTGGAAACTTCTTCCCTTTAGAATTCTCGATCGTCGTATAATTGATTTCGTACAATTTCTCTACGAACTGGCCTGCGATAAACAACTTTGAAAATATCCAACCTGCACTCTGGACCGGATCCAATATTGCAAAAGCCTCCAAACTCTTGTCAAAACCACATTCTTCTTTCAATTGTGAGAGTAATGCGGTCGCAGTATCTGTATCTGTTTTGAAATCGGTAGACATGAAGTCCAAAACGAAAGTTCCTAAATACGATGACATCCACAAGAACTAGCAAAGTGAAGATTATAAATTCGCAGCAGCAGCTTAATAACCTGTACTAATTCTTTTGAAAGGTTCGAATATATTCTCTTAATCAATTACATTTTGAGTGTGATGAAAAGCTGGAGCAGCAGATCAGTGCCTGTTTTCGACTACATCTATCACGTATAGCTGACCGCCTTCACTGGTCGAAGTTAGAATCACGTGGCCAGACGTAAACTCAGTGAAAAGAGGTCATAAACTCCTGCTCCGTCTGGCAGCTTACTTCGCATGAATGAAGAGAGGTTTCTTGCTGACCCATACTGGCCTGTCTTTGGTCAACATTATTCTTATTGAGCCTCCCTCTTCCCAGCTCCCAAAGCTCTTTTCGAAATGCTCATATATTTCAAAATTGAAGCAGGCGGCAGTATCATTCTCAAAAAGGCAAAGCTTTTTTTGGCGTATGATTTCGGTATGCAGCTTTTGTAACCACTTGTCGACTTCCTCGGGATGTTCCTGAAGTAAAGTTTCTACAATAAAAGGGGTATAAATCCCAATTTTTGTCGCAAGAGAGCCGTTTGGAATTAGATTATATCCCCTTAGTGCCAAACCCAACGATTGGTCTTGTAAGATCTCAGACATTTGCGAGAATTTATATATGATCCAGCTTGATTATTAATTTGTTGCACATAAAATTACAATTTTATTTGCAATATTTCGAATATATGCCTAATCTTATTGTAATCCTAAATAATACTAGACAAACCTTTTCAAGATTTTTCATGGATACATAGTTTATGTATTTTGACCCTACATACGCACCATTTTCCTCGCCTAGAACAGCCAATCCATTAGCATTGTTGCAACCTAAATTATATCTTTATAATAATAATTACAAAGTTGCTAAGGGATCCTCTTTGAGTGCAGTGGTAAATGGTGATTCACTGTTTTATCCACTGCTATTCAAGAATCTCAACTCTACTCCTCGTTTCTCTGAATAGGAAAATGTGAATGATTCATTGACTAAAACAGGAAAACTCGACAAACCTACCTCCTGACATCTCGAGCATCTGCTTTCAAGAACTGGGAGCCTGCTCTTGTCTAGGTAAGTGGTAGCCCAGAAGCATACATCGCAAATAACAAAAATCCGTTCTTTACTCTTGTAAACTTGTCCTTGAGATATAGAATCAGTGCCTAATCCCTCTCCAATATTCCTTTGGCCGTCCAATTCCATCTTAGGATTTTGAGCAGATGAGAGATCTGTCCGACTGGTTAACTCCGGTTGCATCTAAAGCGTCAAAGTACACCGTTGGTAGGTGGTATATAAATCATTATACCAATAATTAGAGCACGTGTCAAGTATGTGTACCCTCTAGAGATACAAATCAGAAGATTTGATCGGTATCAAAAATGCTAATTAGTATATATCTACAAAAGATGTCGTAGGTCACAAGTGATAGTAAGAGTATACTTTTGTAGAGAGCCTGAAGCTGATCTTCTTATTAGAGACAACAGTATCAGTCTGCAAGCATTATATACATTGTATGATCTCGTTTGGGAATCTGAATTCAAGAATGTATTAAATGTCGGAAGGATCTGGTTGATGTTTAAGCAACAAAGGAAGCCATTTGGGAAGCCCCTGAGAAGCAAGAGGACTCACGAGAGTATAGCACCTGGAGATATTATTGCGGTGGGACATGACCACTATGTGGTAAGCGAAATTGGAGCCACGAGAGTGACAATATTGCGTTGAGGAAGAAGATTAGGAATTAGTCATTGTTAGCATTGGGCCAGTCTCTCGATCAATGCGAAACCTTATGATAGCTGCGGGATCGCCATCTTGCTTGCTCTCCTTCGCAGCAAGACAGAAAGAAAGATTGAACCCGCGGCGATCAGTGTCGCTGAAGAAAATATCATAACGAACGCGAAATCAGATGGATAAGCTCTTGAAACAGCACCCACATCAAGAATAGTTTGACTTGTTTGCATGTACATAGCCGCGAGAGCAGGTCCTATTGCACTCCCTATTATCCTCACCAAGGTAGCGATTCCAAGAGAAATGCCAGTATATTCTTTTGGAGTGGCAAGTATTATTACATTCATTGCTCCAATCGCCGCAAAAGACAACCCTGTAGCAAGAACACCCAGGTTAATTGAAATGGCGATGGGGCTGTCATGGAAAAACACAAGCCCCAAAAAGCTAGCCGTAATGATTGAAGTACCAACTATCACTGGTCTTAAAGAACCTAGCCTGGATATTATGAAACCAGATGTTGGGCCAAACACCAAAAATACTAACGCAAATGGTAGCTGAATTGTCCCTGCATCGACGACATCAGCTCCGAACCCTAATGGCTCCGGATTTCTTACCAGTATTGGAATAGTCTGAAACACCATAAAATTTGATAGTCCTACGATAAGGATTATAAGAATTGATGGCAATATCGCTTGGTTGCCTAAAAGTCGCAAATCTATAAGAGGATGAGTTTCTCTCCTCTCGATCAACAAAAATAAAACAAATGAAATGACGGCTACAAAGGCCAGGCCTAGTATCATGCCATATGCTGAAAGTATTCCCAGAACTGAAGTGCTTTGAGTGCTTAAACCAGAGGTCTCAATCAAAGTCAAACAAAGCAAAAATGTAGTAATAGATACTGCTAGAGCTGCCGCTCCTTTGATATCGAGTTGTAATTTTCCTCGTGTCCCCTTATTGGATTTGGCACCAGGAGTAGGACCGGATTCTCTATCTATTTTAACTGATTGCTCTACCGGCATAAAATCAATTTCTCTGGTCTCGTGAATATGCACAAACCTCCAGATAGTAATTAAAAGTAAAATGGCAACTGGAATTATCGTGAAAAAAGTAGCTTGCCATCCAGAATATTCTACGATAAGTGCACCTGCGGATAACCCTATTGCAGCCCCTGCTGCGAACATTGAACTAATGATTCCCTGGCCTATTGAAATTTTTTCCCGAGGAAATTGGTCTCTTATTAGTCCAAACGCAATGGGAAACATCCCCATTCCAATTCCTTGAATGGCCCTAAAGAGCAGCAATGTGTGAATGTTTGAGGCAAATCCTGCGAAACAGACCCCTATCGCATAGACTAACATCACTGCTAAGAGGACCTTCTTTTTTCCATATACATCAGATAGTTTGCCAGCTATCGGAGTAGCAACCGCACCACTAATCAAATAGGTCGTCAGTATCCAAGAAGATACTCCATAAGAAACACTAAAGTCCCTTATCAAATCCGGGATAGCGGGAATTAGCATTGTCTCTCCATACATAACCATAGTTGCAATGGAACTTAGAATGATTAGTAATTTCCAAGCTGTACGAGGTATCGTGATGCCATTATCATCACCGTTAATCAACGGCTTAGGAGTCTCTCCGCCCGATAATTCTCGATCTCGACGTTTTTGATTTTGCTTACCTTTTAGAGGATTTTGCATCTTCTGATAATAGCCTTGTCTACTTCAGATTTGCTGGTATGAAGGAGCTGTTTCTCGCAACTTCTGTCTTTGGCCAACTAGGTCTGCTACTGTAGCTGGGTTCTTATTGGATAGTTCCACATTTGCTTGTAGATTACTCCAGACCTTTTCCAATACCTCTTTCATGATCTGTACCCTGTCTTCTGGTAGCCCTGCCAGTGCCATGGTGAGCACCCTAGCTGCACACTCAATGGTGTCCTCCCAGATTTCGAAGGTCTTCTTTGCACGATAGATTCTGTTGTTCCTCCTATCGTTGTGGTCTACTCTCCTTTCAATGAAACCATCGTTCTGCAACTTGTCAAGAATAGGAATTAAGGTGGGTGCCTCCAACCCGAGGCCATCTGCGATTTCCTTTTGTGAAAGACCATCGTGTGTTTTCGTTAGGAGAACAAGTACTCTCCACTGGGCAAAGGTTATGCCGACTTTATTCCTTAGCTTAATGTCTAGAGAACGTGAAAGAGATCTAGCAGCCCTGTTTATGATAAAACCAGGATTAGTTTCAAAATCAAAAGTGGCCATATGATGCTAAACATTAGCATCCTAATCATTAGATATAAACCTTTATACCGGTAACGCTTCGCAAGCAGATCACAGTGGTCGATCGTGACACTACTGTCCTAGTCTGTAGGGGAAAATTCTCTTCAGCCTTGATCGGAACTAGGAGTTCTGCATATAGAAAACAGGTATAACATGAATAACCGCTATAATCTAGTCAAGTATTGACCGTGGCGGTATAAGATATGTCTCGACCACGGATCTGGGATATTACTTTAGTACACTTTTCCGTGCCATCTAATCATAAAGATCTATTAATTGAGGCTATTATTCGATGATACGAAGTATTGGACATTTCGACCATATCCGATTCTACGTAGACACAAAGAAATTTGTCTGCTGTTTCAGTGATGGGAATGAAGCCCAATTTGATATTGCTAGCCACATCCAAGACGTAAAATTCGCTGATCTCGTAAACTCGAATTGCATGCTCCATATCAGATATGTTATTATCGTAAACCGAAGTGTTTGATTTCATATCGGAGAAATGCTTTTTCTCTATCTCATTTAGCATTGGTGCAAGATGCTTGAAATAAATGCTAACGACAAGCTTGTTCTCATAATTACCGATATAACAAAGTAATCTCCGTCTGTTGGTGTCGGCATTTTTCTTCTCATGACCAAGCAGAAGTTTACCATTACTGTCCACTATTCCCGCAAAGCTTACTTTCTTGCTGACAGATAAAGCACTTATGCAGACTTCATGAAGGAAATCTCGCTCACGCATTTGCTAAGGCACAGGTAATACAGTTTCATGTTAAATATTAACTATATGGTGAATGTTTGAC
>OBLS010001042.1_pt1 | contig 10993 bp, 9 predicted proteins | sample 1519901 | NCBI WGS metagenome assembly OBLS01 (sample SAMEA3113585, study PRJEB22503) | soil metagenome
CGGCCGTCCTGGAGACCTGGGTGATGTCCAGGACTAAGATCACCGGCGCGTCCACCAGGCTGGCGACGTGGCCGGTGGAGGCGAAGCCCTCGCCACCGATCTGCCCGTCGAACAGGCCCATCACTCCTTCGATGACCGCGACGTCGGCCGGTCGGGGGGTGGCGGCGCCATGCAGGAGCAGCGGGACGAGTCGGTCGGCCGGGCACAGGTGGGGGTCGAGGTTCCGGGAGGGCCGGCCGGTGGCCAGGGTGTGATAGCCGGGGTCGATATAGTCCGGTCCTACCTTGAACCCCGCCACCTCGAGGCCGGCGCCGCGCATGGCGGCCATCAGGCCGGTCGCCACCGTGGTCTTACCGTGGCCGGATCCCGGCGCCGCGATCACGACGCGCGGCAGGACGGTCACCATTCGATTCCCCGTTGGCCCTTCTGACCGGAGTCGAAGGGATGTTTGATCTTGGTCATCTCGGTGACCAGCGAAGCGACCTGGAGCAATCGGGGTTCGGCGTTGCGGCCGGTGATGATCACATGTTGGTGGCCCGGCCGAGCAGTCAGCGTGCTGGCGACATCGTCCACGTCAACCCAGCCCCAATTGATCGGGTAGGTGAACTCGTCCAGTACGTACAGCTGGTGCACCTGGGCGGCAAGCCGACGCTTGATCTCCTGCCAACCTTCTCGGGCGGCGGTGGCGTGATCGTCGTCGGTGCCCAGCTTGCGCGACCAGGACCAGCCGGCGCCCATCTTGTGCCACTCGACCGCCCCGCCCGCACCCGTCTGCTCGTGCACCTTGCCGAGAGCCTCGAGGGCGGATTGCTCTCCGATCCGCCACTTGGCCGATTTGACGAATTGGAAGACTCCGATCGACCAGCCCTGGTTCCATCCGCGGAGAGCCAGGCCGAAGGCCGCGGTCGACTTCCCCTTGCCATCGCCGGTATGGATCACGACCAGGGGCTGATTGCGGCGTTGCCGAGTGGTCAGGCCGTCGTCCGGAAGCTGCTCCGGCTTGCCCTCGGGCATCAGGCGGCCCGCCGGCCGGGAGTGCGACGTTGGATGGTGCGGACCAGCTGATCCGCGGCCAAGTCGCCCAGCGGTACGTATTCCGCGCCGAGATGATCACTCAGCCGAGCGGCCAGCCCGAGCGAGAAGCGGCCGGTCTCGCAGTCCACCACAACGCTGCTGACCCCGGTCCGGCGGAGATCATCCGCGGCAAGCCGCGACTTGGCCACTGCGTCGCTGCCGGAGGTTGCCCGGCCGTCGGTCACCAGGACCAGCAGCGGCCGCCGCCGGGGATCGCGGATGCGCTCCTGCCGCAGGGTTTCGGCGGCGCAGAGCAGCCCCTCGGCGAGCGGCGTACGGCCTCCGTTCGGCAGGTCGGCCAGCCGCCGAGCCGCGACTTCCACCGATGACGTGGCGGGTAGAGCCACAGTGGCGGTGGAGCCGCGAAAGGTGATCAATCCCACCTTGTCCCGGCGTTGATAGGCGTCCACGAGCAGGGAGAGCGCGGCTGCTTTGACCGCCTCCATTCGGCGTCGAGCCGCCATCGACCCCGACGCATCGACGACCAGAAGCACCAGGTTCGACTCGCGGCCCTCGGTGACGGCGAGTCGGAGATCGGCTCGCTCGAAACGCAGGCGCTCATCGGATTGGCGGCCGCGCATCGACTGATGCCGAGCCGCTGCTCGGATGGTTGCCGTCAGATGCAGCCGGCCATGCCGATCGCTGATGGGCCGGGCTCCGACCGTACGCCCGGTGGTGGTGACCGCTCGGCTCCGTCGGCCGGCTTCTCCGTCGCCGACGCCGGCGGCGGTGAAGAGCCGAGTCCGATACGCCTGCCCCGGAGACACCACTCGGTCCGAGTGCCGTGGGTCCCCGTCCCCTCGGCCGGTTCCGTGCTGCCCTGCGCTTGTCTCCCCGGACCCTGCGCCTGTCTCCCCGTGCCCTGAGCCGGTCGAAGGGCCGCCACCACCAGGATCAGGCTCGGGCTCCTCATCACCGAGCAGTTGATCGAGCAGCTCTTCATCCAATCCGGGGGCGTCGAACGGCTGGCGTCGCCGACGGTGCGGCAACGCGAGGCGAGCGGCGGCACGGATGTCTTCCTGGAGCACCACCGAACGACCGTGCCACGCGGCGTGAGCCGTTGCCGCCCGAGCCGTGACGATATCGGCCCGCAAGCCGTCGACGTCGAACGCCGAGCACACCTCCGCAATCGTCGTCAGCTGATCATCGCTGAGCTCGACTGAATCGACGACCGAGCGTGCCGCGATCAGGCGCCGGCGCAGCTCGTCCTCCTGTGCCGCGTACGCACGAACAAAGCCAGCCCCGTCCCGGTCGAAAGCCATTCGCCGACGGACCACCTCCGCGCGCAACTGAGGATCTCGGGGCGCGGCGACTTCGACGGTCAAGCCGAAGCGGTCGAGTAGCTGCGGTCGGAGCTCGCCCTCCTCCGGGTTCATGGTTCCGATCAGCACGATCCGGGAGGCGTGCGCGACCGAGACGCCCTCCCTTTCCACGGTTGATCTGCCCATCGCCGCCGCGTCGAGCAACAAGTCGACCAGATGATCATGAAGAAGATTCACCTCGTCGACGTAGAGCAGTCCCCGGTGTGCGGCGGCCAGCAGGCCCGGCTGAAAAGCGACATGCCCGGCGCCCAGTGCTTGCTGCAGGTCCAGCGAGCCGATCACGCGGTCCTCGCTGGCGCCCACTGGCAGCTCGACAAGCCTTGCCGGCCGGGTCGTCGATGTTTTCCCCGCCTCCGGATGGGGTCCATCCGGACAGTGTGGATCGGGATCGAGTGGATCGCAGCTGAACCGGCAGGCTTCGACCACCTGGATTGGAGGAAGTACGTGGGCCAGTGCCCGCACCATGGTGGTCTTCGCGGTGCCCTTTTCGCCGCGGACCAAGACGCCACCCACCTCGGGCGAGATGGTGGTGAGCACGAGCGCCAGCGCCATGTCGTGGGAGCCGACGATGGCCGAGAACGGATAGGTTCTCGAATCCGTACCGGTCACGCCGGACCCTTCCCGCGGGTGTCCACGCCCGCTGTCCCGAGAGGTACGGCCATCCCGCCCTCGTCGGGCCCGGCGGCCGGGTGCGCCAGACGTCCTGACTTCCTCGATCGAGGTCACAGTGGCGGGACCGCTCCGGATTCGCACCGGATTCCTCCGCCGCACCGCCTCGATGATGTCATATGGCGCCGGTCTCGTATCGTCATGGCGTGATCGAGGTGGTCGGAATCGGCGCGAGCGGGTGGGAGTCGCTTGGTGAGCCGGAGCGGCACCTCCTGCAGGAAGCCCAACTGGTGGTGGGAGCGCAGCGCCTTCTTAATCTTCTGCCACCGTTCGCTGGTCAGACGAGGACCTCCTGGCCATCGAATCTGCGCGAGGCCATTCCGCCCCTGGTGGCCGAGCACGAGGATCAGCGGGTTGTCGTGGTGGCCAGTGGGGATCCGTTGTGCTACGGGGTGGGTTCGACCCTGATCGAGATGTTCGGTGTGGAAGCCGTGCGGATCCACCCAGTGGTGTCATCGGTCAGCCTGGCCGCCGCTCGGATGGGCTGGGCGGTCGACAGCTACGAGGTGGTGAGGATTCGGACCCGCGAAGCCGACGAGGTGCGCCGCTACCTCGCTCCTGAACGGCGGCTGGTGATCTTGTCCCGCGATCGATCAACTCCGGCGGTTGTGAACAGGCTTCTTGGCGAGAGCGGCTTCGGTCGGAGCGCGGTCACTGTGCTGGCCCGCCTCGGCTCGCCCCAGGAAGCTCGATGGGACGGCAGCTGGCCGATGGACCTGCCGGTTCTGCACGTCCTCTGCGTGACGTGCCGGCCCGACCGGTTGTCGAGTACCTGGTCGACAGCTCCCGGGCTGAGCGACGACGCGTTCGATCATGATGGGCAGCTCACCAAGCGGGACGTGCGGGCGTCCGCCCTTGCGCACCTCATGCCGGTACCAGGGCAGCTGCTGTGGGATGTTGGCGCAGGTGCCGGCTCGATCGGCATCGAGTGGGCGCGCAGCCACCCCAGCTGCCGCACCATGGCCATCGAGCGGGATCTGGCGCGGGCGAAGCGGATCCGGCTGAACGCCGCTCGGCTCGGCGTAGGAGACCTTGAGGTGGTCGAGGGCGAGGCGCCCGGTGTGCTGTCCGGCCTGCCGACCCCGGACGCGGTGTTCGTCGGTGGCGGGGGATCGGCTGAGCTGATCGAGCTGTGCCGGGCCGCACTGGCACCCGGTGGGCGCCTGGTCGCGCACGCCGTCACTTTGCAGACCGAGATGGTCCTGGTCGACGCTTGGCGTAGCCTCGGCGGCCAGCTCACCCGGATGTCGATCGAGTCCATGCGACCGCTCGGCAGCTACGACGGGTGGCAGCCGGCCCGACCGGTCGTGCAGTGGGCGATGCAGAAGCCGCTCGCCGGCCAGTGACGATCCACTTCATCGGCGCCGGCCCGGGCGCGGGAGACCTGCTCACGCTGCGCGCCGTACAGCTGCTGGAATCCTCACCGGTGTGCGTCTACGCGGGTACGTACATCGGTGCGGAGATTCTGGCTCACTGCCCACGCAATGCGACCTTGATCGACAGCCAGCATCTCGATCTTGATCAGATCACCGGCCATTTGGTCGAGGCGCACCGCTCGGGTTCGGACGTCGCGCGGCTCTGCTCCGGAGATCCCTCGATCTACTCCGCGCTGGCGGAGCAGACTCGACGACTGGATGCAGCGGGCGTGCCCTGGGACGTGACGCCCGGGGTTCCCGCGTACGCCGCCGCCGCGGCGATCCTCGGCCGCGAACTGACGGTGCCGGAGCTGGCCCAGACCGTGATCTTGACCCGTACGTACGCCCAGTCGACGCCTATGCCCGAGACCGAGTCGCTCTCCTACCTTGCCCAGAGCGGCGCCACGTTGGTCCTGCATCTGGCCATCCGTCACATTCGACGCTTGTCGGCGGACTTGCTGCCTGCGTACGGATCCGATTGCCCGGCAGCTGTGGTGGCCAACGCTTCTCTGCCGAACGAGGTAGTGCTCCGCGGCACGCTCGCCGACATTGCCGCACAGGTCGAGTCAGCCCAGCTCCGCCAGGCGGCCGTGATCTTGGTCGGACATGCCCTGCACGCGGAGGGCTTCGTCGAGTCCCATTTGTATGGCAAGCGCCCTCGTTAGAGGGCCATCGGCGCCATCCGCGTCGGTAGCGGCTGGTGGTTAGGGATGGCTGCGCGAGGTCCAGACGCGGCCGTCCGGAGCGACATGGGTCTGGCTCGAGCCGACGATCAGCAGACAGCCCATATCGATGGTTACGGGATCGAGGTCGGCGAGGGTGGTGGTCGCCAAGCTCTCGCCCGCACGGCCGATGTCGCGACCGACGACCACCGGGGTCCCCGGGTCACGGTGCTCCAGAAGGATCCGTTGTGCCGCGCCGATCTGGTCACGCCGACTGCGGGAGGCCGGGTTGTAGATGGCCAGGACGAGATCGGCGGCGGCAACGGCGCGCAGGCGCTCCTCGATCACCGGCCAGGGCTTGAGCCGGTCGGAGAGAGACACCACGGCATAGTCGCCACCCAGCGGAGCACCTGACCGAGCGGCCACAGCCTGTGCCGCTGTCACCCCCGGCAGCACAGTGATTCGGATACTTCCGTAGCGGTCGTCGGCCGCGGCCTCGAATACCGCCGACGCCATGCCGAAGATGCCCGCGTCACCCCCGGAGACCACAGCCACGCGCTCGCCGCTGAGGGCAAGATCGAGAGCGAATCGGGCTCGATCCAGCTCGACGGTGTTTCCACTGGCGTGCCGCTGAAGGCCCGGGCGGGGAGGCACGCGATCGACGTACGGACCGTATCCCACGACGTGATCGACTTCAGCCAGGGCGGCCGACACTTCGGGGGTCAACCACTCCGTCGCACCGGGCCCGAGGCCGACCACGAAGAGCTGCGGCCCTTCGACAGGCTCAGGGCGGGCTTGCGCGGTATACCGTCCGGCGGAGTCCTGGCGTCGGTCCTCGCCGGGGACGATGATCATCGAGAAGTAGGGGACCGAACGGGGGTCCACCTCGGAGACCGGCCAGGTGTGCTCGCCGCCGGTCGTTGCCCGCTCGACGTAGCGGGCCGATTCCAATCGGCCGGCCTCGCGGAGGGCGTCCCGTACCCCTTGGAAGGTACGGCCGAGCTTCATGATCACCGCGGCGTCGGTGTCGGCCAGCCGGCGAGCCAGCTCCGGTACCGGCAGGGTGCCCGGAAGCACGGTGAGCACGTCCTCGTGCCGAGCCAGTGGTGTCCCAGCGGCGGCGGCCGCGGCGGTCATCGAGGTCACTCCGGGAACGATCTCGCACCGGTACCGGCCGGCCAATCGATCATGCAGGTACATGTAGGAGCTGTAGAACAACGGGTCACCCTCGGCGAGCACTACCACCGTGCGCCCCGCTTCGAGGTGCTTGGCCAAGCGTTCGGCCGACTCGTCGTAGAAGTCGGCGATCATCCCGTAATAGCCCAGTGGATGCTCAGCGTCACCGGTGGTCACCGGATAGATGAGCAGCTCCTCAGTGGCATCCTCGCTAATCAGGTCCGCGACGATCGATCGCGCGATGGACCGCTTAGCGGTCCCTGAGTGATAGGCCACGACGTCGGCCCGCTGGATCAACTTCGCGGCCTTCACGGTGATCAATTCCGGGTCGCCCGGCCCCACCCCGACCCCGTAGAGCCGCCCCCTCATCCGATCTCTGCCTCCTGAGCCAGCGCATTGACCGCCGATGCGGCCATCGCCGAGCCACCCCGACGGCCCCGGACAATCGCGTACGGGATCTCCCAAGGGTTCGCGGCCAGAGCCTCTTTCGACTCTGTCGACCCAACGAAGCCAACAGGCATCCCGATGATGCCCGCGGGTCGGGGACCTCCGTCGTGGATCAGTTCGAGCAGATGGAACAGCGCGGTGGGGGCATTGCCGATGGCGACCACAGCGCCAGCCAGGTCCGGACCCCAGAGGGAGACCGCGGCGGCGGCCCGGGTGGTTCCCCAGCGCTCGGCGAAGCCGGGCACTCGAGGGTCAAGAAGCAGGCAGCGGATCGCGTTGTCGGCTGGAAGCCGCGACCGGGTGATGCCCGCGGCGAGCATCTGCGAGTCCGTGAAGATCGGTGCACCGTCATCCAGGGCCGCTCGCGCGGCCGGAACGAGGCGGTCGGAAATCGCGAGCAACTGGGGCAGGGCAACGTCGCCCGATGCGTGGATCATCCGCACGGCGATGGGCTTCGCTTCTGCCGGCAGTGCTGCGAGGTCGGCCTCCGCCCTGATGATCGAGAACGATCGCCGGTAGATCTCATCGCTGTCACTGCAGTAGGCGTACCGCCTCCTCGGCGCGGTGATCATCGATTGCCCACCAGCTCATCGTGATCGACGACGGGAGCCCCACAGCGGCGTTCACAACCACTGATGTGCAGAGGCCGCGTCGGTAGCGGACCGCGATCGGCGATCTGGACAGCGAGTTTGCGGGTGTCGATCAGGGACTTGGCGCAGGCCGGTGCGCCGACGCAAGCCGTGATCTTGGTCCACGGGCTCCCTGAGTCGGTGATCAGACCCGCATGTCGTAGCGCCTCCGTCGTGGCGGCAGCGTTGGGAATGATCAAGCTCCGCCAGGGCGTGACCACCACGGGTCCACCGCTGGCGGCCTCGTCGACCGCCGCAGCCTGATCCGCCGTCAGGAAACCCAAGGGAACGCCAACCGATGCCGCACCGGCGACGGCACCCAGCGATGGCGCTACATCGCCGCCGGGGTTGCCGCCAATGCCTGGAAACCGCGCTTGGCCGGTCCGGAAGTCGGTGAGCTCCCAGATGCGCCACGCCCGCTCGCTGCCTTCCCGGGCTCGTACGAAGTCGGCGGCGACGCGGACCATCTCAGCTGGCGCCGCACTGCTGCTGATTACCCGGCCGGTCATCTCGGCGCGGCGTCGATCTGACCCGCCGCCTAAGGCCAGCAGCCCTCGCTCCGCGTCAAGCGCTCGGTAGCCAACGTCAAAAGCCAGCGACCACACGTCAGCGCTTCCGTCGTCGACGGCGAACAGGAACCGTCCTGGCAGGCCCTCCAGCTCCGGCTCCGCGCAGATGGCCGCGTCCAACTGGGCCACCAATGGCCGCACATCCGGTCGCTCTGGCGTCACTCCGGTCAGCGGGGAGGCGACGATGTTGCGTACCAGCTCGTGACTCGGCGACGGGAGCAGCCCCAGCCCGCGGATTCGGTCGGTGGCCGCCGGCAGGTCTGCTTCCTCTATCCCACGCAGCTGAACGTTTCCGCGCGAGGTCAACTGCAGCGTGCCGGCCAACGTGGTGAGAGCCAGCAAGGTGCGGGATGTGGTCTGGCCGCCCGGAATCCGGAGCCGAATCACCAAGCCGTCCTCGGCCCGATGGGGTCGGAGCAGCCCGGGGCAGCGATCCGCAGCCGGCCGGACATGGGCAGTCACCGAGACATGGTAATGACTGGGCGCCCGTCGGCTCTCCGGTTTCAGCTGCACGGCCGGCCGCCAGGCGAGGGTGCGGCCTCTAACACGGTCGGCCCCATGTCGGGCTCGGCGGTCTCCATTGCCAAGCTGATTGCCGAAGGCAAGGGTTTGAGCGAGCTGGTCGAGCCCGAGGTCCCCAGCCGAATGGAGCTACCAGCCACCACCGTGACCAAGGACAATGTCGCCTCAGTCCAAGGCCTGGCTTACTGAGTAGGGCCACTGGGGATGCGGTAGGTAGCGCGGCACGGCTGCTCGACTGGCGAAGCCCTCCCCAAAGGCGTTGCTGAGCTGCTTCTCCTCCTGCAGCACCTGTCGGTGCACCCAGGCTGCGGCCGGCAGAAAAGTAGCCGCCATCCACGCCGAGCCGATGGTCACTGCAGTGCCGAGATGCAGCAACCCCCAGCCCACATACATCGGATTCCGGCTCAGCGCATACGGCCCGGAGGTCACCAGACGCTCGGGGTGCCCTAGGTCAACCGGGCCCGCCGCCGCCAAGGAGGACGCGATGAGCGTGCTGCCCGCGCCGATCAGAGACCAGCCAAGGAGCCGGCGAAGCGAGCGCCGTCCAGGCAGTGGCTGCGGCCGTAGCCGGTGGAGTCCGTACCCCACACCCATCCCGATCAGATACGGCTCTGGTAAGGGCACATTCCTGAGCAGCGTGGACAGCGCTGTCGTCATGTCTCCCAGAGTGCATCCGCCTGCCGCGGTGGAAGGCTCAATCCTGAGAACGAATAGTGGCGAGATCCGTTGATGACTCCTGTTCCGGCTGGTACCGGTGCTGGCAACGACCCGGGTTAGGCTGCGCAGGGCTTTGGCTGGAGGGGAGCAACATTGTCCGGAGTCGATGCGCGGCGGATCGCGCTGCTGTCGACCTCAGACACCGATCTGCTTTCCGCGCGCGCTTCCGGGTCGTACTACCTCTACGCCAATCCGGCGAAGACACGGATCGACTCTCTCGCCGATGAACTTGCCCGCTGCGACCTGATCATCTTGCGGGTGCTGGGGTCGCCGCAGACGTACGCCGCCGAGGTCGCGACGCTGCGCGCTCTGGCGACGCCCCTGGTCGTCGTGGGCGGTGAGCAAGTGCAGGACGCGGCACTGATGCAGCTCTCCAGTGTGCCCATCGGTGTCGCCGCGGAGGCGCACGTCTACCTCGCCCAGGGTGGCCCGCAGAACCTGCGTCAGCTGGCCGCATTCCTGTCCGACACCGTCCTGCTGACTGGTGTTGGTTTCGACCCACCGATCCAGCAGGCCAGCTGGGGTGAACTCTCGCGGTCGTCGACGGGCTCGAGGCACCGGCCGCGGGTGGGGATCCTCTTCTACCGGGCTCAATACGCCGCCGGCAATACGGCATATGTCGAGGCACTGGCCGACACCGTCGACGGGGCCGGCGGATTCGCGGTTCCGATCTACGCGACCTCGCTGCGGGAGGCGCCGGCGGATTTGCTGGCCTTCCTGGGCACCCTCGACGCCTTGATCACCACGGTGCTCGCCGCAGGCGGCACCAAGCCGGCCACCGCCTCCGCCGGTGGTGACGATGAGGCCTGGGACGTACGGGCGTTGGCTGAGCTGGACATCCCCATCCTGCAAGGGCTCTGCCTGACCTGGGACCGCGCTTCGTGGGCTGCTTCGGACGAAGGTATGACCCCGCTCGACGTGGCCACCCAGGTGGCAGTACCCGAGTTCGACGGCCGGATCATCACCGTGCCGTTCTCCTTCAAAGAGACCGACGCCGACGGGCTGCCGCGCTACGTGCCCGATCATGAACGCTGCCGCCGGGTCGCCGAGATCGCGGTCAACCACGCCCGCCTCCGTCACATCCCACCGGCGGAGCGCAAGATCGCCATCGTCCTCTCGGCCTATCCGACCAAGCATTCCCGGATCGGCAATGCGGTCGGACTGGACACTCCCGTCTCGGTGATCCGGCTGCTCGAGGCGATGCGCCGGGCCGGATACAACCTCGGACCCGAAGGCGCGATCCCCGGCACGGGCCCGCTCGACCCGGTTCCCGGCGAGAATCCGGACACCACGGCCGGCAACGCCCTGATCCACGCGTTGATCAACGCCGGCGGCCAGGATCCGGAATGGCTCACCTCGGAACAGCTCTCCGGCCAGCCAGTGCGGATTCCCGCCGGCACGTACCGCCGGTGGCTGGCGGACCTCCCTGATGATCTTGTCGATGCCGTGACCGACGCTTGGGGACCGGCTCCGGGCGACGTGTTCGTCGATCGCTCGCAAGATCAAGACGGTGAGATCGTCGCCGCCGCCCTGCAGGCCGGCAACCTGGTCATCTTGGTCCAGCCGCCGCGCGGCTTCGGGGAGAACCCGATCGCCATCTACCACGATCCTGATCTTGCTCCGTCCCATCACTATCTCGCCGTCTACCGCTGGCTGGAGAGCGATTTCGGCGCCCACGCGGTGATCCACGTCGGTAAGCACGGCAACCTGGAGTGGCTTCCCGGCAAGAACCTCGGCATGTCAGCCTCCTGCGGCACCGACGCCGCAATCGGTTCGCTCCCGCTGATCTAT
>OBLS010001043.1_pt1 | contig 10991 bp, 8 predicted proteins | sample 1519901 | NCBI WGS metagenome assembly OBLS01 (sample SAMEA3113585, study PRJEB22503) | soil metagenome
AAATGCACTTGAAAACTCTTTTCTATTGCTTGTTTTTATCATTTTAATCTCTTTGGTATGTTATCCAGGTTACCAATTAATTAATTTAATTTAACCTTTCGACGTTTTTAGATTTAGGTACATTAAGATACTAATTCTCTAATTTTTTTACTCGATAATATAGAGGAGGAGGACTATGGCTTACAATTATCAACAATAATACTAATAAAATATGAATTTATCCTAAAGAGGGATTAAATAATATATGTATCGTAAAGGTTAATACAGTCCAAAGAAAAAAAAACAGAATTGATTTATCATAGCCTTATATTATTGGATTTATCCTTCCATAGTAATCGGTTATTGGCTTTAACTTTTAAATAAAAAATAAATAAAGATCATACAACATAAAAAATCGAGACTCACTACTAAATGATTAAATTTGTAAGATTGTAATACAAACTAAATTCTAATCAAATCGTAATGATATGAATGGTGAGGGCTTCGAGTATGGCATGTAATGGAGATCTGATTCTTGGTATTTATTCCATTTTATTTCTTAAATAGATATTTGTTAATCCGATTTTAAAAGAAAAGTTATAAACTATTAATTCAAGATAGAAATATTATATATTTTTGTAGTTGTCTAACTTTTCCTCTATTATTTATTATCCAATTTTCCTTTTATTGATGGTTATGATATGTGTCGATGTTGATACATCATTTGATTTTTAATCTATTTATGCAGAATCATTGTCGTTAGAATGAGAATCATTTTGAACTATAGACAAATTTATGCCTATACCGAGAACGGAGATACCATTTTGAATGATAAAAGTATAGAGATAAGAATTTATTATTATTAATCAATGTTTGACCTAATTAACAACAGGATTACTCCTTTTCAAGGATTACCTTTTCACATAATCATATTATTAGAAAGTACAAAAAGATTTTTATTCTCTAGCATTGAAAATTTCATTAACATTAGTCACGCTCAATCCAGGTTCAGGTCCTCCTCCTATTACATATATTTTATCATTACCAGACACTGCTGACAATCCATGACGAGCAGTAGGCATAGGCTCTTTGGATTCCCATTTCTTATCTTTAACATTATATTTTTCATTATTGTTATATGTTTTAGTAACATCTTCTCCTCCAAATACATAGATAGTATTATTAATTGATGCTGCACTAATTCCACTTCTTGCTGAGAGCATTGGATCAAGAGTCATCCATATATCCGTTTTAGGATCATACATTTCAGTAACATTAACATTAGTAATGGGAAAAGTTCCTTCTATTCTTCCACCAATTACATACACATTTCCATCAACAACTGCAGATGCAGCATGATGTCTGGCAGTAGGCATTGGTGATTTTGATAGCCAGGTCTTGGCTTTCGAATTATATGCCTCATTAATATCCATAATTCCATTTTCACCTTCACCACCTATAGCATACAGTATTCCATCTATAAATACGGCTGTTAATGCACCTCTAGCAGTAGGCATAGAGGATCCCTCTATCCAAGTATCATTTTTGGTATCATAAATAAATAATTTAGCTGAAGGTAGCCAATTATTATTTGTATATCCTCCTATAACATATATACTGCCATTAAATGTTGTTGCAGCCGTATGATGAAGAGGTTGTGGTAAAGGTGTTACTGTATTCCAAGAATTATTCTTAATATTATAAACTTCTGCAGTATCTAGTACTTTGCCAGATTTGTCAAGTCCACCTATGACATAAATATTATCACCAACGAGAGTAGCAGTAACTTCTGTTCTAGGTGTAGGCATAGATTTTCCAATGGACCATAGAGACTTAGCAGTTTCTGGAAATACTTGTTGTTGTATTGGTACAAACATTAAGAGAATCAAAAAAAACAACATTAAAGGAAACACTGATAATATGAATAAAGTATATTTCATATCACAATATAATTTTCTTTAGTAAATAAGATTATCTTTCTAATGATATTATGGCAAATTTATTGATAAGTTAATTATGCTTTCTGAAAGATTATCCAATAGAAAGATCAAAATAAAGATAAAAATGTTAAAAATGTTAGAAAATTATTAAAATTCTATATTCTATTCGTCATCATCCTATTTATATCAATTAAACTGCAATCAAGAATTTTGCTCGTAGTAAAGAATTTACTATTATATTGTCATAGTTTTGATTTTATCCAATTAGCTACTTTAGGCCATAACTCTTTATGGGCTCCATCGCTTATACAAAGAGAAACATGACCACCTGGATGTTTGAAAATCTTTTTTTCTTTACTTGATATATTATCATTAATAGCAAGCGAAGACATTGGTGAGACTAGATTATCTTCTTCTGCTATTATTGATAAAACCGGTATAGTAATTTTATTGATATTTATTTTATTATTGCCATTTTCTTTTTCTTCCTTTTCTATGTTAAGTTTTTCCTCTTCTAATTTCATATTCCCTGTAATTAAGAGGTTATCCTTATAGCAATCATTTACTATTTTTTTATATAATTCTCCTGGAACTGGAGGAGTATCATGAAGCCATTTTTCTACATCAAAAAAAGTATTTATAAATTCTTTATTGTCTAATTTTTTCCATAAATTAAAATATTTGGCAAAGAAAAATTTAGCTGGATTTCGCATGTTAAAGGCAAAATCTAAAGAGTAGCCATCAAAGTGACCAAATGTCTTAATTATTTTATCGTTATCTATATATTTTGACCACAAAGAAACTGTAGTATCATCTTTACTGAAGTCTACTGGTGTAGCCATAAGTATTAATTTATCAATATTTTTTTGATTAGAAGCAGCAGCAGCAGCAGCATAAATAAGTGAAGTAATTCCTCCCCAACAATACCCTAAAATTGATAGTTTTATTGTTGATGGTGTTGATGATGATGTAGTAGATGATCTAGAGTATATAATGGCATTAACTGCATTATCTATATAATCAATATAGTCTTTTAATGTCAACTTATTATCTTTTGTATCTGGATAACCCCAATCTAGTAGATAAACATCAATACCATTATTTAATAGAGTTCTTACTACGCTCTTTGAAGGATTTAGATCTAAGATATGAAAACGATTGATTGGTGCATAAATAATAAGTAATATATTATTATTTTCAGATCCTTTTGTTTGTTGGTTATTATTGTTTATATAATGTAATAATTTTATGTTATCTTTATGAAATATTATTTCATGAGCAGAAAGATTCAATTCTTTTGAATAAGAAATGAATGGTGAATAGAAATACTTTAGATAAAAATCAAAAATATCATGATATAGTGTTTTAGGATTTGTGTGGTCATTATAAATATCATTATACAGATTTATACTACTATTGACATATTTATCTAACAGATTCATAAAATTACTAGATCTTAATTTTTCTTCAAACTCTCTATCCATATTTTCAAACCATGTCTTTAACAAAATATTTTCGTTTGACTGAATCGCTTTTTTTATATTTTGTTTATTTACTTCTTGAATAGCATTTAGGAAAGAATTATAGTAAATATAATTATAGAAATAATTAATTTCATTATACCTAAAAAACATATCGAGGGATTTTTGAATAGATTCAGGAAAAAAATACATCATGTTTATTATTCTTAAATTACATATATTTATAATTTGACAACTTTTTTTTATATAGGTCTGACCTATATGTAATTTTATTTATATCCATTACAATTTTTCATTTTTGAGATAAAACTCATTAAATCAATATCTCAATTTGGATAGTAGAATATAATATAACAATAAAAGACACATAAAATATTCTTGATTATTATATTTATTGTATTATATTTTATCGCTATTATAATGCTCTTAATAATAGATTTAGTATAATTTAATTTTCACTTAACAAAATTTCAACAATAAAGTCATTATAATTGATTTTAACAAAATTCGATAAATATTTTTAATATTTAGAAAAAGTAATGGCGAGCTAATAAAAGGCTAAATGAGTGTATATAATTTATGTATCTTATATAATTATAATGTCAACTAAATTTCATGACAGAAAAGAGGCAGGATTATTGCTTGCTGAAAGACTAAAAGTATATAATAGAAATACCTTTGGCTCAGAAGAAGAAGAAGAAGAAGCAAAAAAAGAGTCTTTTATTGTTATGGCCATTCCTCGTGGAGGTGTTATTTTAGGTGATATAATTGCGTCAGAACTCAATATAGAGATGGATATCATTATATGTAAAAAAATTGGAGCACAAAATAACCCTGAACTTGCAATTGGTGCTGTAATGGCTGATGGAAGCTATATCATCAATGAGGAGATAGTTAACAGAATTAATACGTCGCCGGAATATATCTCTAAACAAGTAGAAATACAAAAAAAAGAGATTGAACGTCGATTAATAGAATTTAGAGGTTATAAAGAATATAATAATAATAATAATAATAAACTAAAAGACAAAGTAGTCATATTGGTAGATGATGGCATTGCAACTGGAGCAACAATGCTTGCTGCTGTTAAATGGTTAAAAGAAAAACATTATTGTAAAAGATTGATTGTTGCTGTACCTGTAGCACCACTAGAAAGCAGTATATTAGAAAAACTGAATCAAATTGCAGATAAAGTAATTGTTATTTTTACTCCATATGACTTTGCTGCAGTAGGTCAATTCTATGAACACTTTGATCAAGTAAGTGACAAAGAGGTTAAAGAAATTATGAATAAATATGGTTTTAATTCATCACAGGTAACTTAACTTAACTTGACTCTTAGTTTTAATCTTATTGTTATTTATTAAAATTAGAAAAGTAGTTTTATATTGTAAGCATAATGATATAGAATTATTATCGAGTTATTGAAATTGTTACGTTACTAGATATACTGAAACGATAAGATTATATTTTATAATTTTTACCCACATTTAATGTCTTTCTATATAATTCTCTGGAATTATACCGATCAGGGAATAAAAAATATAAAAGAATCTCCAAAACGAGTTAATATTTTTAAATCCAAATTAGAAAATGCTGGTGGTAGAGTAATAGATACATATTATACATTTGGTAAATATGATGGGGTATCAATAGTAGAGGCCCCTAATGATGAGGCTTTAATGTCTTGTCTATTGTCTATTGGAAGTCAAGGTAATGCACGTACTGTAACTTTAAAAGCATTTACCTATGAAGATACTACTAAAATAATGGAGAATATACAACAATAATCTCAATATCATATTTTGTATATTCTTTACATTGAATAAAAAAATTCCATTAATTGTAGGAATCCTTATTTTTGATGATGTAGAGATCTTAGATGTTGCTGGACCTTTTGAGGTATTTGCTGTAACTCGTTTAAATGATGAGCAACGACTACAGCAATCATCACCATTTAAAGTATATTTGATATCTGAAACAAATAAACAAATTACAGCAATTGGTGGTCTACGTTTAACTCCTGATGTGACAATTAGTGAATGTCCAGAATTAGATTTATTAATAGTACCTGGCGGATGGGGTACGCGTAAAGAATCAAAAAATAAAATTCTTGTAAAGTGGATTGGTAATCAATTTACTAATGATAGATTGATTGCTTCCGTTTGTACTGGATCTGGTCTTCTTGGAAAAGCAGGCTTATTAGATGGACGAGATGCAACTACTCATTGGAGAGCTTTTGACTTTCTGCAAGAATCTGCACCAAAAGCACGAATTCTCAAAAATGTCAGATTTACTTTGACTGAACCCATATTTACATCTGCAGGTGTTTCGGCTGGAATAGATTTAGCTCTTCGTATTGTAAGTCACGTTTTCGGCACTGAAGTTGGACAGGCTACTGCTCGCCAAATGGAATATCCTTATCCTAATAGTGACCAAAGATAATATGTTAATGATTTTGTTAATCCAAATAAGATTGAAAAGGAATTAAAGTTAAATCGATAACTGAAATAGAAGTAGTCAAATTTATTTGATACTTTTTGTAGTTCTAATATAATTTATAATATTCAAATGGCAAAATTAACTTTAAAGAACATGAAGCAATATCACAAAAGGTTTTATTTACATGGAAAAACAGTTTCAGAATTATTGGATAAAATAAATGAGTTTACAAAACAATACAATGTTGGAAACATCTTTGATGTATCTATAATGGAAGTATTAGACAAACAAATAGAAATCCAGAAAAATTATGATAACCGTGAAGTTAATAATAATTCTGATAATTCTGATAATAGATTAAAGACTACTATTTTTAAATATTCTTATTATGCGATAGTACTTATTTTAATAGAGGAATAAATAAAAAATTTTATGTATATAAATTAATATATTTATTGCTTTAATAGTTATAGAATTATAACTGATTTATTAGCAAAATGAGAGAGTTTAGGATCTTCAAATTCTCACCTCATGGTTCTGTAACATAATAAAATAAACTAAGTTTTTGATGATGATTAGAATATCATAGGGTGTGAGATAATTCTAAATAATAAATTTATGTAAAAACAAATCAGATAATAAGAATTTAACTAATTTGTATTATATAGTAGTCAAAATAGACTATCTAATTATTTTCCCCTTTTTCATTTCTTGTTTCTCTAATCTTAATAGCTAATTCCTGTGGTTTAGCCGACCATTCGTTTATTCGCTCTCTTATAATATTAAGACTTGTTTCAGCACGCCTTCTTACAAAACCATCTATATCATATTGAGCAACATCAATTAATGCATTTATAACTTGAATTATTTTAGGATCTATTGTAGTGCTGAATTTAGAATTATCATCAGCCAATGCAGTGCATGCATTTATTTTAATCTTTCGCCGTCTATCTTTCAATAACTTTAAAAGCTGATCAAATACCTTTTGATTAAAATTATTTGAATTTTTGTTGGTATTTTTCAGATACAAAAACTTACCCAACGCAGAAGTAGCTGTAGATCTTATAAAATATTCATTATAGTATTCGGTATTATTAACTAAAAAATCTGCTATATCTGTAACAATATTTTTATTAATGTCATTTGATAATTCTTTTAAACCATTAATTGCTCCTGTAGCTACAATATTTTGAAAAGTATTATCGTGATTAATTAGCTTCATAAGCGAAGGAATTATCCTTTGCATCTTTATTTTTGACGATGAATTCATGCTACTTTTTCCTATTGCGTTAGCTGCTGCTGATTTTACAAAATCACTTTCTTCATAATTTTCGTCATTTATAAAAGGCTCAAGCAAATTAATTGATTCTTCTCTTTCAAATTTACCAATATTTTTTATTATCGATTGCTTAATTTCAGAATGTAATTTATTAAATAGTTTATTATCCAATAGAAACATTTTCAAAATTTGGTATGCCTTATCTGATTTTACAAAATCATTTTTATCGAAAAATGAACCTATAGTATTAACAGCTTCTACCGATACTCCATAAAAATTATCTTTCATAATTACTTCTTTTAAATCATAGACTATATCTTTTGAATAGAAATTCTTAAGCAGACGTGCTGCCTCTATTCTCTCAATTATTGTTTTTCCATTATGTAGTTGTTTTTTAAGTAAGTCTTTTATTTGAATTTCTTTTGTCTCATCTACAACCTTGATGGATTTTACTTTTTTAAGGATTTTAAATTGTGGATCTATTGATACCCATTCTATTGTGCTATTTTTTTGTATATAAAAAATGTATTCTGTTATTTTCTTATTGATTAAAATTGTGTTTATCTGCTCCTCTGTCTCACCTTTATCATTAGATGATATCAATCTTATTTCTAACGGAAATTCAAATATGTTGGAAGTATCAGTAATATCATTTAATTCTTGAGATTGTATGATTTTCACCTTTAATCGGGTAATCTTATTTTCATTGTCATCCTCATTATTGCTATGTTCTAGGGAAATCTCTATATCAAGTTCGGGATGTCCTTTTCTATAAATCCATTGATCAAAAAAAGTATGCATACTTTTGCCTGATGTTTCTTCAATTATTTTTTGAAAATTATCTGTTTCTACAGTCTTGCCATTATATTCTTCAATATAGACCTTTAAACATTTTTTAAATAAATCTTCTCCTATATGCTTGCGTATCATATGTAAAATACATCCTCCTTTTTCATAGGAGTGAGCGTCAAATAATTCATCTGGGTGCTTATAGACTTTCGTTACAACTGATCTTTTATAAAATTTATCTACCTCTTCAAAATACTTGTCTGCATATCTTAGTAAATTTAAGTAAAATTCATTGGTTCCTCTACTTTTTTCCCAATAAAGTAATTCACAATATGTAGCAAATCCCTCATTAAGCCATATATGTGACCATTCATTACATGTCACCAAATTGCCACACCATTGATGAGCAATTTCATGAGAAATGAGAAAAAGATCATGATTATAGTCAATTGCAGTTTTTTTATCATGTAAAATATTTCTTGTTAGAGTAGTACAACTATTATTTTCCATGCCACCAAATTCAAATTCATCTACTGCAACCTGGGTATATTTTGCATAAGGATATTTAATACCAAAGTAATTCTCAAAGAAGTCTAATATTTGTGGTGTCTCTGAAAAAGTTAATATTGCATCTTCTTTTGGTATTTCCTTTGGCCAATAAAAATATAAAGGAATAGTATGAAATTTGCTCTCTATTTCTGCAAATTTTCCTATGACAACTGATACAAGATAAGATGGAATGGGATTTTTTTCCTCCCATTCCCATGTTATGGTATTATTTTCATCATCTATTTTTTTTGAAATTAATCTACCATTTGAAATTACCATATAGTCTTTTTGAGATTTAATTTGTAGATTGACTGGAAATTTCATTTTAGGGTAATCTAGACAAGGAAACCAATACCGTGATTCTGATGTCTGACCTTGAGTCCAGGCTTGTTTTGCTTGAGATTTCTTTTCAAATGTAGATGAAACAAAATGAAATCCATTTTTTGGTTTATTAATAGAAAAAGATCCATTCAGATAATAATAACCAGCAGAATATATGATTGATAAATCAATTTTATTTCCTTTTTTTAAGGTCTCTCCTAATATTATAATTAACTTATCATCTTTTTGGACGGTTTGAAAATCTATTATGCTTATAGCAGATGATGAGACTTTATGGATCTTTAATTCAGCAACATTAAGGATAATTTCATTTAAATCTTGAATAGCAGTAACTTTAAGGATCTGTTCACATTTTGAAAGAATACTATTATTGAGATCAGGTTCTATTTTAAGTAACATATTATCTATAGTAAATGAGAAGAACGGTGGGTTATGTATAGTGCTACCAGGATATTGAAATATTTTCTTACTTGAAAAGTTATTATTATTATTATTATTATTATTAGAATTTCCTTTCTGCATATATTATTATATCATCACATTTGAATATCACATGAAATAATAAAGTTTTCATTTATCAACGCTAATTTTAAATTATATTCTATTTTCTATCTCTATTGCTTTATGTATATGGCATTTTAAAGGCTATTCAAATGGAAATAGTTGTAATAGCTTGGATTGTGGTTATTTTTCTCCTACCTTGGCATATTATTTATTTATTTATTTATTTTCTCATCAAATAGATTAAGAATGAAAATTTTTTTAGCTATAATTAATATAATTCTTTGTTGGTATCAGATGTTTATTATTGTATAAGTGATAGTATCATTTTTTTTCATCTTTTAGAAAGGAAGTCTTTTATTGAGCTATCTAATAAAATTGAGTAGTTTATAATTTATAATTAGAATACAATAATAACAACAACTTTTTTAAATTTAGTCAAAATAAAAAAACATAATAGTAAATATTATCTCAAAAAAATAATCAACCTTCATCCATCATCTACTAAGATTCATTCTATAATTTATTAATAGAAGATGTTTCATAATTTTGATCTATATCACTTTTCTTTAGTTTGAGGGTGATTGATCCATCAATTATACTTACAATGTCTAACCTTGGAATTTGATATTTAACCTCTTTATTTTCCATTTCGTTTTTTACAATGAAAGATTCTGCAAATGCAGCTTCCACCTTACCTATTCTTATCCCATCAGATGAATAAACAGTACTATAGTTTACTTTATCATCACTGTGAATCTTACCTTCATAAGGATATTCTGACATTTATTATCAATGTAATTCATTCAAAATAAAGATTTAATATAATTTAGTCATTTTGAAAGAGATTAAAAATTATAAGATTATCTTTGTTAGGATCAAATTTTATCTATACTATGATCATTTTATAGTTATGGTATAAAATTCATAATATATAATACGGACTTTTAGGGCTTCGAGTATGACATGAAGTAGTTTGATAGGTAAACCAGTATATAGATATTTGGTAACTTATTTAAAGTATTTCTAATAAATTTTCTGATAGACTATAAAAAAAGACATAGAGAATCAGTATGATTTGAACCTCCTCGATAAAGTGGGATCAACTAATTATTAATAAAATTTGTTTTCTTCATTAAAAAATTTCCAAATAATAAGGTATTTTTGTTTTATTTTACAACTATTACTTATGGAAATACCTTGTTGAAAATTAATTCCAAAGTGAAAAAAATATTGTAATAGTTTTTACAAATACTATAATTATTTCCGAATCGGAATATTTGTATAAGCAAAAAATAGAATAACTATAGATTTACTTGCTAGATGAAATTGATAAAGTTATTCTTCATGAACTCGGAAAAAATGCTCGAATTTCTGCATATCAGATAGCGCATATTCTTCATGAAATGGATTACAAAATAACGGATCGAGCAATAAGACAGAGATTGAAAAGGTTAGAGAAGAGAAATGTGATATTAGGATATTGTGCGATTCTTAATCCTGAACTAGTATCACAAAAAGTAAATCGTACTATTTTATTAAAATTCAAATATACACCACTTTCAACTAATTTAATTAATGGATTAATTAATTATTCAAAAGACGCACCATTTTGTGTTTTTTCGGCAAAATCTAGCGGAGACTATGACTGGATTTTTCATTTTGTCTTTGATACAATAGAACAATACG
>OBLS010001044.1_pt1 | contig 10981 bp, 9 predicted proteins | sample 1519901 | NCBI WGS metagenome assembly OBLS01 (sample SAMEA3113585, study PRJEB22503) | soil metagenome
CTTCAGCTCGCGCAGTCGAGCAACACGCTCGTCAGCCCCGAGACCTACAACGGGCTGGTCACGATGCACGGCACGACGATGGTGTTCCTCTTCGTCGTCCCGGTGCTGGCCGGCTTCGGCAACTACTTCGTGCCGCTCATGATCGGCGCGCGCGACATGGCGTTCCCGAAGCTGAACGCCCTGTCGTTCTGGCTGCTCCTGTTCGGCGGCGTCGCCTTCTACGCGAGCCTCTTCTTCGAGCCTCCGCAGGCCGGCTGGACGATGTACCCGCCGCTGTCCGACGACGCCTTCACGGGAGGCGGCGGCGTGGACGCCTGGATCTTCCTGATCCACCTCACCGGGCTCAGCTCGATCCTCGGCGCGATCAACTTCATCGCGACGATCCACAACATGCGGACCCGGGGCATGGGCTGGGGCCGAATGCCGCTGTTCATCTGGACGATCCTCGTCTACAGCTACCTGCTCGTCGCTGCGCTGCCGTCGATCGCCGCCGGTGTGACGATGCTGCTCACGGACCGCCACTTCGGCACCGGCTTCTTCGACCCGGCCGCCGGCGGCGATCCCCTGCTCTGGCAGCACCTCTTCTGGTTCTTCGGGCACCCCGAGGTCTACATCATGATCCTGCCGGTCTTCGGGATGATCTCGGAGATCCTGCCGGTGTTCGCGCGCAAGCCGATCTTCGGCTACAAGGCGATCGCGGCGTCCACCGTGGCGATCGCGTTCCTCGGCCTGCTGGTGTGGGCGCACCACATGTTCACCACCCCCACGCCGACCGTGGTGCTTGCCTTCTTCATGCTCGCGTCGTTCACGATCGCGGTCCCGACGGGGATCAAGATCTTCAACTGGATCGCCACACTCTGGCGCGGGCAGATCGTGATGAAGACGCCGCTCTTCTTCGCCGCCGCGCTGCCGGGGCTGTTCGTGATCGGCGGCATCTCCGGCGTGATCCTCGCCATCTTCCCGGTGGACTGGTACCTGCACGACACCTACTTCGTTGTCGCCCACTTCCACTACGTCCTGTTCGGCGGCTCGGTGTTCGGGCTGTTCGGCGGGCTCTACTACTGGTTCCCGAAGATGACCGGGCGCCTGATGTCGGAGGCGCTGGGGAAGGTGTCGTTCTGGCTCATGTTCGTGGGCTTCAACGTGACCTTCCTCGTCCAGCACTCGATCGGGCTCGAGGGCATGCCGCGCCGCGTCTACGACTACGACGAGTCGCTCGGTGTCGGGACCTACAACCTGATCTCGACCATCGGCTCCTTCATCCTCGGCGTCGGCGTGCTCGTAACCGTGGTCAACGTCCTGATCAGCATCCGGAAGGGGAAGCGGGCCGGCAACGACCCATGGCAGGGCAACACGCTCGAGTGGTTCACCACCTCTCCCCCGCCGCCCAACAACTTCGATGTGGTCCCGCGCGTGCGCAGCGTCGAGCCGATGAAGGACATCCGCCGGGAGGTGGCGGCCGCGTCCACGCCGGCGGAGACGGTCGCGCAGCCGGTCGCCCCGCGCAGCCTCTGATGCGCCGGCTAGTACTGGCCACCGGCATCGCCACCTTCGTCCTGATCATCGTGGGTGGTGTGGTGCGAGTGTCCGACTCGGGGCTCGGCTGCGGTCCCGCCGGCTCCGGCTTCCACGGCTGGCCGTTCTGCAACGGCGACGTGGTGCCCGGCGTGGACCTGAACTCGATCGTGGAGTACACCCACCGCGTGGTGGCGATCGTCGTCGGCTTCATGATCCTGTCGATCTTCGTACTCGCGTGGCGACGCCACCGCCAGTGCCTGGCGCCCGCGGCCGCGCTGCTGGTGCTCGTGATCGCCCAGGGCGCACTCGGTGGTGCGACCGTCGAGGAGAACCTCGAGGAGGCATACGTCGCGGCGCACCTCGGTCTCGCGATGCTGCTGCTCGGACTGCTGCTCTATCTCTGGCGAGGCGTGAACAACGCGCCCCAGGTCCCCGGCGGCCGCGGCCTTCGCGGCCTGTCGATCGCGGCCAGCGTGGCGGTGCTCTGCACGATCGTGGCCGGCGGCTATATGGCCGGCACCCAGAACTACGGGCGGGCCGACTACGAGCTGGGCCAGGGCGCCCACCACGCCTGCGGCAAGCAGTTCCCTACGTGCAATGGCGAGTTCATGCCGTTCGGCACGGCGCAGCTCGTGGACATCCACCTTGCGCACCGAGCGTTTATGTACCTGGCCTCACTGCTGGTGATCTCGCTGGTGGTCGTGGCGGTTCGGCGCGGCGTCCTCACGCGCCGCGCGTGGGCGCTCGCCGGCCTGTTGGCAATGCAGGTAATCGTGGGCGCGCTGAACGTTTGGCTCGAGGAGTACGAGCTGCTGATCCTGCTGCACCTGGCGCTCGGCACGCTCCTGTGGGCTATGACGCTGGGCATGACGCTCCAACTCGCGCCCGCACACGCGCGAGCGCCGCGGCGCGCGGAGGCGGTGGCGGCCTGATGGAGGCGGTGGTCGCACCCAGCGCCTGGCGCACGGCAGTCTCGGACTACTTCGAGATGACGAAGCCGCGGGTGCAGTCGCTGCTCCTCTTCACCACGGTCACGACGATGTACGTAGCCGGCGACCCCTCGCTCGGCCTCGTGGCGCTCACCTGCCTGGGCGGCGCGCTCTCGGCCGGCGGAGCCGGCGCGATCAACCACGTGATCGACCGCGACATCGACCGCGCGATGCACCGCACCGCGAACCGGCCGGTGGCGAGCGGGCGGGTATCGCCGGCCGCAGGGCTGGTCTTCGGCGTGGTCCTGGGCATCGCCGCCTTCGCGTTGCTCGCGACAACGGTCAACGTGCTCGCCGCCGCGCTGTCGCTGTCCGGGCTGCTCGGCTACGTGTTCGTCTACACCCTCTGGCTGAAGCGCTCGACGCCGCAGAACATCGTGATCGGCGGCGCCGCGGGAGCCGTCCCGCCCCTCGTGGCGTGGGCGGCGGTCACGGGCGGGCTCGGCGGCACGCCGCTCTACCTGTTTGCGATCGTCTTCTTCTGGACCCCGCCCCACTTCTGGGCGCTCTCTCTGCTGATGAAGGACGAGTACGCACGGGCAGGCGTGCCGATGCTCCCGGTCGTCCGCGGCGAGCGCGAGACCCGCCGCCAAATCCTCCTCTACACCGTGCTGCTCTACGCGGTCAGCCAGCTGCCCTTCTGCGCCGGCGCGTTCGGCGCGACCTACCTGGTGGCCTCGGTGCTTCTGGGCGCCGTCTTCATCTACGGGTCGTGGCGCCTGATGCGCCACCCAGAGCGCCGTAACGCGCTGCGCCTGTACCTCTTCTCGCTCGGTTACCTCGCGGGGCTGTTCGCCGCGATGGTGGCCGACGTGCGGCTCTAACAGAGCGGGCGCGCGACGTTAGCCGTCCGCGGCGATAATCGCGTTCGTGAGTACCGTCGCCGCGCTCGAACGCGGGCGCGAGTCCTACGCACGCCAGGCGTGGATGGACGCCTACGAGTCCCTGTCGGAGGCCGACCGGTCCTACGAGCTGGGAGCCGAGGACCTGGAGCGGCTCGCCACCGCCGCGTACATGATCGGACGGGAGAGCGACTTCCTGGCCTCCCTGGAGCGCGCCCACCGCGCCCACCTCGATGCCGGCGCAACCCCGGCGGCGGTGCGATGCGCGTTCTGGGTGGGCGTCAACCTCGTCCGCCAGGGCGAGATGGGTCGTGCGGGCGGCTGGCTTGCGCGCGCCCAGCGGCTGCTCGAGCGCGAGGACGGCGACCGCGTCGAGCGCGGCTACCTGCTGCTGCCGCTCGTCTTCCAGCAGGAGGCGGCCGGGGACTTGGAGGCGGCCGCAACGACCGCCGGCGAGGCGGCGGCGATCGCCGAGCAGTTCGGGGACCCGGACCTGTTCGCGCTGGCGGCGCACGAGCGCGGCCACATCCTGATCCAGAACGGGCGCATGACCGAGGGGCTGGGCCTCCTGGACGAGGCGATGGTGGCTGTAACCGCTCGCGAGCTCTCCCCGATCGTCTCCGGCATCGTCTATTGCGGCGTGATCCTCGCGTGCCAGGACGCCTATGAGGTTCGCCGTGCCCAGGAGTGGACCGCCGCGCTGAGCGCCTGGTGCGAGCGCCAACCGGACCTCGTGGCCTTCACCGGGCGCTGCCTGGTGCATCGCGCCGAGATCCTTCAGCTCCACGGCACCTGGGCCGCGGCGCTCGACGAGGCTCGCCGTGCTTGCGAGCGCTGCCTCGAGGGAGGGAACGCGTCCGCGGCCGGCGAGGCGTGTTACAGGCAGGGTGAGATTCAGCGTGTGCTCGGCCACTTCGACGCCGCCGAGGACGCCTACCGCGAGGCGAGCCGTCTTGGACGCGAGCCGCAGCCGGGGCTCGCGCTGCTGCGGCTGGCGCAGCAGAACACGGGCGCGGCGGAGGCCGCAATACGGCGGATGGCGTCAGAGACGTCGGAGGCGGGCAAGCGCGCCGGGCTCCTGCCGGCGTTCGTCGAGATCATGTTGGCCGTCGGCGATGTCGATGCGGCAGGTGATGCGTGTGCCGAGCTCCACGCGATCGCCGAGGGTTATGAGGACGGCGTGCTCGGAGCCGCGGCGGCACAGGCGCGGGGTACGGTCGAGATGGCCTCTGGTAGCACCGAGGCGGCCCTGGGCGCTCTTCGCCACGCCGCACGTGTATGGCAGCAGCTCGGGGCGCCATATGAGGCGGCCCGAGCGCGGGTGCTGGTCGGCAAGGCATGCCGCGCGCTCGGGGACGAGGATGCTGCGTCACTGGAGTTCGAGGCTGCGAGCGCCGCCTTCTCGGAGCTGGGCGCGGCGGGCGACCTGGCTCGGCTAGAGCTCACCGGCTCAGGCGCAGCGAGCACGAATGCGCATGGGCTCACCGACCGCGAGCTGCAGGTGCTGCGTCACCTCGCCGCAGGCGTGACCAACAAGGAGATTGCCGCCGAGCTGGTGCTGAGCGTGAGGACCGTGGACCGCCACGTGAGCAACATCTTCGTGAAGCTGGGCGTCTCGTCGCGCGCCGCCGCCACGGCGTACGCGCACGAGCACGGATTCGTCTAGGGCCGGACTCGGTGGAATTACCCACTGCGGGCGATCCACGTTTGGGTGGTTTGGCCGATGCGCGGCTGGTTCCGCGCTCGTAGGGTCGCCCTGACAGATAGCCCCCGGCAGCGAGGAGGTCGAAATGGCGGTCGCGATGATCGTGGACAACCCCAACGGCTCGCAGGAGATCTACGAGCGACTGCGGGCGCTGATCGGACTGGAGCGGCCGGCCGGTGGCATCTTCCACCTCGCGGGGCCGAGCCCGGCCGGCGGCTGGCGCGTGATCGAGGTCTGGGAGTCCGAGGACGACGCGAAGCGCTTCTTCGAGGACCGCGTTCTCCCGGCGGCGGAGGTCGTGGGCGCCACGCCGCCTCCACCGCCGGAAATGTGGCGCATACACAACTACAGCTCCTAAGGCCATGGACCACTCCCGTGAGCGACTCCTGGCCGGGCTGCCCGTCACGGAGCGCCGGCTGGAGCTGGCCGGCGTATCGACCGTCCTGCTCCAGGGCGGCGAGGGCCCGCCGCTCGTGCTGCTGCAGGGCGGGATCGAATCCGGCGGTGCGTACTGGGCGCCCGTCATCGCCCACCTTGCCGAGAGCCACAGCCTCGTCGTGCCCGACGCCCCCGGCCTCGGCGGGTCCGAGCCGGTCGGCCGGCTCGAAACCGCCGCCTTCGCGGACTGGTTCACAGAACTGGTGCGGGCCACCTGCCACGAGGAACCGACGGTGATCGCCCACTCCCTTCTGGGCAACCTCGCCCCCCGCCTGGTGGGCCGGCACGGCCAGCTCATGCGACGGCTCGTGATCTACGGCGCGGCCGGGATCGGGCCCTACCGCATGCCGCTGGGGCTCCGGCTGGTGGCGATCCGGTTCGGCCTGCGGCCCACCGAGCGGAATGCGGAGCGCTTCGAGCGTCGGGCGTTCCACGACCTCGACCGTGCCCGGCGCCGCGACCCAGAGTGGTTCGAGGCCTGGAGCGCCTACACACGGGCCCAAGCAACCGTGCCGCACTGCAAGCGCACCATGCGCTGGCTGATCGCGCATTGCACCAAGGAGATCCCTGACGACGAACTGAGGAGCATCACGCTCCCAACGGCGCTGCTGTGGGGAAGACACGACCGTTTTGTCTCGCTCGACCATGCCGAGGCGGCGAGCGCTAGGCTCGGCTGGCCGCTGCACGTGGTCGACGACGCCGGACACGTCCCGCATGTCGAGCGACCCGAGGCGTTTCTGCGGACCCTGCACGAGGCACTGGACCCGACTTCGGCGGTGATGCAGCAATGAACTACAGGCTCGCCTATGCAATCGGCTTCCACCCGTGGGAGGAGCTGGCGGAGCACCCGCCTTTCGCGGAGAAGCTGCTGGATCTGGTGGCCCGCGAGGAGAACGGGCAGGGGCCACCGTACGGCCCGGCGCTCGATCTCGGCACCGGCAGCGGCGTCTGGGGGGTGGAGCTCGCGAAGCGCGGCTGGCAGGTCACCGGAATCGACATGGTCGAGAAGGCTCTGCGGCGTGCGCGTGAGCGGGTCGAAGAGGCGGGCGTGGACGTGCGCCTCGTGCAGGGCGACGTGACCGCGCTCGGCCAAGCGGACGTCGGGTCGAACTTCCGGCTCGCGCTGGACACGGGGACCTTCCACGGCCTCACCGACTCACAGCGCGAGGCGATGGGCCGCGAGCTGAGCGCCGTATGTGCCGACGAGGCGACGGTGCTGCTGGACTGCTTCGCACCTCGGCGCAGAGGCCCGCTGCCGCGCGGCGCGAGCCGAGCCGACGTCGAGCGTGCCTTCCCGGGATGGGAGATCACCGACGTGGTGGTTGCGGACACCGAGCCTGAGCCGATCGCGCGACTCTTCAAGTTCGACGAGCGTTTCTTCAGGCTGCGCCGTTCTGCGGCTACGTCTGCGACGAGCGCTGGCGTGTGAGCTCGCGACCGAGCGGCAGGCTGCCGATCTCGAGGCCCTGATCCGCCCGGATCACGTGCATCACCGCGTTGATCAGCGCCAGGTGCGTGAACGCCTGGGGGAAGTTGCCGAGGTGGCGACCCGAGCGCGGGTCGATCTCCTCGGCGTAGAGGCCCAGCGTGCTGGCGTAGGAGAGCAGCTTGTCGCAGAGGTCGCGTGCGCGGCGCACCTCGCCGACCTCCACCAGCGCCGACACGAGCCAGAACGAGCAGATCGCGAAGCTGCCCTCCTCGCCCTCGAGGCCGTCGTCGGTCTCGTCGGTCCGGTAGCGGAGAACCATCCCGTCGACGGTCAGCTCGTCCGCGATCGCGAGGACGGTCTTCACTACGCGCTCGTCGTCCACCGGCAGGAACCGCGTGAGCACGATCAGCAGCACCGACGCGTCGAGCGCGTCCGTGTCGTAGTGCTGGGTGAACACGCCGCGATCGTCCACGGCGTTTTCGAGAATGTCGGCCTTGATCTCGTCCGCGGCTGACTGCCAGCGCGCCGCGTACTCGAGCTCGCCCCGCATTTCGGCCAGCCGCGCCCCTCGGTCGGCGGCCACCCAGCACATCATCTTCGAGGACGTGAAGTGTCTCGGCTCGCCGCGGATCTCCCAGATGCCGCGGTCCGGCTCACGCCATTTCTCGAGCGCCCTCTCGACCTGCTCCTTCACGATCGGCCAGATGCGGTCCGGAAGGAAGTTGCGCGACTTCGTGTGGAGGTAGATCGAGTCGAGCAGCGCGCCCCACACGTCGTGCTGCTCCTGCTTGTACGCGCCGTTGCCGACCCGGACCGGCCTGGCGCCCTCGTATCCCGACAGGTGGTCGAGCGTGAACTCCGGGATCCGGCCCTCCCCGTCGATGCGGTACATGATCTGGAGGTCGTCCTCCTCGTGCTCCGCGATGTCCGCGATGAAGTAGAAGAAGTCGTTCGCCTCCCAGTCGAAGCCGAGCGTGAAGAGACCCCACAGCATGAACGTGGAGTCGCGGATCCACGAGAAGCGGTAGTCCCAGTTGCGCTCTCCGCCTGGCGTCTCGGGCAGCGACGTGGTCGCGGCCGCCACGAGCGCGCCGGTCGGCGAGTACGACAGGCCCTTCAGCGTGAGCGCCGAGCGCTGGAGGTACGTCCGCCACGGGTGGTCTGGGAAGTTGCCGTGGTCCAGCCAGTGCTGCCAGTGGTGCGCCGTCCAGACCAGCCTGTCGTACGCCTCCTCGTAGGTCTTCGGCGCCGGGTGCTCGGACCACGAGAGCGCCACGAACAGCGTGTCGCCCTCTTGCACGAGGGTCCGGGCGGTCGCGCGCGGGCCCTCGAACCCCATATTCATGTCGCTCGTGAGCCGCAGCTCGACGTCGCATCCCGGCGCGGCGCAGACCGCCTCGTGATAGCCCGGACCGCTGTACTCCCAGTCACCCAGCTTGCGGGCGTAGTCGAACCGCGGGTCGCAGTCCATCGTCACCTGAAGCTCGCCGTTCACGCAGCGGATCACCCGCAGCAGCACGTGCTCGGCGTCGTAATCGGTGGGCGCCCGACGGTGCGTGTGCGAGCGCTCGTGCTCGTGGTGCCAGGGGCCGATCAGCAGGAGGTCGCGCACGATGATCCAGCCGCCGGTCGTGCCCCAGCTCGTCTCGAGCACGTTCGTCCCGGGCAGGTAGCGGCGAGCAGCCGGCACCTCCACGTCGGCCGGCCCGAGGCGGAAGCTGCCTGCGTCACGGTCAAGGATCGCGCCGAATACGCTCGGCGAGTCGAAGCGCGGCAGGCAGAGCCACTCGACGCTCCCGTTCGGCGCCACGAGCGCAGCGGTCTCGCAGTCGGACAGGAACCCGTAATCGGCGATCGGGGGAAACGCGCTCGCCGTGATCCCGCGGTCGGGCGCCCACTCGGTCATAGGCGTGCGGCCGCGGCGGGGTCGAGCAGCGCCAGCACCGGACCCTCCACGAGTGAGCCCGGCGCGCGCGGATCGGGCGGCGCGCGGAACACGCGCTCGACCGCCTCCGCCTTGTCGTCGCCCGTGACGAGGAACACGATCTGCCGGCTCGAGTTCACCAGCGGAAGCGTAAGCGTGATGCGCGGCAGGAGCGGGGCCATCCCGGGCGCCTCGACGCCAACCACCCGTCGCTCGCGGTCGCCGAGCGCGTCGTGACCCGGGAACAGCGAGCAGATGTGCCCGTCCGGTCCGAGCCCGAGCAGGATCAGGTCGAGCTGCTCGGGGCCGAACTCCTCGAGCTCGTTCTCGTACGCCGCTGCCCCGTCGTGCGGTCCGAGCTCGCCGCGCATGCGGTGCACCGTCGTTCCTTTGACCTTCGACAGCAGCGCCTCCTCGGTCATGCGGAAGTTGGAGTGCTCGTGGTCGGGCGGCACGCAGCGCTCGTCCGTGAACCACACGTCCACGCCGGACCAGTCGGGCCGCAGCGTAGCGACCCGCTCGTAGGCCCCGCGCGGCGTGGACCCACCCGTGAGCGCCAGATGGCCCTGCGCGCCCTCCAGCAGCTCCGCGGCAGCCCCGGCCGGGTCCTCCGAGATGCGGATGTCGGCGTTCAGCGCAGCATCGCTTCCGCACAGTCCAGCGCGCCGCGGTACGCGGGATCGCGTAAGAGCGCCTGCCGGATGCCCTCTCCCAGGATGCCGCCCTCGCCGCGCGAGGCGCCCAGGATCGTCCAGCGCAACTCGCGGCCCTTGGGGTCGCGGCGGCGGGCACTGAGCCCGCCCGGGCCGCGGTCGAGCGAGATGGACACGCCCGACGCCGTGCCGATCTCGATTCCGGCCAGACCGGGTACGGCCTGGTTCGGATCCGGCTCGAGCGTCAACGTCACGTCCTGGCGCCGCCCGCTGGCGCGTCCTCGAATGGAGCCGTTGGCGGCCATGAGCGAACCGGGCCCCCAGTCGAGACGCGAGGAGAGCCAGCCGAAGAAGAGCACGCCGGCCACTCCTGAGTCGGGACGGTGACGGACCTTCACGGTGTCGATGTGCCCGAGCTCCCGGCGCCAGCGCGGCGGATCGAACGTGGCGGCCACGCGCTCCCGCCAGGGCGTCGTGCGCAGCCAGGCGAGGTCGACCACGTATGCCCCTGCGGCCAACTCCTCGGCCCGCCTCACCGCGCTCGCCAGGTCGGGCTCGTTCACGGAGTCGATCAGCACCACCTGCGAAAGCTGAAGGAGGGCGTCCACCGCCTCGGGGTGGCCGTGGGGCGACCACACGACCGTGGGCAGGTCCGTGACTACCAGCGGGTCGACGATCGTGTCGAGCTTCTCGAGGTGCTTCTCCCCCACCTCGACGATCACGCGCTCGCGCGTGAGCGCTATGTCCCCCGGCTGCCGCTCATCTTCGATCGTCAGCACCACCCTCGCGTCGAGCGTGGTGCGATCCCGCTCCACGGTGCACAGGATCGTGCGCGACGCGTGGTAGCGGCCCACCTGCTCGAGGCGGTTCATGATCTCGCCACGCCATTCGCGGTCCACCACGACGACCAGGTTCAGGACGCGCGCCGGCGCGTGCGCGTGGTCGCGGGCGTGCTGCTGCTGGAGGAGGCGGCGCAGCGCCTCTTCGACCGCGCCCGGGCTCGTGTCCTGCTCGGACCAGACAGCGCCCTCATCGGGAACCTCCGGCACAACCTTCGGCATGGCTAGATGGCCCGCCAGTGGTGGCCTGGGGCGAGGATCGAGGCGGCCTCCTCGGGGCCCTGTGAGCCGGCCGGGTAGGTCGGCAGCGGGCGGTCGTCCTTCTCCCACGCCTCCAGGATCGGGTCGATGATGCGCCACTGCGCCTCGACCTCGTCGTTGCGAGTGAAGAGCGTGGCGTCGCCGCGCATGGCGTCCAGGATAAGCCGCTCGTATGCCTCTGGCGACTGCGACAGGAACGACGTGCCGTAGAGGAACTCCATGTTCACCGGGCGGATGCGCATGCGCGTGCCTGGGATCTTCGCGCCGAGCGAGATCGAGACGCCCTCGTTGGGCTGCATCGCGAGAATGATCTGGTTCGGCTGGACCCCCACGGAGCCCTGCGCCTCGAAGGCGAGGTGCGGCACCGGCTTCAGCGACACGGC
>OBLS010001045.1_pt1 | contig 10980 bp, 12 predicted proteins | sample 1519901 | NCBI WGS metagenome assembly OBLS01 (sample SAMEA3113585, study PRJEB22503) | soil metagenome
GCCGCATTGGGACGCGTACGCGCGCGGGACGCTCGTGGGTCTCACCCGCGGCGCCGGCCGCGCGCACCTCGCGCGCGCCGCGCTCGAGGCGATGGCCTACCAGACCGTCGACGCGGTGCGCGCGATGGAGGAGGCATCGGGGGTCGAGCTCGAGGAGCTGAAGGCGGACGGCGGCGCGGTCGTGAACGGCTGGCTGATGAAGTTCCAGGCCGACGTGCTGGGCGTGCCCGTGGTCGTGCCGGAGGTCTCCGAGACGACGGCGCTGGGCGCCGCGTACCTCGCCGGCGTGGCCACGGGCGCCTGGAGCGAGCAGGACGTGCGCGCGATGTGGCGGCAGGCCGCCCGCTACGAGCCATCGATGTCGGAGGACGAGCGCGAGTCGCTGCTGGCGGGCTGGTCGCGCGCTCTGGAGCGGGCCCGGAGTAACGAAGCGGATCGCTCCGGGTAGGGATGCCCAGGTGAAGGCGCAGGTATACAAGGATCCGCGGCCCGCGGAGCACTTCGACAGGTTCCACGAGCGCCAGCGGCGCAAGCGGCCCAACTGGATGTACGAGGTCGTGCGGCTGCTGCTCACGCCCTACCTGCTGTTCTTCTACAGGGCGCGCTGCATCGACTCCCACAACATCCCGGCGGACGGGCCGGTGATCATCGCGCCGAACCACTTCTCGTTCCTGGACCACTTCTTCGTCGCGGTCTACCTGCGCCGCAAGGTGCAGTTCATGGCGAAGTCGCAGCTCTTCAAGTGGCCGATGCAGGTCGTCTACCACAACGGCGGCGTGTTCCCGGTCAGGCGCGGCCACCACGACGAGGAGGCCTTCAAGACCGCGCACGCCGTGCTCGCGCGTGGCGACGTCGTGGTGATGTACGCGGAGGCGGGCCGCTCGCGTACCGGAGAGCTCGGCAAGCCGCGCCACGGCCTCGGGCGCCTGGCACTCGAGTCAGGCGCCGCGCTGGTGCCCACGGCGATCGCGGGCACGGAGCGGGCGCGCAACTGGAAGCGGCTGCAGTTCCCCCAGGTCACGGTCCAGTTCGGCGAGCCGCTCAGGTTCGAGCAGGTGGACGAGCCGACGAAGGAGCAGGCACAGGAAGCCTCCGAGGCCGTCTTCGACCGCATCCGCGGCCTCCACACGAGCCTGGTGCGCGAGGGCCGCAAGGGAGCTGTCCGCCGCGCCCGCGACGCACGCCGGGCCGCCCGTGAGCGCGCCGAGGCAGCGGGCCGCCGGCCGGTGGACGCCTGAGCGCCCGCGCCGCCCCGCCGCTTAGCGGCCGACGGCGCGCGCTCCCTCGCCGCGTCGGTGGTCGATTTGGCAATGAGGAGGGCGACTGTCCTGCCTAGGGGGTCCCATATGCCCCTAAAGCAGGACAGCCCTGAAAGCCACCCCTTGATCGCTGCTGTAAGCGTCCCCTGACAATCTGAGGCGGCGTGATACGCCCCTTCGCGCTCATCGTCCTGCTGCTCGTCGGCCTCGCCGCGGCTGCCTTCGTGCTGCTGCCCGACGACGGTCCGCCCGCATACAGCCCGCTCGAGATCGAGGGTGACCCCTACGCCTACGAGCCCGACCGCGAGCAGGAGTTCGAGGCGCGTGCCGCGGCCGGCCATAGCCATGTCGTGTACGCGAAGAGCCCCGGGGGCGTGCTGGCAACGGCGCGCCGCGTGGAGAGGTTCCGCGACGGCATCGAGCGGGCCGCGGACGACGCCGGTGTCGACCCTGACCTGATCGAGGGCATGGTGTTGCTCGAGAGCGCCGGCCGCCCGGACGCGATGGCCAGCAACGACCTGGAGGGAGCGGTCGGGCTCACGCAGATCCTCGCCGAGACTGCGACCAGCCTGCTCGACATGCAGGTGGACGTGCCCGCCAGTGAGCGGCTCACCCGCAGGCTCGGGCGGGCGCGCGGGCCACGCGAGGCGGATCGCCTCAGGGCCGAGCGGCGCCGCGTCGACGAACGCTTCGATCCGCAGAAGTCGCTCGCCGCGACGGGCCGCTACCTGAAGCTCGCAATGGACGAGTTCGGGCGCGAGGACATGGCGGTGGTCTCGTACCACATGGGCATCGGCAACCTTCAGGGTGTGCTCGGGGCGTACGGGGACGACGACGCCAGCTACGCGCAGGTCTTCTTCGACACCGCCCCGAAGAACCATCCAGGCGCCTACCGCCTGCTCACCCGCCTCGGCGACGACTCGAAGACCTACCTCTGGCGCGTGCTTGCCTCGCAGGAGGTTATGCGGCTCTACCGCGAGAGCCGCGCGCAGCTCGAGCGGCTCGCGCGCCTTCAACAAAGCGCGCCCTCGGGCGAGCTGGTGCTGCACCCGCCTGGCCGGACGAAGGCCTTCGAGAGCAACGACGACCTGACGACCGCCTACCTCAGCGGCGAGTTGCGCCCGTTCCCGGACGAGCCCGGGCGCAACGGGCTGCGGCGCGACCCGGGCATCGATGATGAGCTCTTCTGGGGGCTTCGACCGCGGGCCTTTGAGCTCGCCGTGTACATGGGGCGCGGCGTGCGGAAGGTCGCGGGCGCGAAGGCGCCGCTGACGGTCACGAGGCTTGTGACCACGGCCGATGACGGCCACGGGCTGCACCCCACGGGCTTCGCGTTCGACGTGCGCCGGCGCTACCGCAGCGGCGCGCAGGCCGAGGCGTTCCAATACATGCTCGACCGGCTCCAGGCGCTCAACCTGATCGCGTGGACGCGCGACACCCGGTCGATACACGTCACGGCGTCCGGCGAGTTCGAGCTCGGGTCCGACGAGAGCGGCTAGTAGACGGGCTCCAGCTTCTGCCAGGCCTCCCAGTCGTGGCCCGGCACCACCACCGCGTCCGGCGTCTCCTTCACGTACTGCTTGATCTCGCGCAGCGAGCGCCTGAAGAGATGCTCGTCGAAGAGCATGTGGGGGAGGTGCTCCTCCTCCAGGGTGCGGCGCATGAAGATCGCGTCGCCCGCGAGCAGCACCTCGCCATGCGGCGTCTGCGCGACCACCGACATGTGCCCGGCCGTGTGGCCCGGGGTGAAGGCGATGCGGATGCTGCCGTCTCCGAACACGTCGAAGGAGCGCGCGAAGCCCGAGAACGAGTTGGCGTCGTCCGAGTCGAAGTCGACCAGGCGGTAGTGGAAGCCGTGGTCGAACTGCCGCTTCACGTAGCCCTCTCGCTGGCCGCCGTGAGTGGCCGCCTCCCACTCGGCGGTCGAGACGAGGAACGTGGCCTCCGGGAAGTCCGAGATCGCGCTTGCGTGATCGGGGTGGAAGTGCGTCATGATCACCGTGTTGACGCTCGACGGCTCGATGCCCTTCTCGCGCAACTGTGCGGCCACGGCCTGCTCGGGATTCATCTCGATGTCGCGGTACAGGATCGTGCCGAACGCGCCGAGGTTCGAGCGCGGGGTCACGGCCACGGAGCCGTGGAAGCCGGTGTCGACGAGCACCGGTCCAGCGCTCGGGTGCTCGAGGAGGAACGCCGGAATCGGCGCGGTCAGCCACTGGTCCTTGGGAACGCCCAACCCGAACGCCTTACGCCAGGCGAAGCGGCCCTCCTCGCGGAGGAACCACGCCCGCGGCCCCCGGACGGTGGCCGTGAGGAGCGGATGCAGGCGCACCTCTGCGCCGTCGCGGCCGCCGGCTAGGGGCAACTCGGCCGGCTGTGGCTCTGCGGCGGTGGCCATCCGCCGCAACCCTAGCCGTCCTCGGCGAGCTCCTCCCAGAACGCGATGAAGTGCCGCTCGTTCCGAATGCCCGCCTCAAGGGCGAGCCGCGGCCCGCGCGGGACGCTGGCCGGCATCCCTTCGCGGATCGCCTCGTACTCGGCGAGCTTCGCGCGGTGCGCAGGGAGCTGCGCGTCCGCGATCGCGGCGGGATCGGCGCCGAAGAACAGCTTCAGGAGGGCGGGCTCGCGGAGCTCGCCGAGCGACGCCGCGGTCGGTTCGCGGCGCCAGTCGTCGATCGCCGCGCGGCCCTTGTCGGTGATCTCGTAGAGCCGGCGCCGGCGTCCCCCGCGCTCGCGCTTCTCGCTCACGTATCCGCCCTTCGCCAGACGCTCCGGCTCGGTGTAGAGCTGGGCGTGGTGCAGCGTCCAGAAGTTCCCCACGGAGGCGGAGACGAGCTGCTTGAGGCCATAGGGCGTGGACTCGCCCGCGAACTCGAGCAGCCCGAGCACGATGTACGACGTGGGTGTGAGCCTCACCTCTTGCACTGGTCCATGCTAGACGGTACATTATGGACTATGGCGACGACGGAAGCATCTGCACGCACCGATTACGAGCTCGGCTTCACGAGCCAGGACGAGGAGACCTCGGTGGACCGGCTGCCGGTGACGGGCGAGCTGCCCGCATGGCTCACCGGCGCGCTCGTGCGCGTCACGCCCGCGCTGCTCGAGGTGGGTGGGCGCCGGCTGGCCCATTGGTTCGACGGCGTGGCCATGCTGAACCGCTTCGGCTTCTCCGACGGCAACGTCTCCTACGGGAGCCGCTTCCTCGAGAGCACCGCCTACCAGGACGCCAAGGAGGGCCAGTGGCGCCACGGCGGCTTCGCCACCGACCCGTGCCGCTCGATCTTCAAGCGCGTCCAGCAGATCTTCTCGCCCGACATCACGGACAACCCGAACGTGAACCTCGCGCGCATTGGCGAGCGCTACATCGCGATGACGGAGACGCCGATGCCGGTGGAGTTCGACCCGGAGACGCTCGACACGGTGGGCCACCTCCAATACGCCGACCGGCTGAAGCCACACGTGACGACCGCGCACCCGCACCACGACGCCGAGCGCAACGAGCTCGTGAACTACACGGCCCGCTTCTCGCGCGTGAGCGAGTACGTGCTGTACGGCCTGCCGGCCGACAACCGGGCGCGGCGCGTGATCGCCCGCATGCCCGTCAAGGAGCCGGCGTACATGCACGCGTTCGGCATGAGCGAGCGCTACCTGATCCTCGCCGAGTATCCGCTGCGGGTGAACCCGCTGAAGCTCGCGTTCTCGGGCAAGCCGTTCATCGAGAACTACAGCTGGCGGGCGGACGAGCCGACGCGCTTCCGGGTCTTCGAGCGCTCGAGCGGCGAACTGCGCGGCACCTACGACACGGACGCCTTCTTCTGCTTCCACCACGTGAACGCGTTCGAGCGCGGTGGCGAGCTCGTGCTCGACCTCTGCGCCTACGACGACTCGACGGTGATCGACTCGCTCTACCTCGACGACGCCGGCCCGAAGGGCGCGCTGCCGCCGGTGGAGCTGCGCCGCTACACGCTCGACCTGGACGGCGGCGGGGTGCGCTCGGAGCGGCTCGCCGACGGGTCGCTCGAGTTGCCGCGGATCGACTACGGGCGCCGCAACACACGCGACTACGCGTACGCCTACTTCACCGGATCGGACGCCAGCTGGATCGACCGACTCGTGAAGGTGGACGTGCGCGACGGCAACCGCTCAGAATGGCGCGCGGACGGCTGCTATCCCGGCGAGCCGGTCTTCGTGCGGGAGCCGGGCAGGGAGGGCGAGGACGACGGCGTGGTGCTGTCGGTGGTGCTCGACACGAACGCCGGTCGCTCCTTCCTGCTGGTGCTCGACGCGAGCTCCTTCGAGGAGGTCGCCCGCGCGGAGGCGCCGCACCACATCCCGTTCGGCTTCCACGGCCAGTATTTCCGGTGACCGAGCTGCTGGCATCCGACGCGGACCGCGAGCGTATCGCGGAAGGGCTGCGGATCGCCGCCGGCGAGGGACGGCTCACCCCCGAGGAGCTCGAGGAGCGGCTCGAGCGCGCCTTCGCCGCCCGCACCGACGCCGACCTCGAGCCGCTGGTGGTGGATTTGCCGCGCTCGCCCCGCGACCCTCGGCAGCGCGAGCGCAGCCACGAACGTGCATACATCGCGACGATGGTTCTGCTCGTCGGCATCTGGGCGCTCACCGGCGCCGGTTACTTCTGGCCGATCTGGCCGATGCTCGGCTGGGGGATCGGAGTGGTCGCGGATCGCGGCGGTAGGCTGGGCCGCCCGTGCCGTCGAAGATCTTCCAATCCGGGCTACTCGACGGGCAGGTGGCCATCGTCACGGGCGGCGGCTCCGGGCTCGGGCGAGCAACTGCCCTAGAGCTCGCAGCGCTGGGGACTCAGGTGGTCGTCTGCGGGAGGCGGCTGGACCGGCTCGAGGAGACTGCTGCCGCGGGCGAGGGCGGGCGCGTGGAGGTGGTCGCCTGCGACATCCGCGAGGAGGAGCAGGTCGAGGCCGTCGTCGACGGAGTGATGGAGCGCCACGGCCGGATCGACCTGCTCGTGAACAACGCGGGCGGGCAGTTCCTTGCGCCCGCGGAGGACATCACGCCGAAGGGCTTCCGCACGGTGATCCGCCTGAACGTGGAAGGCACGTGGCTGATGACCCATGCGGTGGCGACCCGGGCGATGATCCCGGGTGGGCGTGACGGCAATCCCCGCGGCGGCAAGATCGTGAACGTGACGCTCTCACCTCACCACGGCCTGCCCGGCATGGCGCACTCCTCGGCGGCGCGTGCGGCGGTCGAGAACCTCACCCGCGTGCTGTCGATCGAATGGGCGCGCTTCGGCATCCGGGTCACGGCGCTGGCGGCGGGGCCCTTCGCCACCGAGACGCTCATGACGAAGTATCCGAAGCCCGTGGTGGAGGGCGCGGCGCGCACGGTGCCGCTCCAGCGGCTCGGGACCGAGGACGAGTTCGCGTGGATGGTGGCGTACCTGGCCTCGCCCGCGGGCGACTTCATCTCAGGCGCAATCCTCACGATCGACGGTGCGCGCGACAACTGGTTCGGGGCCTGGCCGCCGAGCGGGCTGATCGGCGACGAGGGCAAGCCACTCGCCGAGGAGCGCCGGCCGAAGCAGTGAGCGCCGTGCCCGAGCTGATCACGGAGCGGCTGCTGATGCGCGGCTGGCGGGAGGAGGACTTCGAGCCCTGGGCCGCCATCCTCGGCGATCCCCTGGTCGCCCGCGGGCTCGGCCAGGACGCCGGGATGCCGCCCATCGAGGCATGGCGCGACATGGCACTGATGGCGGGACATTGGGCTCTCAAGGGATACGGCAACTGGGTCCTCGAGGAACGCGACAGTGGCGAGCTCGTGGGCCGCGCGGGCCTCTACTACCCGCCCGACTGGCCAGAGATCGAGGTCGGATGGACGGTCGCGCGGGAGCACTGGGGCAAGGGCTACGCCGCGGAGGCCGGACATGCCGCGGCAGGCTGGGGTGCGGAGCAGCTCGGCCTGCGGCACATCGTCAGCCTCATCCACCCCGCGAACGAGCGGTCCATCCGCGTGGCGCAGAAGCTCGGCGAGAAGCTCGAGGGCCACCTCAGGGTGCGGGGCTTCGACCTGCTGGTGTACGGGACCGACCTGCCTCTCGGCGACCCGGCTGCCTAGCGCGCTTCGCGCCCGAGCCGGCTCGCCCGCCGAGCGTCCGCGGTTCACCCGGATCGCCCGCGGGTACACGGCGCGCATGACGACTTTCGATGACACGCCCGACGACCCGCTGGTGCGGCAGGAGGAGGACGCTGCTGCCGCCGACGCAGGCAGCATTGGCGGCCGCGCTCCCGAGTACGACGACGAAGAGGGCCGGCCGGTCGACGAGGAGGACCGCCCCCTGATGGAGGGCGGCGAGGGCGTCGAGGAAGGCTTCGAGACCGCGGAGCGCGACCTCCGCGAGACGGCCAGCCACAGCGAGAACCGCTACGACCCCGAAGTCCGCGACTTCGGCGACGAGGAGAGCGCCGGCGACGCCGACGCCCTGCCCGGTGAGCCCGACGAGATCGACGTGACAGAGACGGTGCGCGACCCGAACGCCGGAACGCCCGACGACCCCGGCGAAGGCCCGGGAATCTCGCACGACCGCTAGCCGGGACGCTGCCCGCCTGACCCCCGCCCGCCAGATCCCCCGAGCCCGGTCGAGGGCACCCCCTCAATGCCGCAGTTCGGACGCCCGCTAGCGCTCGAAGAGCGTCGACAGCACCACTTCCGTAACAGTCCGGCTGATGCCGTCCGTCGCGCGGATGCGCTCCAGGCAGAGCTCCAGGTGCTGGGTGTCCTCCGCCATCACGTGCAGCAGGGCGCTCGCCTCGCCCGCCACGGTGTGTGCGGACACCACGCCCGGCTCGCCCTCGACCGCGCGTTTGATCGAGTCGGCCGGCATCCGGCCCTCGCAGTAGAGGTCCACGAACGCCTCAGCGTGCCAGCCGAACGCGCGCGGATCGACCATCGCGGTGTAGCCGCGGATCACACCCTCGCCTTCGAGCCGGTCTACGCGCCGCTTCACCGCCGGCGCCGACAGGTTCACGTGCGTGCCGATGTCCTTGAAGGATCGGCGGGCGTCCTCGCGCAGTAGCGCAACGATCCTCCGGTCAACCGCGTCCATATTCGGGCTGAAGTGTGCCATGAACGCAACAAATCCGCATTGAATGCCACCGCTGAGACGGGAATCATTAAGCAATGGCGACAGAACAGTTGATTTCGGGCGCCGCGGCGCCTACTCCCGGCACGGCCGCGCCGCCGGTGGAAGAGAACGACCGCATGCCGGTGCACGGCATCGACCACGTCGAGATGTACGTGGGGAACGCCGCCCAGGCGGCCTTCTACTTCGTGCACGCATTCGGCTTCACCGAGACGGCGTACGCGGGCCTCGAGACAGGCCGGCGCGACCGCGTCTCGCACGTACTGGAGCAGGGACGCATCCGCCTCGTCCTCACCGGCACCCTCCAGGGCGGCGACGAGATCGCAGCGCATCACGCCCTTCACGGAGACGGCGTGCACAAGATCGCGCTCAGCGTGCCCGACGCCGAGGCCGCCTACCGGCATGCCGTCGAGCACGGAGCCCGCGGCGTGATGACGCCGCACTGGGCCGAGGACGAACACGGGCGCGTGCAGCTCTCGTCGGTCGCTACGTACGGCGACACCCAGCACCTATTCGTCCAGCGCGAGGGCTACGAGGGAGCCTTCCTGCCCAGCTTCGAGAAGCGCGGCGAGGCGACCCATGACCCCGACGCGATGCGCCTGATGGCGATCGACCACATCGTCGGAAACGTGGAGCTCGGGCACATGAACGAGTGGGTGGGCTACTACGAGCGCGTCTTCGGCATGACCGAGATGATCCATTTCTCCGACGAGGCCATCTCGACCGAGTACTCAGCGCTGATGTCGAAGGTGGTCACCGACGGCAGCGGTCGGCTGAAGTTCCCGATCAACGAGCCCGCCCAGGGCAAGCGCAAGTCGCAGATCGAGGAGTACATCGAGTACTACAAGGGCGCCGGCGCCCAGCACATCGCCGTCGCCACGCGCGACATCGTCGGCTGCGTCGCGGCGCTGCGCGAGAGCGGCGTCGAGTTCCTCTCGATCCCCGAGTCCTACTACGACGAGGTGCCCGAGCGCATCGGCGAGATCGAGGAGGACCTGGCGGACCTGAGGCGGCTCGGGATCCTCGTGGACCGCGACGACGAGGGCTACCTGCTGCAGATCTTTACGAAGCCGGTCGGAGACCGCCCGACCGTGTTTTTCGAGATCATCGAGCGACACGGCTCGCGCGGCTTCGGCGAGGGCAACTTCAAGGCCCTGTTCGAGGCGATCGAGCGCGAGCAGGAGCGGAGAGGAAACCTCTAGCCATGCGTTACGCCTCCCTCGGCAGCATCCCAGCAAAGCGTCACGTTCAGGTGCGCGCGGATGGCGACGGCTCGCCGCTGCTTGTCGAGGAGGTGATGGGCTACGAGGGCTTCTCCGGAAACGAGTCGATCCTGCTGCACCTCCAGTCGCCCTGCCGTCTGGACCAAGTGGGCGAGTTCCGGCCGATCAAGCGCGAGGAGTGGGTGCCGGATGCCCACGTGCACCGGCTGGCGGACGTGAATCCCGTTGAGCCCGGCGGCGACCCGGTCTCCGGCCGGCGCCTGCTGATGTTCAACAACGACATCGAGGTGTCGGTCTGCAAGCCGACCGAGCCGCTCGAGGGCTTCCACCGCAATGGCGAGGGCGACGAGGTCCTCTACATCCACCGCGGCAGCGGCGTGCTGCGCACGGTGTTCGGCCGGGTTCCGTTCCGGGAGCGCGACTACGTGGTGATCCCGCGCGGCATTACGCACAGCTTCGAGCTGCCCGAGGGCGAGGAGCAGTTCTGGCTTTGCTTCCACACCCCCGGTGAGATCGAGACGCCGAACCGCTACCGCAACCGCTACGGGCAGCTGCTCGAGCACGCGCCCTTCTCACAGCGGGACTTCCACCCGCCCGAGGAGCTCGAGACATTCGACGAGAGCGGTGAGTTCTCGGTGACCGTCCGCGTGCGCGGCGGCTACCAGGACTACGTCCTCGACCGGCACCCGTTCGACGTCGTGGGCTGGGACGGCTACGTGTGGCCGTACACGTTCAACGCCGACGACTTCGAGCCGCGCGCCGGGCGCTTCCACCTGCCGCCGCCGGCGCACCAGACCTTCCAGGGGCCGAACTTCGTGATCTGCACGTTCGCCCCGCGGATGCTCGACTGGGACGAGACGGCGGTGCCGATCCCCTACCACCACTCGAACATCCAGTCCGAGGAGGTCATGTTCTACGCCGCGGGCAACTACGAGGCGCGCAAGGGCGTGGAGATCGGCTTCCTGACGCTGCACCCATCCGGGCTCCCCCACGGGCCGCAGCCCGGCGCGGTTGAGAAGGCGCTCGGCAAGCAGTCCACCGATGAGTTGGCGGTGATGTGGGACACCTTCAAGCCCCTGCGCCTGTCCACGCTCTGGCGAGACGTGGACAGGCCCGAGTACGCCTACAGCTGGAACCCGGAGAAGGCAGGGGCCGACGCCGGGGCCGCGACGGCGACGGCGCGCTAGGTCTAGATGTACATGCCGCCGAACTGACCGCCGGTCACGTTCAGCACCTGGCCGTGCACGTAGTTCGACCACGGCGAGCAGAGGAAGAACACCGGGCCGGCGGCCTCCTCGGGTGACGCCGGCCGCCCGAGCGGGATGATCATCGCCGCCATCTGGCGCATCTGCTCGGGGATGCCGAGCTGGATCTCCTC
>OBLS010001046.1_pt1 | contig 10978 bp, 11 predicted proteins | sample 1519901 | NCBI WGS metagenome assembly OBLS01 (sample SAMEA3113585, study PRJEB22503) | soil metagenome
CCCCGCCGCAAGCGGCGCGTTCCCTACCTGCCGCTCCTCGGCGGCTTCGTGGCGGCGGTAATCGGCGCTGCAGCCGCCTTCGTCGGGTCGTCGGAGTGGGGCGACGAGGGCGGCACAGCCAGCCTCCGCAGGTCGGACGACGGCACCAAGCACTTCGTCCCACAGCTAGGCGGTCCACTCGAAGCCCCGTTCCCGTCCGAGCCGCAGTCGATCTCCTGCTACTCGACCGCGTTCGTCAATGGGCCGACGACGCTCCACCGCGAGCCCGGAGGCCGCGCGCGGATCCGCCTGTCGGCCAAGACCGAGTGGGGGTCCGACCGCGTGCTTGGCGTTGTCCGCCGCCGTGGCGACTGGATCGCCGTGCAGGCGCCCGAGCTCGGCAACAGCGAGCTCGCCTGGATGCCGGCCAAGCGCGCGCGGCTCGATTGCGTGACCTGGTCGATCCACGCGGACCTCTCGCGGCAAATGCTGTCCGTGCGCCGGGACGACGAGGTGGTGCGCAGGTTCCGGATCACGATCGGTAGGCGCCAGAACCCAACGCCGAGGGGACGTTTTTCCGTCACGGACAAGCTGCGCGTGACCGACTCCGGGTCACCGTACGGCTGTTGCGTGCTCGCCCTTACCGGCCACCAGACACATCTGCCGGCGGCCTGGCCCGGAGGCGATCGGCTCGCCGTCCATGCCACCAAGGAGCTCTCGAGCATCGGCAAGCCCGCGAGCCTGGGCTGCCTGCGCATCACGTCGGCTCAGGCGCGCTGGCTGATCAAGACCATCCCGCTGGGCGCGCCGCTGTTCGTGCGAGCCTGATCTCACGGACCGCGGGCCCGGGGCGTTCTATGACCATGAAGCTGCCGCCCTTTCAGGCCCTGCTCGATGGGCACCGCACCGACGTGTATCGCTTTCTCGTGGCGACGGTCGGGCCATCCGAGGCGGACGACTGCTTTCAGGAGACCTGGCTCTCGGCGCTGCGGGCCTATCCGACGCTGCGCCGGGGCGACAACCTGCGCGCCTGGCTGTTCAAGATCGCGCAGAACAAGTCGATCGACGCGCATCGCGCGCGCGGCCGGCGGGCGATCCCGGTGGCGACCATGCCCGAGCGCGCCTCACCATCGCTCCCGGAGCGCGACCCGGAGCTCTGGGCGCGCCTCCGTGACCTACCGACCAAGCAACGCACAGCCGTATTCTGCCGCTCGGTCCTCGGAATGCCGTACGACGAGCTGGCCCTGCTCCTCGAGAGCAGTGAGGAAGCCGCGCGCCGCAACGTCCACGAGGGGCTGAAGCGGCTCAAGGAGGAGTTGGGCGAATGAACGACATTGAGATGACACTGCGCAACGCCGCACTCGACCTGCCGACCGACACGCCGGACCTGTCCGGGCGCGCCGAGGCGGAGGGACTGCTCGACGTGGCCTACACGTCCGTGGACTCGCCGCTCGGACCGCTCGTGGTCGCGGCCACCCCACAGGGCCTCGTGCGGGTTTCCTACTCGGAGTTCCGCGGCGAGGACGAGGTGCTCGAGGAGCTGGCCCGGCGCGTGTCGCCGCGCGTGCTGGAGGCGCCGGCTCGCCTCGACCCCGTGCGTCGCGAGCTCGACGAGTACTTCGAGGGCGGCCGGCAGAGCTTCGAGGTCCCGATCGACTGGTCGTACTTGGCGGGCTTCACGCGCGAGGTGCTGCGCGCGACCGCGCGCATCGGCTTCGGCGAGGTCTCGACGTACGCGGGTGTGGCGGCGAACGCCGGCAGCCCGCGTGCGGTCCGCGCGGCGGGCAACGCACTCGGCGCCAACCCGATGCCGGTGGTGGTGCCTTGCCATCGAGTGCTGCGCACCGGCGGGACGCTCGGCGGCTACACGGGCGGTGTCGAGAAGAAGGAGTTTCTGCTCCGCCTGGAGGGCGCGCTGCTCTAGCAGCGCGCCCTGCCGCCCACGGCTACCATCGATCTCCTCCGGAGAGGTGGCCGAGTGGCTGAAGGCACTCGCCTGCTAAGCGAGTATGGGGGGAAACCTCCATCGAGGGTTCGAATCCCTCCCTCTCCGCTCGCTCACGCGGGGCTGGGCGCAGGCGGCGCTAGCGCACCGATACCGAGGCCGCCTCATCGCACGACCTCCCGCGGCAGCGCTCCAAGTCGCCGAGAAGTCGCCGCAGCGTATTCCTACGGATGCGGGCGCCCGAACGCGGGTCGTCAATCACCGAGTTGATCTGCCAATGGTCGTTCTTGAGGTCGTACAGCTCCCGCTGGCCGCCCTTGTACTCCACGTAGAGCCAGCGTGTTGTTCGCACCGCGCTCCAGGCCGGCACCCGCGGCTGCGTCCCCCGCGTGCCGCCTTCGCGCGTGTTCGTTCGTCCCTTCGCGCCCTGGCCCGCGGTTGTGTGGAGGAGGGGCCGCAGGCTGCGCAGGTTCACGTTGCGGGCGAACGGCAGAATCGAGCGGCCGTCCAACGTATGTGACGGTCGCGCAGGGGTGGCGTCGAGGATCGTCGGAGCCAGGTCAACGTCGCCGACCAGCGCCTTCGTGCTGCGGCCGCGCGTGATGCCTGGGCCGCGCATCAGCAGTGGGACCTGTGTCGAGGGGTCGTACGGCAGCATCTTGCCCTGGGGTATCCGGTGCTCCCCCTGCATGTAGCCGTGGTCGGACGTGAAGATCACGTAGGTGTTGCCGAGCTCGCCGGTCCTGCGGAGCGCGCCGATGATGTCATCGACTCCGTCGTCCACGGCCGGAAGCGATGCCCAGCGCTCGTGCATTCGCTTGCTGATCGCCGCCTCGCGTCGCGCGGTGATGGCGCGGTTCCAGCGCCCGACGAACCATGGCTTGTCCGAGAGATCGCTCTCGTTGAAGCTCGGTGGCTTTGGGAGTGCCATGTGCGCGAAGCGCCGGCGATGTCGTGGGGCCGGGCGTACGAGCTTCCCCGTGCGCTGCTGGGTCCTGCCCGATTCGTGGTGCGGGGCGAGGTATGCCACCGAGAGGAAGAACGGTGCGTCGCCTCCGGCGCGGCGGCGGATGAACTGCGTCGCCTTGCTGGTCAGCACATCGGTCTGGTAGTAGCGCGGCACCTCACGGAGCACGCGGCCGTAGGTGCGCCGGTTGCCGTTCTCGAAGAGGTCGTAGCCCCACATCCGGTAGGTCGAGTGGTCCACGAGCCCGTACCACTCGGTCCAGCCGTTCGGCACGTCCGGTGGCCGCTCGCTGCCGTAGCCATTCAGGAACTTGCCGATGTGTGCGGTCACGTAGCCGGCCCGCTCTAGCCACACCGGCAGGTACTCGCGCTGGTTCAGCCGGCCGTAGCCGCCGCCACACCACGGATAGAGGCAGAGCACCTCGTGGTTATGGGCGTACTGCCCCGTGAAGAACGTCGCGCGCGCGGGGCAGCAGACGGGATAAGAGGCGAAGGCGCGCGTGAACGTGACACCCGCGTCTCCGATCAGCCGCCGCGTCTTCGGAAGCGCGCGCATGTCATCGAAGCGCTGGTCGTCCGTCATCACCACCACGACGTTCGGCCCGCTCGCCGCCGCGCCCGGGCCCGCGTCCTGCGCCGATGCGCCGCCCGATGGTAGGAGCACCGCCGCGGCGGCCACCAGCAGGACGGAGCGCGTCACCCGCCCAGCCTCCGGAAGATCGCGATCGAGCCGAGGTAAGTGTCTTCGGAGGTCACGTAGACGTTGCGGCCGTCCCGGCTAACCGTGACGGCCACGGCCACAGTGAGCCCGCGCCCCTCCGGGCAGCCGAAGAGCCCGCCGCGGCCGCGGATGAAGCAGCCGTGCCTGCCGGGCAGCTGCGACAGCCTGCCGGTGGACCGGTCGCGGGCCATCGCGCCGAGCATGTTCACCTTCGCCGAGACGCCGTAGACGTTGCGGCCGTCCGGACTGACGGCCACGCCCCAGACCTCGTCGAGCGCGCGGCCGCGGATGCATCGCCCGCCGCCCCCTCCCTGGCTGATGCAGCCCACGCGGCCCGCCTCCTGGCTGAGCACTCCCGTCGCCCTGTCACGCCGCAGGATCGCGACGGCGTCACCGATCGAGGACGCCGTGTACACGTTGCGCCCGTCGCGCGTGACGGCGAGGTCTACGGGTCCGGCGAGCCCGCGCCCGGCCGCGCAGCCCTCGCTACCGCCCCCGTTGGCGATGCAGCCCGCTGCCCCCTCCGCCTGGGTCAGGCCCTCGGGTCCCTGCGCCAGCACGCTGACGGCGCTGCTCCGCATCGCTGCGACCAGCACGAAGCGGCTGTCGGGGCTGACGGCCACCTCCTCGGGAGAGGCGAGCGCACGCGCGGTCCCGCATTCGGAGGCACCGCGGTGAGTCACGCAGCCGGCCGCTCCGGCGGGTTGCGTCAGGCTGCCGTCGGCGGCGCGGTCGAACACGGCCACGCCACTCGGGAAGCGCCTCCCAGCCACGTAGACGTGGGTCCCGTCGGGGCTCACGGCAACGCTTGTCGGCTCGTTCAGCGCTCGGCCGACCACGCAGCCCCCACCGGGGCGCTGGCTCACGCAGCCGCTCCCGCCGGACAGCTGGGTCAGCACCCCGGTCCGCCGGTTCCGCCTGAAGATGCTGAGCGCGTCGCTGCCGGCCGACGCCACATAGACGTTCGAGCCGTCTGGGCTGACCGCAATCGAGACGGGCCCGCCCATGGCACGCCCTGCTCTGCAGAACTCACCGCCCTCATGACGGAGACAGCCGCGCCGGCCCGGCAGCTGCTCGAGATAGCCCGTTCGCCGCGCGCGCCTGAAGACGGCAATGCCCTGGCTCCCGTACGCCGCCACGTACGCGTTGCGGCCGTCCGGGCTGACCGCTATGTCCTCGGGGCTACTGACGGCGCGGCCCCGCGCGCAGCGGTTCGTCCCCCTCTTGTGAATGCAACCCGCCGTGCCCTTCGGCTGCACGAGCCGGCCCGTGGGGGCGGCGGCCTCGCCCGTGGGGTCGGAGCCGCCGGCGGGAGACGCGCTCAAGCCGCCGAGCACGAGCAGCACCGCGATCAGCGTCGCCAGATTGCGGCGGGTTGGTGGGTGGCCAGATGGCTCCAAGTGGAACCTCCGCGCCACTCTACGCCTCTAGAGAACGCTGCGCAAAGCCGAGGCGGTGCGCGGCTCGCCGAGGGCTCCCTCACTGGCGCCGGTAGAGCGCCAGTCCGGCAAGGGCGACGCCCACGGAGAGCCGCCGGCCAGCGCGAGCGTGGATCGTCCGCCGATCGCGCTCGCGAGCAGTACGCCGCAGCCGAGCGCCACCAGCTCGGCGCCGTTGCGCATCCCGTTTTGCGCCGCGAAGGCGCCCTTGGAGGCGGTCGGGCACGCGCTCAGGCAATCACCAACGTACCTGGATCGCCCGCGCGGGGGGTGTCGCGCCACCGCCCGATGCGTGCCGGCCGCTTTACCGCGCAGCCGCGAGTGTGGGCAGCTTCGCCGCGAGGATGTCGAACGGCTCGATCGTCTTCGCCTCGAGCCGCACGAACAGCCCTACGTTGGTGATTGCCTGAGAAGCCATGCTCCCAGCCGTGGGTCCGGCTCCCCGCCGCTCAGGTCAGCGATACTCGGCCGCGATGGGACCGCACGACGAAGAGCTGGTTCGCACCGCCCTCGAGCACTGGAACCGCAGTGATTGGGAGGCCGTCCTGCGGTACGTCGATCCGGACGTGGAGTGGCGCACCGCTGCGCCTCTGCTCGACCTGCCCGAGCTCTCCCGCGGGCATGACGGCGTGCGCGCCTTTTGGCAGACGTGGACATCGAGCTGGACCAACATCCGCGTGGATCCGGAGGAGTTCATCCCGGCCGGCGACGAGCTGCTTGTCCTGGTCCGCTGGCAGGCCACAAGCCACACCGGGATCGAGGTCGACCAGCGGGTGGCATTTCGCTTCCTGATCCGTGACGAGCGGGTGACCCGCTTCATCTCCTATTGGGAGCGCGACGCCGCGTTCGAGGCAGTCGGGCTGCCCGCTCGCAGCTGACGGCGCCGACGAGCGGCGTTCGAGCTCCGCCCGGACGGCCGGCACCACCTCGGTGCCCAGCAGCTCGACCGCGCGCAGTGCCTTGGAGTGCGGGAGGTGCCCCACGCTCACCTGCGCCATGAAGCGCTGGTGGCCGAAGAGCTCGTGCTGGAACAGGATCTTCTCGACGACCTCCTGCGGGCTGCCGCCGACGACCGCGCCGCGCAACGAGCGCAGCTGTTCGAACTGCTCGCGCGTCATCGGCGACCAGGCGCGCTCGCGCCCGAACCGGTTCCTCATCCCGGCGTAGGCCGGGAAGAAGTCGTCGGCCGCCTCTTGCGACGTGTCCGCCACAAACGTGTGCGAGTTGATTCCCACCGGCAGCCCCGGGTGGCCGGCCTCGCTCGCACGACGAGTTCGGGGTACCGCCCACCGCGAGCCAGATGGGGAGCGGCTCCTGCACCGGGCGCGGGTATATCGCCGCGTCCTCAAGCACCGGGCGGTGCTTCCCGGACCAGGTGACCTGCTCGGCCTCGCGCAGCTTAAGCAGCAGCTCGAGCTTCTCGGCGAACAGCTCGTCGTAGTCGTCGAGGTCGTAGCCGAAGAGCGGAAACGACTCGACGAAGGAGCCGCGTCCCGCCATGATCTCCGCACGCCCGCCGGAGAGCAGGTCCACCGTGGCGAAGTCCGGAAAGACCCGCACGGGGTCGTCCGAGCTCAGCACGGTAACCGCACTCGACAGCCGGATCCGTTCAGTTTTGACGGCCGCCGCGCCGAGGACCACGGCGGGCGACGAGACGACGAAGTCTGGCCGGTGGTGCTCACCGACGCCGAACACATCGAGCCCAACCCGCTCAGCGAGCTCGATCTCCTCCATCAAATCGCGCACCCGCTCCGGCGGCGATATGACCCGCCCGCTGTGCGGGTCGGGGCTCAGCTCGGCGAACGTGTAGAGGCCAACCTCCATGCCGCTCCTGAGAGTGGCAGGCAGGCCACTGACCGCTACCCTTCCACGCCGGGCGCCCGTAGCTCAGCTGGATAGAGCGTCGGTCTACGGAACCGAAGGTCTCAGGTTCGAATCCTGACGGGCGCGTCCGCTTGGCCCCTTCGGCAGCAGCGATGAACGAAGCCGCCTTGTGGCTCGCCCGCTCCGAAGACCGCGAGCGCGACCTTGCGGCGACGACCGCGGTCGTCGACGGCCTGCTCGACTCGCTCCGCGCGAACTGTCCTTGACAACCGTGCGCGAGGCTACTGGTCCAACACCTGCTCGAAGCCGCCCCAGAACATCCGGCTGCCGTCGAAGGGCATCTCCATCTCCATCGCCTCGGCGTCGGCGCTCATCTTCTCGTTCGCGGCGTCGCGGGTCGCCTTGTCTGGATACTCGATCCAGCTGAAGATGACCGTCTCGTCGTCCTTCGCCTGCGTGGCCCGGAAGAAGTCGGTCACCTCGCCCCGCGGCACGTCGTCTCCCCAACATTCGGTCACGCGGGTGGCGCCCAGGTTCTTGAAGTACTCGGCGCCCTGCTTGGCTTGCTCGATGTAGGCCTCCCGGTTGGCGGTCGGCACGGCCGCGACGAAGCCTTCGATGTAGGGCATTGGGGCTCCTCCTGTGGTCGGTGGCGTCTTGGACGCTACCGCGGCGCTGCTTTCCACCGGATCGGCGCTGATTGAGCAGCGCCATGGGGCCCGGCGCGCCGGTCCGCAGCGGTCCGTGATTCGCAGCGCCGGCGCGAGCATGCCGGTGAGGTTCGCTGCAGCGCGGGTTGCCAGCGCAGCGCGGCCTTCCGGGCTCTGGCGAGCGGTTTCGGGCCGATTCGGCTGCGGTCTGGGGGAACCGAAGGTCTCAGGTTCGATCCTGGCGGGCGCGCTAGCTGATTCCCAGTGCTGTACCCGGACCTCGGTTTTGTACGGACGTGGTGCTTGGTGGCGCGGTCGACAGATCGTCCAGGGGCGAGTACCGTATGGGTCTGTAGTTGTCGCCCGTCTGGTTCTTAGGTTCCTCTTCCCCTCGCGCGGCCTCGCTTTCAGAGGACCACCCGGAAAGGCCAGGACATGGACCAGCAGGTGATCGCTCAGGGCGACGGGCACCTTTCAGCAAAACCAGAGACTCGGGTCCTTCACGACCTCTGTAACGAGATGGTGCGGATCTACAAGGAGATCTTCGGCCGCGGTCCGACGCGGACGCGGGCGGATTGGGCGGGCCGCGACGCGCTGTTGTGCACGTTGGAGGACTCGCTGACGCCGGCGGAGCGGAAGATGGTGGAGGTCGGCGAGCACCAGCGCCTGCGGGAGACTCGGATGTTCTTCCAGCATGTCTGCGAGGACGACTTTCGCGAGTCCGTGGAGCGGATAACCGGGCGCAGGGTCAGGGCGTTCGTGTCGGGCATCGACGCGGACACCGACGTGTCGTCCGAGGTTTTCTACCTCGAGCGCCCCGCCGACTAGACGGCCCCAGACGCGCTCCGCGGCGGCGGCACCGGCCACTTGACGACCGCTCTGTTTTGCGGTAGAGCGACGGACTCAAGGGGTGGCCAAATGCGACGAGCGGCGTGCCGATCTCCCATTCATTACGCGGTCCCGCAGCCGGATCGCCTGCGAGACGGCCCATTCATGGCGGCCGGCTCTGGATCGGAGCTCCTTGCACTGGTAGCGTCGGCCCGCCCCTGTCGGCGGCCGGGCGACCGCGGCCGCGGGCGACGAAACCCTCAGTCGACCCACTCGATGTTGTGCCGTGGTCCGGCGTCGAGCATCCGGCGGATCAGCTCGTCGGTCACCGGAGGAGGCGCTGCCTCCGGATCTTCGACCTGCTCGCCGCCGCGCGGCAGGGCATCGGCCGGGCGGTCCGTCGCGGTCCCGGCGTGCGTCTCGGCCGCCGCGGACTAGGGACCGAGAGGGATGTGGGCGCTGGTCGCGCTGCGCGGTCGCGGGTCACGGCGTCGCTTGCAGGCGGAGCCCCCGCTTACCCTGCGATCGCGAGATGGTCGAGGCGTTGATGCGCGCGCTGGGCACCGAACGCCCCGCCGTCGACGTCGATGGTGATGCGGTCAGGTCGGCCGTCTCCTCGATCGCCACTTCAGCACCGGCCCCGCTCAACGTTGCTGCACCGTGGGGCGAGTGCCGGCGGCCTCAGCCGAGCAGTGGGTGTACGAGGCCGTGCTCGGCGCAGATGCGCGGCACGCTGTCCATGTCGAACTCGATCCCGTAGCGGACGCTGAGCTCGTCGGGGTCGAGGGTGCCGTCCTTGGTGCCGGCGTCCCACTCGCGGAAGAAGTGCTCGAAGCCGGCCGGCGAGATGATCTCCAGGATCCGGCAGGGCTCGTCGCCCGCGTTCCAGAAGGTGTGCCACTGGTCGCGCGGCTTGAAGGCGAGCTCACCGGCCTCGGCGTAGATCACCTCTTCGCCGAGCAGCGCTCCCATCCGGCCTTCGAGCACGAAGCTGTACTCGTCGACGCCGTCGTGGCGGTGCAGCGGCGCGCACAGCGAGCGCGGCGGGATCGGGTGCTCAAGCAGCGAGAAGCCGCCCCCGGACTCCTCCCCCCAGACCAGGAATCGCGCGTCGCATCCGCCCAGCTCGGCGTAGGGGCCGTCGCGCGGGCCGATCTTACGCGGACCCTGGGCGGCGTCGAAGCGCCGCAGCGCTTCGGTGATCGGTGTGGCGTTCATCGAGGGAGACCTTTCGTTGAACAGCACTGTGCAACGAAGCTAGCGAGATCGTCTCGACCTGTCAAGATTGATCGCACACATATGTTGAATCAAAGTACGACGGCAACGAAGCGCGCCTATCGCAAGCGGCGCCGGGCGCAACTCGAGAACGAGACCAGGCTGCGGATCACCGAGGCCACGGTCGGCCTCCATGGCTCGGTCGGGCCCGCGCGGACGACGATCAGGGCGGTCGCCGATCGCGCCGGCGTCCAGCGCGCGACCGTCTACCGCCACTTCCCCGACGAGCAGGCTCTATTCGATGCCTGCTCATCGCATTGGATGGCGCAGCATCCACTGCCCGACCCGGCCGCCTGGGCGGCGATCGACGATCCCGCCGAGCGGCTGCGGACGGCGCTCCAGCAGCTGTACCGCTGGTACGAGCACGGCGAGTACATGCTCGAGAAGACGACCCGCGACGTCGCGTTGGTCCCCGCGCTGCGACCGTCGATGGAGGCCTTCGCCGGCTGGGTCGACCAGGCCGCCGACGCCATCGTCCGCCGCCGGCCGGAGCGCGGCGCCCGGCGCCGAGTGCGGGCCGCTGTCGGCCACGCACTCGCGTTCGAGACCTGGAGATCGCTAGTCCGCGAGCAGCGCCTGTCCCAGGCCGAGGCGATCAAGCTGATGGAAGCACTGGCCGCGGTCGCGGCCCGGGACTGAGCAAGGCAGCGAAACGTCAGCGGAATGTCAGCGCGTCGTGTTCTGCTTCAGGAAGCCGGATCCATGTCGAGGGCCAAGGAGCGATAGCTGCGATGTTCACCGACAGCGAAGAGCATTCAGGGAGTCTGGCGGCGACCCGCGGGCGGCCACGGAGCTCTGGCCACCCCCACCTTCGCCGGAGGCTCTAATGGACTCGCTTCCCCTGGCCGCGCGCGTGGCGACACGCACGTCTCGAACGCGCTTCCAGGAGCGCATAACGCCCGAAGCGGTCCTCAAGCCGGAAATGAACCGGCAGGAGCGCGTCATCGTCACCGCCTACGTCGCGATGGCCGTGCTGATCGCGGCGTTCCTGGTGGCGACGGGCGTGGCGTGGTGGCTGGGCTAGCCCACACGCCCAGAGACATCCCGACGCAGGGCTTGCGGCACGAGTCCGAGCGGCTCCAGGCGCGGGCGGAGGCTCGAACTGCTCCTCCCGCGCCGGTATTGCCCCAACTCCTCCCTCCGGCGTGGTGCGACCGACGACGATTGCGCTGCGCTCATCCGGGTACACCGCTGACGAGCGACGAACAGCCCCGGTCCCGGCGATAACACTTGGGCGTCCACCTTCCGTCCGCTATCAGCATCAAGCGGCGGTCCTCGCTTGAACCAAGGCGTCACAAATACCGGGGCTAGCACGGTGACGGTCTAGGGGTAACCCCGATGTCCGGGCGCC
>OBLS010001047.1_pt1 | contig 10976 bp, 9 predicted proteins | sample 1519901 | NCBI WGS metagenome assembly OBLS01 (sample SAMEA3113585, study PRJEB22503) | soil metagenome
TTGCCGTCCTTGTTGGCGTAGGCGGGCATCCCGTACCAGGTCTTCGGCGAGAGGGCTGGCGCGCTGGCTTTAACGATCTCATGGAGCCGCTCGGCCATGGCGCGATCCGGTTCCTGCATCTCGGCGATCTTCGCTAGCAGGTCGCTCTCGCGCGCTTCCGCCTTCAGCTCTTTGGCGCGCTCCTTCATCGCGGCCCGTTCCTCGTCCGAGAAGCGCTTGGACGTCTTGCCGGTCGCGGTGGTGCTCTTGGCGGACTTCCGCGTGTCGCTCATGCAGGTTTCCTCCCTGCGGGTCTTGATGGGGCGACCCTCATGCTAACGAGCCGCCGCGGCGGCGGCTTCTTCGAACCTGATCGATCGCCACCGCGTCGCGTAGGCGACCAGGTCGGCCAGGGTGAAGTCGCCCGGGCGGGGGCCCAGGAACGGGGTCCAGGGTGGGGTGGCGTTGAGGAACGAGGCCGGGTCGGCGGCGAGGAGGGCGGCGACGACCTCGGCGACGATGGTGGCGCCGACCGGGCCGAGGTGGCGGCCGTGGCCGAGGGCGGCGGCCTCGGTGAGGACGTAGTACCAGTGCGGGGCGGGGGCGCCCGCCAGCCGGAGGGCGGCGGGGGGGAGGGACGGGGTGCCGAGGGCGGCGGCGACGGCCTGGCCGGAGGGGAGGCCCATGGCGTTGCCCCGGGTGAGGTTGAGCCAGGCCAGGGAGCGGCCGGCGGTTCCCTCGGGGGCGACGCCGGGGGGGAGGCTGGTCAGGGGGGCGGCCAGGCGGGGGTCGAGGCGGCGGGCAGGCTGCGGGGGGTCGGCGGGGGACAGGTCGAGGAAGCGGGACCAGTCGACCACCAGGCGGGCGGGCAGGGGGCGGAACCCGCCCAGGTGGGTGGGGTCGAGCGGGTCGGGGCCGGCGGCGAACAGCCGGACCTCGGGGGCGCGGGCGTTGACCTGGTAGCTGGGCCGGACCAGGGTGTGGCCGAAGCGGTAGGCGGCGACGGCGAACTCGGCCGGCATGAACGGCGCCCCGTCGAAGGCCAGCGGCCGCCGCCCGGGCCGGTCCGGGGCCGGGGCCAGCAGGGCCTCGAGCAGACCGGGGGGCAGGACCCGGGGGAGGAAGTCCTTGGCCACCACCCACTGGTAGTGCCAGCGGACGATCCGCTGCGCCTCCCGGAACAGCTCGCCCTCCTGGCCCGCCCAACGGGCGCGGTGGCGGCCGGCCCGCAGGTCGTCGACGACGCGGTTGTGGAGCTTGAGGAAGGCCAGGTGGAGCTGGGCCAGGATGGCGTTCTCGTCGTTGCGGGGGTCGCCGATCAGGGCCCGGCCGTCGGCGTTGCGGGGCAGGTCCTCGGTGGCCAGCCCGGGGCCGAACTGGGCGCGGCTGTCGCCGAGCAGCAGCTGCTCCCCGCGGGAGCGCCCGTCCTGGGAATACAGGTAGGGCATGTCCAGGGGGCCGCCGCCGTACAGCATGTCGAGGTCGAACCGCGGCGTGCGGAAGTCCTCGACCTCGGCCGGGTCGTTGCCGAGCTGGAGGCTGGACACCGGGTCGAAGGAGAGGTCGTGGTCGACCAGCTGGCCGAAGTAGGTGTAGCCGGCCGGCAGGTCGGGGTGGTCGAGGTCGCCGCCCTGCTCGCGCATGCGGCGGGCCAGCTCGTCGATCAGCCGTCGGGGGGCCTGGTAGGGGGCCAGGCCGGGGAGCATCCGGCCGAACCGCGACCGCGAGCCGGGCGGGCTGGCCTGGCCGGCCCGGGGACGGGCCCCGGCGACGCCGTGGCGTTGTGGCGGCCGGCCGGCCCGGCCGCTCAGCCCGCGGTGAGGGCTTTTGGGTAGCCCGCCCCGCGGTCCTCGAACAGCCAGTCGCCGGTGACCTTGACCAGGAAGGCGGTGCTGAGGCCGTTGGGGTCGAAGCGGTCGAAGCTCAGCGCGACCCACGCCCCCGGCTGCAGGGGGTGGCGCCAGGCCAGCACGAGCTGGGCGTAGGCGTCGGCCTCGACCGGCCCGTCGGGCAGCGGGTAGCCGTTGGCCGGGAAGCCGAGGGCGTCGCCGGGGTCGGAGCGGGTGAACTCGATCATCCGCCCCCGCTCCTCGCCCAGCTCGACCTGCTGGTCGAGCACGATCGCCTCGGCCGACGGCCGGGCCAGCTTGGGGAGCCCGTCATAGGGGGTGGCGGCCTTGGCCGGCTGCAGCCAGTCGGGCAGTTGGCGCCCGGGCCGGAACGGCTCGTACCAGGGGCAGCCGTCGACCCGGGGCGGGGGCGGGGAGGCGGCCTGGATCCACGGGCGGCGCGACGCCTCGGTCGCCTCGGCCGGGACGAGGGTGTACTCGCCCTCGTCCTCCACCCGCAGCGGCACCCGGACCACCTCCAGGCGGATGCCGTCCCGAGCCACGTTCAGGACCTGGACGCCGATGTCGCTGCCGTTCTGCCAGCTCATCTGGGCCCCCTCCGTCTCGTCCCGATAGGAGAGCTTCGCGTGACCTCTGTACGGTAGTCCTTGCCGGCGGGTTGGGGAATTCCCCGATATCTGTCCGAGCCGTGCCGTTTGGTCGAGGTGTGCCGTGGCCTATCGCTCGTTCGTGCCCGACTATGCGGTGCGGCTGCTGGCCGCTCCGGGCGAGGGGCCGCCGTTCGCCGAGCGGGTCCGCCAGGGCCAGGTCGGGCTGGTCGACGAGCGCCGCACGGTGACGATGGCCTTCGTCGGCTTCGCCGGCCTGGCCGCCGACCCGGCGGCGGCGATCGACCGGCTGCAGCGGTTCGTGGCCGCGGCCGTGCGGGTCATCGGCCGCTGGGGTGGCCACCTGCGCCAGGTCGACCTGGGCGACAAGGGGAGCCTGCTGGTGGTGGCCTTCGGCGCCCCGGTCCGGCACGAGCACCAGGAGGAGCGCGCCCTGCGCTGCTGCATGGACCTGCTGGCCCTGCCCGGCGGCCCGGTCCGGGCCGGGGTCACCACCGGCCGGGCCTGGTGCGGCGAGGTCGGCTCGGCCGCCCGCCGCGAGTACGCGGTCGTCGGCGACACCGTCAACCTGGCCGCCCGCCTGATGGAGGCGGCCCCGCCCGGGCAGGCCCTGGTCGACCGTTCCACCTGGGAGGGGGCCGGGGGGACGGCCACGGCCCGCCGGCTGGAGCCGCTGGCCGTCCGGGGCCGCGACGGCCAGGTCGACGTCTGGGCGGTGGCCGGGATGGGGGAGCGGGCCGGGCCGCCGGCCCGGCCGCTGGCCGCCGGGTCGATGGTCGGCCGGGCCGCCGAGCTGGCCGAGGTCCGGGCCGCGGTGGCCCGGGTCGCGGCCGGCCAGGCGGTGGTCCTGGCCATCGTCGGCGAGCCCGGCATCGGCAAGTCACGCCTGGCCGCCGAGGCCATCGGCCAGGCCCGCGAGCTCGGCTTCACCACCGCCACCGGGGCCAGCCGGTCGCTGGGCCCGGACACCAGCTACCTTCCCTGGCGCGCCATCTGGCGCGCCCTGCTCGGGCTCGACCCCTGGAGCTCCCTGGACGAGCAGCGGGACGCCCTGGCCGCCCGCTTCGGGGAGCAGGCGCCGCTGCTCGGACCGGTGCTCAACCTCCCCATCCCCGAGAACGAGCTGACCGGCCCGCTCGACCCGGCGGCCCGGGCCGAGCTGCTGCGCCCGCTGCTGGCCGGCGAGCTCCGGGCGCTGGCCCGGTCGGCGCCGCTGGCCCTGCTGCTGGAGGACTGCCACTGGATCGACCCGAGCTCGCAGGCCCTGCTCGAGCACCTGGCCGGCGACCTGGCCGGCCAGCCGGTGCTGCTGGTGGCCACGGCCCGCCCGACCGACAGCGGCCGCCAGGCCACCGGGGCCCTGGCCGCGCTCCCGCACCACCGCCAGGTCGCCCTGGGCGAGCTGGCCACGGCGGACGCGGCCGAGCTGGCCCGCGAGCGGGCCCGCCAGCTGTTCGGCGAGCAGGCCCCGCCGGCCCCCGAGGTCATCGGCCGGGTGGTCGAGCGGGCCGGCGGCAACCCCCTCTACCTCGAGGAGCTGCTCAGCCTGGTCCACGGCCGCGGTCCCGGCCCCGGTGACGACCTGGACCTGCCGGACAGCGTCGAGCGGGTCGTGCTGGCCCGGCTCGACCAGCTCAGCGAGGGCGAGAAGGCGGTCGTGAAGGTGGCCAGCGTGGTCGGCAGCCGCTTCCGGGCCGAGTGGATCTCGGGCTGCTACCCGGCCGCCGGCTCGCCCGCCGAGGTGGCCGGGCACCTGCGGCGGCTGGAGGCGCTGCGGCTCACCCCCCTGCAGACCACCGACCCGGCGCCCGAGTACGGCTTCCGCCACGCCATCACCCGGGAGGTGACCTACAACAGCCTCACCCTGCGGATGCGCACCCAGCTCCACGAGCGGGTCGGCGCCTACATCGAGGCGACCTTCCCGGACCGGCTGGCCCAGTTCGCCGACACCCTGGCCTACCACTTCGGGCGCACCGGGCGGACCGACAAGCAGCGGGTCTGGTTCCGAGCGGCGGCCGACGCGGCCCGGGACGCGTTCGCCAACCAGGCCGCCATCGCCGAGTACCAGCGCCTGCTGCCGCTGCTGGACGGTCCGGCGGCCGGCCACGCCCTGCTCGACCTGGGGGCGGTGTGGCAGCTGGTCGGCCGCTGGGGCGACGCCCAGCAGGCCTACCTCCAGGCGCTGGGCATCGCCAGGGCCGGTGACGACCGCTCGCTGCTGGCGGCGGGCGGCCGGGAGCTGGGTGACCTGTCCATCTACACCAAGTCGTACGCCGAGGCGGTCGAGTGGCTGACCCTGGCCAGCGAGACCTTCGACCGCCTGGGCGACCGGCGCGGGCTGTCGCGGTCCCTGGACCGGCTGGCCTACGCCCTCATCCAGCAGGGCGCCTACCCGCGGGCGGCCGAGGTGTCGCGGCGGCACCTGCTGCTGGCCACCGAGACCCGCGACCAGGCGGGCATGAGCGTCGCCCTCGACCACCTGGGGATCATCAGCGCCTACACCGGCGACCAGGCCAAGGCCCTGGATCTGCTGCGGCGCTCGCTGACGGTGGCCACCGCGGCCGGCGACCGCCGCGGCGTCGTCCACGCCGCCAACAACCTGGGCGGGCTGTACGCCAGCCGGGGCGAGCACCTGGAGGCGCTGGACTGCGCCAGCACCGCCCTGCGGGTGGCCACCGAGATCGGCTACCGGCAGATGGCCGGGGTGGCCACCGGGAACCTGGGCGAGCTGTACCGGGAGCGGGGCGACCACGACCAGGCGACCGCCTGCTTCGCCGACGCCCTCCGGATCGCGGTCGAGCTGGGCGACTGGACCAGCGTGGCCAACCGCGTGGCCAGCCTGGCCGCGACCGCCGCCGACCTCGGCGACCCGGCCGCGGCCGAGCAGCGCTACCGCCTGGCCATCCGGCTCGCCCGCGACCTGGAGGCGCCACACTTCCTGTGCGAGTGGCTCCACGGCCTGGCCGCCCTGCTGGCCTCGGCCGACCGGGCCGGCGAGGCCGAGGAGCACAACACCGAGGCGCTGGCCATCGCCGCCCGCCACGCCGAGCGCGAGGTCGAGCTGCGGGCCCGGCTGCTGGCGCTGCGGCTCCAGGTCGAGCTCGGGCGCCTGCCCGGCGCCGACGCCGCCCGCCAGGCGCTCGGCCTGGGGGCCGCCTGGCCGGACCCGCCGGGCCGGGCGGCCGTCCTGGACGCCGCCGCCCGGCTCGACCCGGACCTCGACCAGGCCCGGGCGGCCGCGGCCAGCCTCTACCGGGAGCTGTACGAGCGCGGCCCCAACGTCCACTACCGCCAGGCCTACGAGCGGCTGACCAGCGCCACCCTCCCCCCGGCACCGCCCCTGCCCGCGGTCCCGGTGGCCGCCACCGGCCGGCCGGCCGACGTCGACGAGCTGCTCCGACGGATCAGCCGCTGACCTCGTCGAGGTGCTCGAGCAGGTCGTGGGCGGCCTGCTCGACCGCCTTGTGCTTCCACTCGGCGGCGCGGTACTGGCAGGCGATCAGGCCCATCCGGTGGACGCGGCGGAAGTCGCCGTAGACGAAGGCGTAGCGGCCCTTGGTGTCGTCGCTGGCGCCGTCGGTGAGGGCCAGGTGCCACTGGGCGTACTCCTCCCAGGAGTGCTTCTCCAGGAAGGCGTTCTCGTCCTCGGCGCTGGGCTGGACGTCGCCCCAGCTGCTCTTGAGCACGTACTGGCGGGCGTCGATCAGCGCTCTGGCCTTGGCCACCGCCTGCTGGTTGACCTTGTAGGAAGCCATGGCGGCATTCTAGCCGGGCGGCGGGGACGGGGCGGCGCCGTCGAGCACCTGGGCGGCCAGCTGGTCCACGAACCAGCGGCGCAGCGCCCGCACCTGGGGCGACGGCTCGGGGGTGAGCAGGACGCCGGCCCGGCAGAGCTCGTCGGCGTGCTCGAGCAGCTCCAGGTAGCCCCTGGCCCCGGTGGCGGCGGCCGGGGTGGCGGCCGTCTCCAGCTCGACGAACGGCTCGCCCGCGGCCTGGGCGGCCGCGACCACGTCACGGTAGCCGTCCCGCTGGCCGCGGTACCTCCGGTAGAGCTGGTCGACCAGGTCGGCCAGGGGGGCCGCGACCCGGGCCGCGTCGTCGCCCTCGAGCTCGATGCTGATCAGCTCCAGCTCCCGGAACAGGGCGTCGTTGTGGGCCTGGAGCTCCAGGTAGGCGTCGACCGGCACGCCCGGGAACCGGACCGGCCGGGCCCCGGCGGCGCCGCCCTGGGGGGCCGTGGGGGCGTCGCGCAGGTCGGGCGGGCTCGGGCCGGCGGCCGGGTCGCCGCCGTTGGCCTGGAGCTCGGCCCAGACGACCTTGCCGTCGGGGGCGGTGCTCACCCCCCAGCGGTCGCTGAGGGCGGCGACCACGCCCAGGCCGCGGCCGGTGAGGGCGTCAGGCCGGTAATGGCGCAGGGTGGCCTGGGTCCTGGAGCGGTCCTTGACGCTGATGCGGACCCGGTCCTCGCGCAGCTCCAGGGTGAGGGTGAGCTCGGTCCGGGCATGGAGCACGGCGTTGGTGACCAGCTCCGAGCCGATCAGCACCAGCTGGTCGGCGGCCGGCCCCCGGAACGCCCAGGCCGCGGTCCGGGCCTCGATGAAGCGGCGGGCGGTGGCCACGCTGGACGGGCTGCGGGGCAGCGCGATCCGGGCCGGCTCGGGCCGCTCAGCCATGGCCGTCGCCACCGGCGGCGCGGGCCAGGCAGAGGATGGCCAGGTCGTCCGAGAGGTCGCCGCCGTTGGCCTCGTGGACGGCGTCGAGCAGGCGGTCGAGCACGTCCTCGAGCCCGCCGGCGCCCGCCAGCAGCCCGGCCACCGTCCCGACCAGGGACTCGATCCCGAACCGCTCCACCGAGCCGGGGGCGGCGCGGCCCTCGACCAGCCCGTCGGTGTAGCACAGCAGCGTCCACGCCCCGTCAGCCTCCAGCTGGCCGGCCTGCCATGGGTAGGGCCGGTCGTAGATGCCGAGGGCGGGCCCGGCCGGGACCTCGACCACCTCGACCCGGCCGGCCCGGGCCAGCAGCGGCGGGGGATGGCCGGCCAGGGCCACGGTGATCCGGTCCCGGCCGGGGTTGATCCAGCAGCAGCAGACGGTGGCGAACAGCTCCTCGGACTGGCGGTCGCGGGCCAGGACCTTGTCCAGGCCGTCCAGCAGCTCGCCGGGGCCGTGGCTGGTCAGCACGAGCGCCCGCCAGGCGGCCCGCAGGGCGACCCCGACCGCGGCCTCGACCGGGCCGTGCCCGGCGACGTCGCCGATCAGCAGCGCGGCCGTCCCGTCGGGCAGCTCCAGGGCGTCGAAGAAGTCGGCCCCGAGCAGGGCCCGCTCGTGCCCGGGCCGGTAGCGGGTGCGCAGCTCCAGCGCCGGGTCGGGCAGGGACAGGCTGGGCAGCAGGCCGCTCTGGAGCCGCCGCGACAGCTCGGCCTGGGCCTGGGCCTCGACCAGCTCCTCCTCGCGCTGGCGCCAGTCGGTCACGTCCTGGCAGACGCCGAGCACCCGCGACGGCCGGCCCTGGTCGTCGCGGGTGACGTTGCCCCAGCTGGACAGGACCCGGAGCTCGCCGGTGGGCCGCTGGATCCGGGCCTGCATCCGGAACGAGGTCCCGTCGGTGGCCGCCCGGCGCAGGGTGGCGGCCGCCTCCGGGCGGTCGTCGGGGTGGATCCGCTGGAGCAGCCCGTCCAGGGTGCCGCGGCAGGCCTCGGGGTCCAGCCCCAGGATCCGGCACAGCTCCGGGCTCCAGGTCACCTGCTCGCTGGCCAGCGACCACTCGAAGCTGCCCAGCTGGGCGACCGCCTGGGCCTCGGCCAGCTGGTACTCCCGGTCGCGGCTGGCCCGCTCGGCCTCCAGCTCGGCGGTCATGTCCTGGGTGATCTTGGCGTAGCCGGTCAGCTGCCCGGCGCTGTCGAACAGGGCCGTGATCGTCACCTGGGCGTAGAAGCGGCGGCCGTCCTTGCGGACCCGCCAGCCCCGGACCTGGTAGCGGCCCTCCTCGGCGGCCCGGGCCAGCATCTGGAGGGGGATGCCGGCGGCCACGTCGTCCGGCTCGTAGAACCGGGTGAAGTGCTGGCCCAGGATCTCGTCGGCCGTGTACCCCTTGATCCGCTCGGCGCCCGGGTTCCAGCTGACCACCCGGCCGTCGGTGTCGAGCAGGAAGATCGCGTAGTCCCTGACCGCCTCGACCAGCAGGCGGAACTGGTCGGCGCTGGCCGCGGCCGGGCGGGGGTCCTGTTGCCTGCTCTGCATGAGGGCACGCTGCACCGAGGGTCCCGCTCGTGTCAATCGGCGACCCGCTCTGTCTGGGTGGCCAGGGAGCCGGCGTCGATGCGCCGGCAGACCTCGGCGAACAGCGGGGTGGGGCCGGTCCAGCGCAGCTCGGCGGCGCCGCCGAGCAGGGAGCGGTCGACCCGCAGGGTGGCCAGGTCCTTGAACAGCATGGCCTGGGGCCGGAGGCCGCGCAGGGTGGCGGCCAGGGCGGGCCGGTTGCGGACCGCCACCGCCCACTCGCCGGGGGCGTCGGGGACCTGCTCGATGGTGCCGTAGCGGGCGAGCACGGCCGCGGCCGACTTCGCCCCCCAGCCGGGCAGCCCGGGGTAGCCGTCGGCCGAGTCGCCGACCAGGGCCAGGTAGTCGGGGATGGAGGCCGGGCCGACCCCGAACTTGGCCGTCACCCCGGCCTCGTCGTAGACGACCCGGCGGCGCCGGTCCAGCTGCACCACCCGCCCGCCGCGGACGCACTGGCCGAGGTCCTTGTCGGGGGTGCAGATGACCACCTGCTCGACCGCCGGGTCGTCGGCGGCCACCGCGGCCGCGCTGGCCAGGGCGTCGTCGGCCTCGACCTCGACCATCGGCCAGACCACGACGCCCATCGCCTCCAGGGCCACCTCGAGCAGCCCGAACTGGCCGAGGAGCTGAGGGTCGAGCCCGGCCGAGGACTTGTACCCGGGCCACAGGTCGTTGCGGAACGACTCGATCACGTGGTCGGTGGCCACCCCCAGATGGGTCACGCCCTGCTCCAGCAGCCGCAGCATGGACCAGAGCACACCCCGGGTGGCCGCCACCTCGGCCCCCTCGGCGGTGCGGTGCGGGGGGACGCCGTAGTAGTGGCGGAACAGCTCGTAGGTGCCGTCGACCAGGAAGACGCGCATGCCGCCCCCAGGGTAGCCCGGCTTGTCGCGCCCACCCGGTAGGCTGCCGGCCATGGCGACCAGGATGCAGGTGACGATCGACTGCGCCGACCCCGGGCGGCTGGCCCGGTTCTGGGCCACGGCCCTGGGCTACCGGCTCGAGGAGCCTCCCGACGGCTTCGCCAGCTGGCAGGAGTACTGGGTCAGCCGGGGCCTGCCGCCGGAGGAGGTCGAGGACGGCTACGACTCGATCGTCGACCCCGACGGGGTGGGCCCGAGGGTCTGGTTCCAGCCGGTGCCCGAGGCCAAGGTGGTCAAGAACCGGGTCCATCTCGACCTGGACGTCGGCGGCGACCACTACGGGGTGGTCATGCAGGACCCCGAGGGGAACGAGTTCTGCCTCCACTGAGGGAGGCCTCGCGCCGTGGCCGCACGGGGATCCGCGCAACACCCTCACAGGCGCCACTCAGGAAACTCCAAGCTTCCCCGGCCACACTGGCTGCACCGAGTTCACGATCCAGAAGGATGACGTGCAGCAGATGGAGGAGACCCGGAGCGAGCGCCGGGCCAGGCCCCGGACCCGGGGTCGCGGGCGGCTGGTGCTGGCCGGCGCGGTGCTGGCCCTGGTGCTGGCCGTCGGCGGCCCGTTCGCCTACATCAACTTCGTCCAGGAGGACGCCCCCGAACGGCTCGGGGTGGCCACCGCCACCACCGGCGCCGACACCGCCGCCGCCGCCGGGGCCTCGCTGGACGGGACCTGGAGCGTGGCCGGCGGCTCGCAGGCCGGCTACCGGGTCGAGGAGGTCCTGCTCGGCCAGAACGTCGAGGCCGTCGGGCGGACCAGCGCCGTCACCGGCGAGCTGACCGTCTCCGGGACCGAGGTCCAGAGCGGCTCCTTCAGCGTCGACCTGACCCAGGTGACCAGCGACGACGACCGCCGCGACGACGCCTTCCAGGGCCGCATCATGGAGACCGCCACCTACCCGACGGCCACCTTCGAGCTGACCGAGCCGATCACCCTGGCGGAGCTGCCGGCCGACGGCGAGACGGTCACCGCCACCGCCACCGGCGAGCTGACCCTGCACGGCACGACCAGGGCGGTCACGGTCGAGCTCACCGTCCAGCGCGACGGCGACACCGTCAACGTCAGCGGCTCGATCCCGGTGACCTTCGCCGACTACGGCATCGCCAACCCGAGCTTCGGCCCGGTCACCACCGAGGACAACGGCGAGGTCGAGTTCCTGCTCGCCCTCACCCGCGGCTGAGCCCGTACTCCACGGCCGTGACGCCGACCCGCCTGCTGGACGACAGCCGCCCCGGGTAGTCGGCCTCGAAGGTGCCCGAGGTGGGGAGACGTCGCCGTAGTCGCGGCCGACGGCGATGGTCAGGTAGCCGTGGCCGGCCCGGGTCGGGGAGCA
>OBLS010001048.1_pt1 | contig 10969 bp, 16 predicted proteins | sample 1519901 | NCBI WGS metagenome assembly OBLS01 (sample SAMEA3113585, study PRJEB22503) | soil metagenome
GTAGTTTTTTATCCAACTTTGTTTATATTATCGAATGACCTATTATTATTGGGCCAAATCATGTGCATTGTCAGGCCGCAGGGTTGGCCCAGACTCAACCGACCAATTCGATTCTATTCCTTTCGAATTACTGTTGAGTCTCCTGCGGCCCTTTAGTTACACGGGGGCAATATACTATAAATAATAGCTCCCTTTCGTATCCCAATATTGGCAATTTCCTCAGGTGTGAGAACCAATTTCCACGGTCCCTGTTTGATTCCTCTATTAGTATCAATCCCTTATCCTTCATCTTGTCAACCATGCAATCTTATGATTTCATCAAAGATTTCTCTTCTCTGATTCTCAGTAAATTCACAGTCTGCAACTAGCATTTCTGAAAGTGTTGCAAGTACTTCCTCCCGTGAACCTAGCAACTCCGCAAGTATTCAATTGCACTTTCAATTTTCATGGAGCGCCTGGTCCTCGTACTAGTTTTGTCGCTGTCTCTACCTCGGTAACCGTTTCTTCCTCGGTTACGGTTTCGCTTTGGAAGAATTGTATAGGTTGTACCGTTGAATTTGCAAATATAAAGACAGTGTATGGACCCACCGGCGCATCTTTTAAAGCATGTCCTGAGGGCGTAGAGGCAGGATGGTGTGAAGACGAAGACGAACGACAGGACTTTGACTGTGACGACCCGGATATGGAAAATGATCCCAGATGTAAAGATAGGGAACCAGTGAACGGATCAGAAGAAGAAATAGAACCTGAAGTAATAGAGGAAGAATTACCAGAAGAACAGGAGGAAGAACCAACAGAGGAACAAAACACAGAGATTGAACCGATAGAAGAAGAGGAAGATAATCCCAGTTAGGGTGAGGTTACCACGGATTAGAGATCTTGATATCATTTCCCCTCTTCAAACTCTCAATACCTTGTTTTGAATTATGACAAATAATATCAAAAGTACTCCTGAAGATAGCAATGAAATGGTAGTTTCAAATAGCATGAAGAGGACTGTACTAATTCCTAGCCAAATTATTCCTATGTAGATTAGTGGTCTTGTATTGGTAATTGGCATCTCTTTTCAGCTATTTCTTTGGGTACTTTGCCTCTAATTCTTGGAGTATTTTCTTTGCATTTTGTGGGTCTAACTTTTGAAGTATTAGGTCTAATTTCTCTTCATGTCTGTCGCTCTCAGTTTTAGATTGAGGCGAAGCTACAGCCCAAAGAAACGCCAGTCCACCTACTTGCCAAGCAAGTTGTAAAAATTCGGATTGCCAGTTTTCCATAGTGTCTCTGATCGTCATATTCACATAATCTCCAAATTCTACTGGTTGGTTGTGTTCCTTCTGTTCTTGCAGGTATGAAAACCATGCAAATGTCCAATGTGCCGACAAGGTTATTGCAAAAAAACCAACTGTAACCCATAGATAACCACGTTTGAATCTCATTTTTCTTGATTTTTGCTAATGAATATTTATTCATAGGAATACTAGATAGGAGGGGAGAGTGAAGTCATCTAGGTAATAACGAATTTTTTATTCATTATGACTGACTATCGGTTTTGTTGCAACTGAATTAAGACTGAAAATAGGTTTAGTGAGGAGGATGATTTTACCGCAGCGTTACCATGGTCTAGAATATAACTATAAAATACAAACAAAAGACAATATTTATGAGAAGTTCCAAAGTTCATTCATTTATGTCTCTTGTATAAGAAAAGCGCCAAAAATAACACATGTTCTGATTGATGAAATCTCATTGACACAGGACTAGGTAATAAAATTAGCTTATTTAATTAATGAATATGCAAAGTTTGGTACTTATTTACCAATTAAGTATTTAAATAGGCATAGGAGACTTGATTATAATAATTGACAACAGGGTTCGAGAAATTACAAGAGAGACAAAAGTGCTTGGAATCAATACTTAACAGGAAGATGTCCAATGATATCCATAATATACAACAAATACTAGACAATATGACAAGGCAAACTACGGGAGGAGACCGTGGTAACACAGCTCACAACATAGCTGAAGTACAAAAAAGGAAGTATATAACTAACAAAAGCAAAGTATATTCAAGTAAGATCAATCATAAAATAGACCCTGAATTATATGCATCTATGCTAATGTACAATTCATATTAAAATTATTGGCTGCTTTGTCAAAACCTCAACTTGTACAAGAACGAGATAACCATTAAGACTAAAGCATCCGCTTTTAAAGGCATGATAAGCCTCAAGCTAGAGAGAGACAACTAACTCCTGACTGGAAGATTGGCAGTGTATTTATTGTAAGCAATTACCTTTCTGCTATCTAGAGAATGTAATTTTAAAAAGTGATGACGTAGAAAAATCATCGAGAGGATTTATAATTGAAATACCAAGAACTTTGGAACCTCGAGAATTCGGTTGATTTAAACCCTCTTTTAGAACAAATTGGAAAGGATAACGTACAATATGTGCTTTTAGGAGAAGCATCACACGGCACCTCTGAATTTTATAGTTGGCGATCTGAAATTACAAAAAGGCTCATAAAAGAAAGAGGATTTTCTTTTATAGCAGTAGAAGGCGACTGGCCTGATTGTTATAGTGCGAATCGTTATATAAAAGGGATATCCGGCTCAAGTCAGAGTGCATACGATGTTTTATATTCTTTTAATAGATGGCCTACTTGGATGTGGGCTAACAGAGAAATGGTCGACCTTGTTGAATGGTTAAGGGAGTATAACAAGAATCTTTCCGAAGAGCAACGGGTGGGCTTCTATGGCTTAGACGTGTATAGTTTATGGGAATCAATGGAGGCAGTAATTAGATATCTTAGAAAGATTGATCCTGAAGCTGTAAAAACAGCTATTGAAGCATATCGTTGCTTTGAGCCTTATGGAAAAAGTGTTGAAGATTATGCTAGAGCTACGGCATTTATACCTGAATCTTGTGAAGATGAAATTATTGATATGTTAGTACATTTGCACGGTAAAGCTAATCAATACAAAAGTGATGGCCTTGCAAGTAGAGAAGGATATTTTAACGCAGAGCAAAATGCGATTGTTGCGAAAAATGCTGAGTTATATTACAGAAAAATGATGCAAGGTGGTACTGCTACTTGGAATATACGTGATACACATATGATGGATACTCTTAAGCGTCTAATGGAGTTTCATGGTAAACAATCAAAATCAATTGTATGGGCTCATAATACACATGTAGGTGATGCCAGGTATACTGATATGGCGGAGGCTAAAATGGTGAATATAGGACAACTAGTTCGCGAACACGCAGGGGATGAAAAGGCTGCATTGGTTGGTTTTGGAACCTATCAAGGAACAGTTATTGCTGCAAAAGAATGGGGAGAAAAAATGGAAAGAATGCGTGTCCCTCCAGCAGTCGATGGAAGTTGGGATAGACTTATTCATGAACTAAGTCAAGGCCGTAATAGACTTCTGATATTTAGAGACTACAGTCTTAAAGAGCACAACGGAAAAAGACAGCTGATAACGGAAGAAGAAAAAGAAGATTTAATAACCAAGACCAAGAGAGGCCAGAGAGCAATTGGTGTGGTATATAATCCTGAATACGAAAAGTATGGAAATTATGTGCCAACTGATTTGACCAGACGATATGATGCATTCCTGCACATAGATAAGACTCACGCTCTACATCCACTTCATATGCCAGAGGTTAAAGAAGACGAAGATTTTCCTGAGACATTCCCTACTGGACTGTAATACGGCCCTTCAACTGGTAGCATTTGTGCGTATTCGATCAATTATCCAAGAAGAGCTCACCTCTGGAACTATTAATTTCTTTGTGGTCTAAGATAAAGTACAAGATATGAACTTAGATGATACTGCTAAGGACATAGGATTTAGTGACAGTATTTGTAATTGTACTTCTTGTGACCATAAAGTTGCATCAGAATGTATGAAGGTTAATTGTAGTTGTTGCAGAGAGATTGATCATTCTATGGTCTTAGACGGAATAGAAGGATTTACCCCAAAAGGAAAATAAATGAAAAATAAAAATTCTGTGATGAATATGAAAAATAAGAACAATAATAAAAATAAAAACGAGGAACAATTAGTCCAAGTACCTGTAGGACAGGCAATATTAGAAGGTAGCTTGAGCATTCCCAATGGTTCAAAAGGGTTAGTTCTGTTTGCACATGGAAGTGGAAGCAGTAGACATAGCCCAAGGAACAAATACGTCGCTGAAGTGCTACAAGATGCAGGGATTGCTACTTTACTTATTGATCTCCTTACAGAGGAAGAAGAAGAAATCGACTTGCAGACAAGACGCCTTCGATTTGATATCGATTTGCTTGCCCAAAGACTGATTGGAACTACCGATTGGCTCATGCGAAAACAAAATTTGCAAACCAAGGATCTTAGCATTGGCTATTTTGGAGCTAGCACTGGAGCCGCGGCAGCTCTTGTAGCTGCTGCACAGCGCCAGGATATAATTAAAGCTATTGTTTCAAGAGGAGGAAGACCAGATTTAGCAGGTTCAGAGAATTTATCAAGAGTACTCGCACCAACTTTACTAATAATAGGGGGCAATGATCAGCCTGTAATAGATATGAATAAGGATGCGTTAAAGCATCTTATCAGACTAGAAGATAGTAAAGAGAAGAAAAAAATTGTTATTGTTCCAGGTGCTACACATTTATTTGAAGAACCAGGAAAGTTAGAAGAAGTTGCACATCTCGCTAAAGACTGGTTTCATCATAACTTTCAATAATTCTAAATCATTCCAACTTGATTCTCCGAGTATCTAGGAAAAGTAAAGAATATCTCTATTATATAATCTTCCTCTTCTCACCAATAGTTCTATTAGTTGCCAAACTCAAGCATCTGATTTGTTTCTCACCATGTAACTGCTATGTTCGTAACCAGAGTCAAAGCATTTGGTTTAAGATCGGTAGATTGGTTGGGTCGAGCTCAAAAGTCATATTGCAACATAAGAGGCAGTTAGTTACCTCTCAAGTCATAATGTGAGTAAATGGAGACTAGATTGTCTGCTGCTCTCTATATTCATTAAGTGATGCTGCTCAAATGTTGACCTATTTGCAAACGCTTTGCCGCAGAAGCTGCACTTGTATGGAGATTGTTCTCTTATTTCATCTAAACGTTCTTTTGGATCTTTACAAATTTTATTATAATAGGAGGATCATGTTCTTCTAAATGACTCATCATGCGGCAGAAGTAATAGAGATTATAGGAAGCTCCCAGAATGGTTGGGAAGAAGCAGCACAAGTAGCGATAGATGAGGCAAGAAAGACGTTACATGGCATACATGGAGTAGAAATTACAGACATGACTGCTAAAGTAGATCCTAATACGGGTAAGATCACTGAGTACCGTGCTGGAGTAAATATATCGTTTGCGGTAGAGCATTAAATGAGGGGATAAAGAAGAGGCAGACAGACCCACTCTAACCTAACCATCGTTTTTTTAATTTCCGAGTTCAAACTAAACATACATGCATTCCTGTAGTGAGTCTAAGTTATTGGGTTCGCGTCCGTCTGGACTTGTAGTTAAGTAAAGTCTGCCACTGTCTTGACGCTTCTTAGGATGAACTTTTACCCTATGTCTTTTATCTGGAGTTAGGACATAATACTCATTTTGACTACCACCCAGAATAGAGCTTGCTATTTTTTCAACATCATTTAGATAACCATCTATTCCTACCTGAAGTATAACCCCCTTCTGGTCTCTTCTAACACATTCAATAAGAAACTGGGCCATAAACAGTGTATGAAATTATCATTAATATATTGTTGTCAACAATGCTGCGAACTCCAATTTTAGAAGACGTAAGCCGTATAATAGCTCGGGCTACGGGCAATCCTTTCCTCAAGGGAGCTCAAAGGCTTCAAAGTGTCCTCTCTAGTGGAACATGGGTACGAGGTATATCACTTGAAAACCATCGGCTAGTAGCCCTCGGTGCAACCCTACACCAACACGTGAACTTATTAGAGACTTCTTTAATGCTGTAGATCGTAATGCGATAAGTGTAGTTCTTGTAGACGCCAAATGGGATTCATAGAAAAGCAGTTAGTGTCATTTTGACACATGTCATCATGCTTGTAATTCCTAGTATGGAGAGTATAGCATCTGCACAAAATGCGACGGGCGGTAACATGACTGGTGGAAATGCAACTGGCGGAGCTACAACAGGCGGCGGCGAAGGCGGCGGCGAAGGCGGCTAAATACAAGATAAAAAACCGTTCTTCCTTTTTTTTTGATATTGTAAATTTCTTTGTTTTTGCTAACTACCTGACCAATATTCAAATATTTTGACACCTATAATATTGTAGCAGATACCACTCCCCAAGGATCGATAGCTATAATATCTGCCCGTAAAATGATGAGTGTTACTACAATTGCTGTCAAATAGTCAGTATATTTTGGTAGTTGACGACGAGCTTGATTTAGTCTGAAAGATCAAATTGTTAATAAGGATACAATCCATAAAGCTTAATTGCAAGCTGGATAGCTGAAGCAGCACGTAAACTAAAGGACGCAAAAGAGACACGTTTGTTCTATCTGCAATGCATCATTTACTGACAAAGCTGAGCTTGAAATCCATACAGGTAAGGAGCATCAGGGAAGTGGCACAAAAAAGTTTTTTCATACGTGTCAGTTTTTTATTATTATTCTTGTTAAATACCATGTCCTAAAATGAGTAAAGTTTAGCCTTCACTTCCTACCTCAAATTTCTCAACGACCTGACGACACTTCATAATGATATTCTTCATCAACAAGTATATGGCCACATTCTATACGATCAATTCAACTAGTTCATTGAGTCTCCGGTGCTAAAATGCTATCGGAGAATATGTCTGTCATAACGGCAAACAGCTAGTAGACGTACCATTTTCTCAAAAAACTGCCAAGTGTTAATAGAATAGTATGGTCTGAAGATGTTTACTCTTTCTATCAATTCTTCAAAAAAAAGCATCAGGATAGGGTCATTCTCTAAGAAAAATCTAGAGCATGAGGCCTATAAGTCTAGCATTTTAGTACTAGACGACGATTTTGATCTTGCTTCATTAGTTAAGCAAATTCTTCAAAAACATGGCTTCAAGAATGTATTTGCATTTACTAATCCGCTGTTAGCATTGGAACACTTTAGAATAAACTACAGGGGTTATTAGAAAGATTTCCATGCTACCTCAATTAACTCACCTTTTGAGTTTTAGCACTTACAAAAGGAAAGACAAAGAAGAGCATAATGAGAACATACGGCGCACAGTAATATAGTATATTACATTACCAACTAGGAAGAGGATTTTCTATATGGTCCTCTAGTCCTCTTACGAGCCTTTTCTTCCAAATTTACTCGTTTTAATAACCTATTCTCAGTATTGTTATTGTTATTGTTATTGTTCTGTTCCTTGTCTTCTATGTTTGCTATTGTTCTTCCTTTTTCCATTATATCTCCTGTCACAGTTTTTCCAATATTATAATCAGATTTTTCACTATGAACCTCAATTGCATGCTTTGCGAAATCTTCTTTGCTATCTAAAAACATATTACAAGACTGACATTGAAACATCTTTTCGTCATTATTGGTAGCATGAACAAGAGCAGTATGTTTTGCAAGTTCCTTTTCATTAATAAATATCATTCCGCAAGTATCACATCCATACGGCTCTGATTTCATATATTATTCCAGTATTCTTTCTAATTATAGATATCCTATGAATTTAATAATGTCCGTATATTCGTGATATATAGCCTAAAAATTAGATGAAGAGGCAATGGACATCTTGCAGGAGGCATCCTCTTTAGTAGAAGAAAATACAAGAGACAAATTCCCTGACCCTGACCTACCGTTATCAAAAGCTAAAGTTGTATCTGACACGGAAGCAGCAAGCTTCCTAGATAGTTGAGAAACTTACTAAAGATGATGGATGCATGCCTTACCTTGGCCACTTTTTCCAATGTATAACTAGTTTGGCTTAAATAATATTTTTGTCAATATATAGTGGCACGAAATGGTAGAACAACAAAAAATAGATATTGCATAAGAATCAACAAGCCCTGTCCCAACAACGAAGACAAGCAAAAAGAAAAATACCAACGAAAGCAACATTCTGGAGACAAAAAAAGGAAAAGACCAAGATAATGCGTCTGGACAGGAATTAGGGGACCTGAACGAAGCCGACTTGAAAAATAACGAGGCAGTGGGTTAATGTGTAGAAGAGAGGAAAAGCATTGAGAGAGAGGTCTGCTACGGGTAAGACTTGTGGATTAACAACACGTAATCAGTCTGAACTTGATAATCATATCAGCTACGCACATAGGGAGACTGCGAATTCTCGCTCTGTGAAGTCCTCAGAACAGAAGAAGCATCCATTTCCTTAGTTGTTCTTGATTTGCCCTATTCGCTGATATAAAAGACGCAAAAGAGAAAATCAAAAGGGGGTATCACTTGGTTGCAGCAGTCAGACAAACATTTGATTAATGAGTGACACTCCAAACTTTTGAACCGACTCAAAATACTCCTATGTTGTATGCTATAAATGCAATCTTGTCAGAGGAATTACCCTCCTCTGAACTAACTCCTATTTGTTTTAATTTCCAACTTCAAAAATACCAAGATGTGACGATATTTTGAGGTAAACATCACATATTAGCGTAGGGTAAACTAAAATAACTTTCATTTAGAAAATATGCTAATATGGCAGATGTAGAATATGAAGTTGGAAGATTAAAATGAAATGGAGAAAGTAGCGACGGTTGAAACCATACAATATCTGAATGTCCTAATTGTGACCTGAGTTACATTTGTTATCGTGAATCTATCCTTATATACTCGGTCATTGATATAATCAATAAATAGCATAGAATTTATTTCTTCTGTAATGTCAGATTCAATCGAAAGAAAAGATTTAGAAAAGTCAAAAGAAAAACCAAAGGCTGGATCTAGCACAAGAGCAAATGTATTAAATGATCCAGATCGATACGGAAGTAAAGAAAGCAAAGAAGAATTGCATCAAGATTAATTGGATTAACAGTAATAATAAATTACCTAATTCATTTCTAGTGACAACATCAGTTAATAGGGCAACAGAATTGGAGAAAGGAAAAGAGACTCAACAATTGTGTGTCGTTCACTCTCTTCGTTCGTGTAATATGAAGAAATACTAAATAAAAAAGAAAAGATAGCTAGAACAGTATATTCTGTCCAAAGCCCTCATATTTGATGTTGTACTAAAATACGCCTCGAGTTGGTCAACCACGGGGCAGGTTTGAGCTGACCTTGTTGAATTAGAGATTATAAGAAGACATTCTAATAGTGATACAGATTCTTCAGACACAATTAAAGATTCTGATGCAAGTCCACCAAATCTAGAACAAAGAGCCGCCACGCTGAGAGGTTCAAAAGAAGAACAAGCATAGCTTCTAGAGCCTAGTGGAAGCCCCTAGTTTTTTGAGATCGTCAGAGCCGTGGTTGAGTCGAGCCTAAAATAATTTTGCAGCTTATGAGCAATTAGTTATCTTTAGGTCATGAAACGAGTAAATAGAGATTAAATTGTCCGCTAATCTCTGATTACTAGTTGGTTATTATGATTAACCTATAACAGCTAAAAGAAAAGCTAAAATAAGAACAAAAGCGTCATACTGATAGCTATTATTTATGATCTTTCTTTTAACCATTTAGCTACTTTTGGCAATAGATCCCTATGAGCAGAAGATCCTATACACAACGAGACATGGTCTGCAGGAAACCTTATGAGTTTTTATCTTTGGTTGAGACAATATCCATAAGAGGAATTGAAGATTCAGGTGTATGCCCTTTTCCTGTAATTTCGTATCCTAGTTTTCAATGAGTAAATTCTCTATCAACTAATAAATAGACTCTGCTATACTGTTAAACTAAAAAATATCAGATATCCTTTGTTGATTATAGTTCAAGATTAGGTTCCTTATATGAGCACCCTATGTCCTCGCACTGCTAATTTTTGCTAGTTCTTCTAATCCTTTTCCTGTCCCATTATGCTTTCCCTTCACAGTATACTTATTTGCTACCTCATACCAAATCATGAATGTCATTTCGTAGTCATCATTAATATCTGTATAAAGATTCATCTGCCGAATGTTTATGTTCCTTTCTTCCTTCTTAAGCCAATTGTTTATCTCTCGCTCAAGAGATGACAAGTTAGGTGATGTAATAAATTTGACTCTATGACTTGTCATATTTATCAAATTTTCCATTCGCACTATATATATAATTGGTTAGCCACAGGTTTTTGTAAGTAAAAGTTAGAAAAATATAGAATGATTTCATAATTCTAAATTTCCAAACGCAGAGCCCTTAGGATGAATAAGTACTGCTACTCGTCATAACTCTTTTCTAGATATCTGGAAAGAAAATGTTTCCGTAGATTTAATACGATTCTTTTAGAAGAAAAAAGAAATCAAGAAACCGAAGGCATGAAAGATATCATTATTCTTCCTGAATACAAGATCGAAATTCCAAATGAGAAACTGATAGAATGTATGCATATGATTAGCTAACACAAAGACAATAAAATTGCTAAGAGGGAATTAAAGGACTTGGCATTGCAGAGAGATCTAATTCAAGTTGGAAAAAAGGAAACTCAGGATAAGGAAGAACGTAGTGACCAAGCTGCTTATATGGCTTTGAACAAGAATCTAATAGAGCCATTGATGGATTGGAAATTTATCAGTGTTGAAAAAATAGGCTCACGTCACATTGTATCGTTAACTGATGAGGGGATTAATGCACTTAGGTTTCTTCACGAAAGTAAGTGAATTGGGAGTTGTCAAATCAAGCAAAAATTGTATAATTAGCGGCTGTATTTTGATGGATCACAAATAATCCAGAACCCATTAAGTATTTCAGAAGTTCAAGAAGGTGTTATTACTAGCCTACTCCTCCTACCTCTAACATTATTTAAGCTAAATCCTAGGCCAACTATGAATCCAGCTACAAAGAGGGGGATGCTCAGA
>OBLS010001049.1_pt1 | contig 10964 bp, 8 predicted proteins | sample 1519901 | NCBI WGS metagenome assembly OBLS01 (sample SAMEA3113585, study PRJEB22503) | soil metagenome
CCCCCACGGCCGGGTCCGCACCACCAGCCCACCCGATCGTGCGCCCCCGCTCCCGTTCGGGGCCTGATCCGGGTCGCGCCACGGCGAACCTGTCGCGCCGCCGTTGGTCTACGTTCCGTGCGGCTCCGATGAGCGCTGGGCCGAGCTCGCCCGCGATCGCCTTGCGCCGGACTGAACCGCGGCTCGGCCGCGGGATCAGCCGCCGGCGGGGCGGTAGTGAAGCAGGACGTTGCCGGAACTGAACGTCGTCGTCCGCGTGAGCGTCAGGGGCAGGCGGTCCTTCAGGCCCGTGAAGAGGGTCTTGCCCGCGCCCAGGAGGATGGGGTTGACGATCACCCGCAGCTCGTCGACGAGGCCCCGCTCGAGGAGGCTCACCGTCAGGCTCGGGCTGCCGAAGAGCGCCAGGTACTTGCCCGGCTCCTGCTTGAGCGCTGCGATGGCGTCACCGGCGTCGTCCTTGACCAGCGTCGTGTTGCTCCAGTTGGCCTCGGTCAAGGTCGACGAGAAGACCACCTTGGGAATGCTGTTCATCAACTCGGCGACCAACGGATCTCCTGCGAGCGCGGCCGACGTCGGCCAGTAGCTGGCCATCGCTTCGTAGGTCACCCGCCCGAAAATCAAAGTGTCGATGTCGTTGATCTGGCTGACGGCGAACTCGTTGAACTCGTCGTCGACGTTGGGCCAATCGAACTCCCACGGGGGCCCTCGTAGAAGCCGTCGAGGGTCACCACCATGAACGAGATGAGTTTCCTCACCGGACCGACCTCCTGATCGTGTTGCGCCGGGTCACGGGAGACGTCGGAGCCGCCTGCGGGCTCTCGACATCTGACGTGAATGGCCGAATCACTAGGGCGCATGATCGCGGAGGTCGTCGTAGGCGGCCCGCAGCGCCGTCCGGTCGATGTGCGTGTCGGGCTCCACCACCTCGTCGTCGTGGGGTCGCCAGGCGGCGGCGACCTCGGAGGGATCGGCGCTGGCGAGGGTGGCGGCGGCCTGCACGGCGGCGCCCTTCGCCACCATCTCGGTGTCGGTGTGCAGCTCGACGGGCCGGCCGCTGAGATCGGCGAGCACCTGGCGGACGGCACGTGACCGGGCGCCGCCTCCGGTCAGGACGAGCCGGCCATCCCGGCCGACGCCCCGCGCGTGGAGCGCATCGAGCCCGTCGAGCAGCCCATGGATGATCCCTTCGACGGCGGCCCGCGCCAGGTCGGCCCGATCGTGAGACGTCCGCAGCCCCGCGAGCGTGCCGGTGGCATCCGGGCGGTTCGGCGTCCGCTCGCCGTCGAGGTAGGGCAGCAGGGTCAGACCGTGGGCGCCGGCGGGCGCCGCCAGCGCCAGCTCGTCGAGCCGGGCGTGGTCCACCCCGAGCAGCGCGGCGATGGTGTCGAGGACCTTGGCCGCATTGAGGGTGCACACCAGCGGCAGGAATCGGCCGGTCGCGTCCGCGAAGCCGGCCACTGTGCCCGTGGGATCGGCGATGGGCACCTCGCTCACGGCGAAGACGGTCCCCGACGTGCCGACCGAGATGGCCACGTCACCGGGGGCGAGCCCGAGCCCGAGCGCGGCCGCCATGTTGTCGCCCGTGCCTGGCCCGACGATCGCCGGGCCGAACATGTCGCGGGCCGCGCCCACCAGCGGGCCGACCGGCTCGGCGGGTGCCTTGACCTCGGGGAGGCAACGTGCCCAGTCACGGTCGTCGTCGATGAGCGCGAGCAGGTCGGGTCGCCACTCGCCGACGGTGGGCGACCAGTAGCCCGTGCCGGACGCATCCCCCCGGTCGGTGGCGGCCACGCCTGTGCATCGGAGGTTGAGCCAGTCGTGGGGCAGGAGGACCCGGTCCACGCGCGACCACGCCTCGGGTTCGCAGCGGCGCAGCCACGCCAGCTTCGTCACGGTGTACGACGCCACCGGGACCAGCCCGACCGCGCGACTCCACGCCTCGGCGCCGAGCCTCTCGACCAACACGGCGGCATCGGGGGCCGACTCGGTGTCGTTCCAGAGCTTGGCCGGCCGCACGACCGATCCGTCCGCGTCGAGCACGACCATCCCGTGCTGCTGGCCGCCGATGGCCAACGCCGCGACCGGCCGCCGACCGAGCCGCGCCCCGGCCAGCGCGAGGGCGTCCCACCACGCCTCCGGGTGCTGTTCGCTGCGCGGTGGTGAGACGGATGGGTGGGGCGCCCGCTCCGACGCCTCCAGCCGCCCGGTCGCCGCGTCCCGGAGCTCGAGCTTCGTCGACTGGGTCGAGCTGTCGACCCCCAGGACGAGCGCCACGACGCGTGGGCGTGGGAGGCCGCGCTAGCGGGCGCCGAGCAGCAGCTCGGTCACGAGCTGATCGAGATGCTCGTGGCCGTAGCCCTGGCTGCCGAGAGCGCTCTCGTCGTAGCCGGCCGCGTCGGCTCGCAGCCCCGAGATGCCCTCGGGCGTCGGACCACCCTCGAGCGACGGCTCGGCCAGTCGATGGGCCTGTGCGGTGCGCAGCGCCTCCTGGATGTCGGCGTCGGCGGCGAAGCGACGGACCTTGTCACGCAGGATGAGGTAGGTGCGCATGCACCCGAGCGCGAAGTCCCACACCCCATCGGCGTCTTCGGTGCGGTAGGCGTGGGCGTCGAAGTGCCGCATGCCGTCCCAGCCCGACTCTTCGAGCAGCCTCACGAGGTAGAAGGCGTCGCGGATGCCCTCGCTGCCGAAGCGGAAGTCTTGATCGAACTTGCCGATGCGCTGGCCGTTGAGGTCGATGTGGAAGAGCTTGCCGTGCCAGAGGCACTGGGCGACGGCGTGGTGGAACGACAGCCCCGACATGGTCTCGTGCGCGAACTCGGGGTTGAGCCCGACCATGTCGGGCCACTCGAGCTCGCCGATGAACGCCAGCGCGTGCCCGACCGTGGGCAGGAACAGGTCGCCCCGCGGTTCGTTGGGCTTGGGCTCGATGGCGAAGGTCAGGTCGTAGCCGCGGTCGCGGACGTGGGCGCAACAGATGTTGACGGCCTCGGCGTAGCGGTCGAGCGCGGCGCGAGCATCCTTGGCCGCATCGGCCTCGACGCCCTCTCGCCCACCCCACATCACATAGACGGTCGCCCCGAGCTCGGCCCCGAGCTCGATGGCGTCCAGGGTCTTGGCGATGGCGAACCGGCGGACGGCGGGGTCGTTGGCGGTGAACGCGCCCTCCTTGAAGACGGGACGGGAGAACAGGTTGGTGGTGGCCATGGGCACGCGCATGCCGGTGTCGTCGAGCGCGCGCCGGAACCGCTTGAGGATGCCTTCGCGCTCGGTGGGCGACGACCCGGGCGGCACGAGGTCGTCGTCGTGGAAGTTGACGCCGTACGCACCGAGGTCGGCGAGGCGGTGGACCGCGTCCACGGGGTCGAGGGGCGGCCGCACCTCGTGGCCGAACGGATCGCGACCCGGGTTCCCGACGGTCCACAGACCGAAGGTGAAGTGGTCGTCGGGAGTGGGCGTGTAGATGTCGGGCACGACCGCAACCTCCTCCAACCGCCCGTTGGTGCCTCACGCGCCAAACTAGCGGCGCTACCCGAACGGCGTCGACGGAGGGCGAGCCCGTGACCGAGGCCAGCGCAGTGCGAGAGGGGTTCACCGGCCCGGGTGTGCCGCGCCTCGACGCTCGCGGGCTCACCAAGCGGTTCGGGCGGCTGACCGTGCTGCGTGACGTGAGCCTGCGCATCGGCCCGGGCGAGGTGGTCGCGCTCGTCGGCGAGAACGGCGCGGGCAAGTCATCGCTGGTGGCCTGCCTCACCCGCATCCTCGAGCCGGAGGAGGGCGAGGTCCGGCTCGACGGTGCGCCGCTGCCCTCGACCCCCGACCAGGTGCGCCAAGCCGGTGTCGAGGTGTTGTGGCAGGACTACGGGCTGTGCGACGACCTCGACGTCGTCGCCAACGTCTTCCTGGGCCGCGAGCCGGGCCGCTGGCTGATCGCCGAGAGCAACATGCGCGAGGGCGCGCTGTCGGTGCTGCGGCAGGTCGGTGCCGAAACCCTGCCGCTCGATCGGCCGGTGCGCTGGCTGTCGCGCGGCCAGCGCCAGCTCGTGGCCCTCGGGCGGGCGCTCATGAGCTCGCCGAGGCTGCTGCTGCTCGACGAGCCCACCGCGTCGCTCGGCGTGGCGGAGACGTTGCGCGTCCAGGGCGTCATCCGCCAGTGCCGCGACTCGGGGACCGGGATCCTGCTGGTGACCCACGACCTCGACCAGGTGTTCGCGCTGGCCGACCGGGTGGTCGTGCTCCGCGACGGGCGGGTCGTGGCCGACGTCTCACCGCTGGAGGTGCACCGCGACGACATCGTGGCGCTGATGTCGGGCATCGAGATGGACTCGATGGCCCGCCGCCAGCTCCAGCGGCTCCGGAGCCTGGTCGACCAGCTCTCCGACGTGGAACCGGCGGCATCGTTGCCCCTGATCGTGTCGGCCATGGCGGCGGCGCTGGACCAGGAGATGCTGTGCGTGCACCTGCTCGAGTCACCCGACGGCGGACGCCCCGGGCTGCGGCGCACCGCCGCGGTCGGGCTGTCCGCGCCGCTGCTCGCGGTGAACGATCGGCTCGCGCTCGGCGAGTCGGGCGGGTGTGCCGGGCTCGCCGCGGCCGCAGCCGAGGCCGTCGCAGTCGAGGACCTCGCCAACCACCCGGCCACCGACGGGTATCGCCGGGCCGCCGCCGCGTCCGGGATCCGCAGCGAGTGGGCCGTGCCGATCGTTGGCACCCGCGGCGTGCTCGGCACCGTGTCGGGGTTCGCCACCTCGGTCGGCAGGCCCGAGCCGGCGAAGCTCGAGCTGGCCCGGCTCTACCTGGGTTACGTGGCCTCCGCCATCGAGCGCGAGCGGCTGCTGGCCGAGGTCTCCCGACGCAACCGCGTCCTCGAGTCGTTGCGCGGGATGCTCGAGACCCTGGTCGCGACTCCGGACCGGGTGGCGGGTGGGCTGGGGGCGTCGCTGCCCGAGTTGAGCCGGGCGTTGGGTGCGGCCGGCGTCGGAGTGATGATCGAGCGGGACGGTGGGCTGGAGCCGGGGCTGATGCACGGCGGAGATGGCGGCGACCGGGCGGCGACGGAGCTCCGGTTCCGCGCCGCCGCCGAGGGCGTGCTCGCGGACGGGGCCGGCGGCGCCCGGTTCGTCGAACCGGACCTGGCCGCCGTCGCTCTCCGGCATCCCGAAGGACGGGCGGTGCTGGTGGCCCGCCTGTCCTCTGGTGCCACGCCGACCGACGACACGCTCGAGCTGCTCGACGACGCCACCCGGTCGCTGGCCCTCGCCCTGGAGGGCGAAGCCTTCGAGCACACCCGGCGGGAGGCGGCGGCGCTGCGCCGCTCCCAGTCCATCCAGCGCGAGCTGCTGTCGTCGCTCAGCCACGAGCTCCGGACGCCGCTCACCGCCATCCAGGGCTACGCGTCGACCCTCCTCCAACCCGACCTCACGTGGGATGCGGCGTCGACCGACCGGTTCCTCCGCTCGATCGCCACCGAGGGAGCGCGGGTGGAGCGGCTCGTGGGCGACCTGCTCGATTCCAGCGCCATCGAGTCGGGCGTCTTGCGCCTGCAGCGCCACTGGTGCGACGTCGGGCTGGTGGTCGAGGCGGCCGCCCGCCTCGTCGCCAACGGGTCGACCATCCGGGTCGACCGCGAGGCCGGACTGGAGCCGGTGTGGGGCGACCACGACCGGCTGGAGCAGGTGTTCGTCAACCTGCTGGAGAACGCGGTGGTGCACGGCACGTCCGACCGCGGCATCGACGTGTCGCTCCGCCGCGGCGCCGCTCGGGGCACGGTCGAGGTCGAGGTGACCGACCACGGGCCGGGCATCGCGCCCTCGCTCGCGCGCCGCATCTTCAAGCCCCGGGTGCGGGGCACGACCGACCGGGCCGGCGCCGGGTTGGGCCTGTCCATCGCCAAGGGGATCGTCGACGCGCACGGCGGCACGCTGTCGGCCACGCCGCCGGCGCCGGGAGCACCGAGTGGGCGCGGCGCGTCGTTCGTCGTGACCCTGCCCTGCGAGCCGCCGACCGACGCGTCCGACGTGCCCCTCGACGCGTCGTGGAACCTGGTCGACGTGGCCAAGGAGCCCGATGTCGTCTGACCGCACGACGGTCCTGCTGATCGAGGACGACCAGAACATCGTCGACCTCGTTCGATCCAACCTCATCGCCCGGGCGCACGACGTGGTGGTCTCGAAGGACGGCTCCGACGCCGTCGCGATGCTCGACGCGAGCGAACCCGACGCCGTGCTGCTCGACCTGATGCTCCCGGGGACCGATGGGTTCGAGCTCTGCCGCGAGCTGCGCGAACGCTCGTCCGTCGGGATCATCGTGCTGTCGGCCCGGCGGGCCGAGACCGACAAGGTGCGCGCCCTCAACCTGGGCGCCGACGACTACATGACCAAGCCGTTCGGCATCGAGGAGTTGCTCGCGCGCATCAATGCCACGCTGCGCCGCAGCCGCCCGGCGCCGGTGGAACAGGCCGCGCCCGCCCTGGTGACAGCCGGCGACGTCGAGATCGACCTCGCGGCCCGCAAGGTCACCAAGCGCGGGGAGCTCGTCCACCTCACGCCCACCGAGTTCGCCCTGCTGGCCGAGTTCGCGACCAACCCCGGCGTCCTCTTGACCCACGCCACCCTGCTGCGGCGCGTCTGGGGACACGGCTACGAGACGCAGACGGAGTACACCCGCGTCTACATGGCGCGACTCCGCGCCAAGCTCGAGGATCCCGAGGCAACGCCGCTGTTCATCACCGAGCCCCGGTCGGGTTACCGCTTCACTCCCACGTGACGCACAGCGGCATCGGGACCTTCGCGGTTCGTTCGCGATAACGGCGCAACGTTCACGTTCTGTTCGCGCCTCCCGTCGTAGCGTCCCACCGCACGGGAGATCCGAGGGGGACGAACCATGTCCGTAAGCAAGCGCGTGTGGCGGGTCATCGCCACGTTGGCCGTCGTCAGCCTGATCGCCGCAGGGTGTGGCGATGACGACGACGGCGGGGGCGGCGATGAAGCCGGCGGCGACGGGGGCGGCGAGGGCAGCATCTGGGTGCTCCTGCCCGACACCGCGTCGTCGGACCGCTGGGAGAAGGACGACCGGCGGTTCTTCGCCGAGGCGTTCGAGGCCGCCGGCCTCTCGGAAGGCGACGACTTCACGATCGTCAACGCCGAGGGCGACGCCAACACGCAGCAATCACAGGCCGAGCAGGCCATCTCCGACGGCGCCAGCGTCATCGTCCTCACCAGCCTCGACACCGGGTCCGGCGCCACGATCATCGACCAGGCCAAGGAGGCCGACGTCCAGGTGGTCGAGTACGACCGGTTCAACACCGGCGGCTCGGGCGGCGCGGCCTACGTGAGCTTCGACAACGTGGCCGTGGGCGCGGCAATGGCCGAGGCCGTGGAGCCCGCCATCGACGAGCTCGGCGTCACTCCTGCGCGTGTCGTGATGCTCAATGGCGGCGAGGAGGACAACAACTCGTTCCTGTTCAAGCAGGGCTACGAGGAGACGGTGAACGAGCGGGCCGATGCCGGCGACTGGGAGGTCGTCGCCGACCAGTTCGTCCCGGGTTGGGACAACGCCGAGGCCCAGACCCTGATGGAGCAGATCCTCGTCGACAACAACAACGACGTCGACGCCGTGTTCGCGGCCAACGACGGGCTGGCCAACTCGGTCATCAACGCACTCGAGGGCGCCGGCGTGGGACCGGTCCCCCTGAGCGGGCAGGACGCCACGCAGGCCGGCATCCAGAACGTGCTGCTCGGCAAGCAGACGGTGAGCGTCTACAAGCCGATCCAGGACGAGGCCGGCGTCGCCGCCGCGATCGCGCTGGCGCTGCGATCCGGCGACGACCTGGAGGAGGCCGCCGAGTCCTACGAGTCGGAGCTGCCGTCGGGGGGCTCGTCCGTGGAGCTCACCGGCATCGAGGCCGAGTCCGGCGAGCCCTCCGACGAGACCGAGGGCGAGGGGATCGTGCCCTACGTCGCGCTGGTGCCGATCGGCGTGACAGTCGACAACGTGGCTGACACGGTGATCGCCGACGAGTTCCGCACGGTCGAGGAGCTCTGCACCGGCGACGTGGCGAGCACCGAGTTCTGCCAGCAGAACTCGTGACCCCGCTCCCTCGGGGGCTGCGCCCCCGGACCCTATCGCCGCCCGGCTCCCTGGCGGTCGCACGGTCGGCCGGTCACGAGGTGCCCTCGTGACCCCGCTCCCTCGGGGGCTGCGCCCCCGGACCCTATCGCCGCCCGGCTCCCTGGCGGTCGCACGGTCGGCCGGTCACGAGGTGCCCTCGTGACCCCGCTCCCTCGGGGGCTGCGCCCCCGGACCCTATCGCCGCCCGGCTCCCTGGCGGTCGCACGGTCGGCCGGTCACGAGGTGCCCTCGTGACCACGCCGCTCCTCGCATGCGAGGGCGCCTCGAAGGCGTTCGGCGCGGTGCAGGCCCTGTACCGCGTCGACTTCGAGGTGTGCCGCGGCGAGGTGATGGCCCTCGTCGGCGACAACGGGGCGGGCAAGTCCACGCTCGTCAAGGGCGTCGTGGGGATCTACCCGTTCGACGAGGGGCAGGTGCGGTTCGAGGGGGAGCCGGTCGACATCCACGGCCCGAGGGACGCCGCCCGCCTCGGCATCGAGGTCGTCTACCAGGACCTGGCGCTGGCCGACAACCTCGACGTCACCGCCAACATGTTCCTCGGCCGGGAACGAACACGCACCGGGTTCGTGCTCGACGAGTCGAACATGGAGCACGCCGCCCAGGAGACGCTCGAGGGCCTGTCGGTGACCTCGCTCGGGTCGGTCCGCCAGACGGTGGCCGGCCTGTCGGGTGGGCAACGGCAGGCCGTCGCCGTCGCCAAGTCGGTGATGTGGAACTCGAAGGTCCTCATCCTCGACGAGCCGACGGCCGCGCTGGGCGTGGCCCAGACCCGCCAGGTGCTCGACCTCGTTCGCCGCCTGGCAGATCGCGACCTGGGGGTGGTCATCATCTCGCACAACCTCCACGACGTGTTCGAGGTGGCCGACCGGATCACGGTGCTGCGGCTCGGGCAGCGCGTGGCGGTGCTTGACCGCGCTAAGACCACGCAGCAGGAGGTCGTGCACGCCATCACCGCCGGCACGCTCGACCAGGTGCCCGGCATGGCCGACCTGGGAGCCAGCGAGACATGACGATCGACCCCAGCACCGAGTCGCAGGCTGGCGCCGCATCGGGCGCCGCGCCCGTGGTGACCCCCGAGGAGCCTCTGCCGCCCGCAACGCAGCCGGCGCTCGAGGCGCCGGCCGAGACGCTGGGCGGGTACGTGCGCCGCTGGTGGCAGGGGGTGCTCGCCGGCGAGCTGGGCTCGCTCCCGATCATCGTAGGGCTGGTCGTCATCGCCATCGTGTTCGGCACGCTCGACGACACGTTCTTCACAGAGCGCAACTTCACCAACCTGCTGCTGCAGATGGCCGCCATCGCCACGATCGCCATCGGGGTGGTGTTCGTCCTGCTGATCGGGGAGATCGACCTGTCGGTCGCGTTCGTGAGCGCGGTGGGGGGCGTCACCATGACGCTCCTGCTGCGGCCCGACGCCTCCGACTGGCCCTGGTGGCTCGCCATCGCCGTCGCGCTTGCCGTGACGACCGCCATCGGCCTGCTGCAGGCGCTCGTGATCACCAAGGCGGGGGTGCCGTCGTTCGTGGTGACCCTGGCGGGGCTGTTGATCTGGTCGGGCGTCGTGCTGATCCTCATGACCGAGTATTCGACGTCCGGCACCGTCCGCATCCAGAACGACACCGTGGTCGGCATCGCCAACAACTTCCTCAGCGATGCGGAGGGCTGGGTGGTCGGCGCGGTGGCGCTGGCCGGCTACGCGCTGACGCAGGCCCAGACGGCGCGCTCGCGCCGGGCCCGCGGCCTCGACGCCAAGCCGGGCGTCGTGATCGTCCTCCAGGTGGCCGGGCTCGCCGCTATCACGTTCGCCGCCGTGTGGTACGCCAACCGCGACCGAGGCGTCCCGCAGGTGACCGTGCTGGTGCTGCTCCTGTTCCTGTTCTGGTCGTTCGTCGCGTCCCGGACGCGGTTCGGGCGGCACGTCTACGCGGTCGGCGGCAGCGCCGAGGCCGCCCGACGGGCCGGCATCAACGTCGACCGCGTCAGGATCACGGTGTTCATGATCGCCGGCTTCATGGCGGGCCTCGGCGGGATCATCCTCGCCTCCCGGCTACGCTCGGTGGCCACCAATACCGGTGGCGGCAACCTGCTGCTGAACGTCATCGCGGCCGCGGTCATCGGCGGCACCAGCCTGTTCGGCGGGCGAGGTCGCGTCGTGTCGGCCCTGCTCGGCGCGCTGGTGATCATCGCCATCGAGAACGGCATGGGCCTGCTCAACCTGGCCACCGGCACCAGGTTCGTGATCACCGGCCTGGTCCTGCTCGCCGCGGTGCTCGTCGACGCGCTGTCGAAGCGCCGCCGGGCGGCGCGCGGTGTGGTGTGACCGCGCGGCGGTGCGCCGTCGCTGTCCTCGCGTCCGGGCTGATCGTCGCCGCGTGCTCGTCGGGCCCGAGCGAGGCGGGTGACCGGACCAGCGACGGCGGCAGCGACCCCGGGGCCCGGCCGTTGGCGGCCACCACCGCCGACACCCACCCGGGCCCGTCGCGGATCGAGTTCGTCGACGTGGCCCGCGAGGTCGGGCTCGACTTCGAGCACGGCGCGTTCCGGTGGGACGTCACGCCCGACCCGGCGGCGATGCAGGGCGCAGGGGTCTGCTGGCTCGACTACGACGGCGACGGCTGGCTCGACCTCTTCGCCGTCAACTCGTACGCCGACGACGAGGCGGACCGCTGGGAGCAGGCCGGCGGGCTGCCCCGGAGCGCCCTGTTCCACAACGTCGACGGCTCCTTCGTCGACGTCAGCGATGCCTCGGGCGCCGATCTCGACGTCCGCGGCAACGGCTGCGTGGCGGCGGACCTCGATCTCGACGGCCACACCGACCTGTACGTGACGAGCGCGGA
>OBLS010001050.1_pt1 | contig 10959 bp, 7 predicted proteins | sample 1519901 | NCBI WGS metagenome assembly OBLS01 (sample SAMEA3113585, study PRJEB22503) | soil metagenome
CCTTGACCACGACCAGGCTGCCCCCGCGGGCGGCCAGCCGCTCCCTGGCCTCGGTGACCCAGCCGACCATCCTCGGAACCGCCGGGCTGTCGGCCGGGAGCTCGCCCTCACGGGCGTCGCTGACCAGCCAGAGCACGCCGGTGCCGGCGTGGGCCCGGAGCGAGCCGCCCCAGCGCAGCGGCCCGCGCCCCCGCAGCTCGGCCAGGACGGCAGGCAGCTCGGCCGGCGGGAAGGTGGCCTTGAACGCGAGCTCCGCCTTCTCGAACGGGAGCGCGCCCAGCTGGCTGAGGGCGGCGTCGGTCTGCCCGGGCCCGGCCACGGCCGCCGACCCGACCTGGCCAAGCAGCTCGGCGGCGGCCGTCGCCTGGGCCTCCACCCCCGGCTGGATGCCCTCGAACACAGTAGTGAGCCGGCCCGGCCAGCCCCACTCGTCCACCACCAGCTCGACCGCGCTCGGCTCCAGGGGGGAGCGGAGCAGCCGCTGCACCGCCCGGCCGGCCTGGGCCGGCTCCTCCACCTCGAGGGTGACCACGGCCGCGGCGGCGGGCAGCGGGTGCAGGCGGAAGATGACCTCGGCGATCATGCCCAGGGTGCCCAGCGACCCGCAGAACAGCTTGGCCAGGTCGTAGCCGGCGACGTTCTTGACCACCTTGCCGCCGGCGTGGGCGACGGTGCCGTCGGCCAGGACCACGGTGATGCCGATGATCAGGTCGCGGACGGTGCCGTAGCGCAGCCGCCGCGGGCCCGAGGCGTTGGCCGCGACCACCCCGCCGACGGTGGCCCGGGGCTCGGGCGGGTCGAGGGCCAGCCACTGGCCGGCCGGGGCCAGGGCCGCCTGGAGATCGGCCAGCCGGACCCCGGCCTGGGCCCGGACGACCAGGTCGCCGGCGGCATGCTCCAGCACCTGGTCGAGGCGCTCGCTCGACACCAGCAGGTCGGCCCGCTCGGGCGGGTTGCCGAGCCCGAGCTTGCTGGCCCCGCCGGCGAAGACGACGGCCAGGCCGTCCTCGGCCGCGGCTCGCAGCACCTGGCTGGCCTCCTCCACCGACCCCGGGCGGGCCAGCCGGGCCACCGGCACCCCGTCGACCGCGGTGCCCGCCGGGGCCGGCCCGACCAGGCCGCCCTGCTCCAGCTCCTGGGTGCCCATGGCTCAGAACACCTCCGCCAGGCCGGCCTGCTCGACCGGGTGGACCCGGCGCGGGCCGGGCCGCTCGCCGCACAGCCGCGGGGTCGGGAACACCTTGCCCGGGTTGGCCCGCCCGTCGGGGTCGAAGGCGCAGCGCACCAGCTGCATGGTGTCCAGGTCCTCGGCGCTGAACTGCTTGGGCAGGTACTGCTTCTTGTCGAAGCCGACGCCGTGCTCGCCGGTGATCGAGCCGCCGTGGTCGAGGCAGGTGTAGAGGATCTCGGCCGACAGCTCCTCGGCCCGCTGCTCCTGGCCCTCGACCTCGCCGTCGTAGAGCACCAGCGGGTGCAGGTTGCCGTCCCCGGCGTGGAACACGTTGGCCACCCGCAGCCCGCGCTCGTCGGCCAGCTCGGTGATGCGGCGCAGCACCTCGGGCAGGGCGGTCCGGGGGATGACCCCGTCCTGGACGTAGTAGTCGGGGCTGATCCGCCCGACGGCGGCAAAGGCCGACTTGCGGCCCTTCCAGAACAGGGCCCGCTGGTCGTCGTCCTCGGCGATCTGGATGGTGGTCGAGCCGGCCTCCTGGCAGAGCCGCTCGACCTCGTCGAACTGGTGCGCGACCTCGGCCTCGGGCCCGTCCAGCTCCACCACCAGGACCGCGCCGGCCCCCTCGGGGTAGTGGACGTGCACGGCCGCCTCGGCCGCCTCCATGGCCAGGGCGTCCATCATCTCGATGGCCGCCGGGACGATCCCGGCCCCGATGATCCTGGACACGGCGTCGCCGGCCTGGTCGGTGCCCTCGAAGGCGGCCAGCAGGGTCCGGACCGCCTCGGGCTTGCGCAGCAGCCGCAGGGTCACGGTGGTGGCGATGCCGAGGGTGCCCTCGCTGCCGACGAAGGCGCCGAGCAGGTCGTAGCCCGGCGGGTCGGGCGCCTTGCCGCCTCCCAGGTGGACCAGCTCGCCGTCGGGCAGGACCACCTCGAGGCCGGTGACGTGGTTGGTGGTGAAGCCGTACTTGAGGCAGTGGGCGCCGCCCGAGTTCTCGGCCACGTTGCCCCCGATGGAGCAGACCTGCTGGCTGGAGGGGTCGGGGGCGTAGTAGAAGCCGTCGCCGGCCACCTCCTTGGTGACCTGGAGGTTCAGCACCCCCGGCTCGACCACGGCCCGCTGGTTGTCCAGGTCGACCTCGAGGATGCGGCGCATCCGGGCGAGCACGATCAGCACCCCGTCCGACACCGGCAGGGCCCCGCCGGACAGGCCGGTGCCCGACCCGCGGGCCACGAACGGCACCCCGGCCTCGTGGCAGGCCCTGACCGCCGCCTGGGCCTGGTCGGCCGTCTCGGGGAGCACGACCACGCTGGGGATGACCCGGAAGTTGGCCAGGCCGTCGCACTCGTAGGTGCGCAGCTGGTTGCGCTCGGAGATCACCCCCTGGGGGCCGACGATCTCCTCCAGCCGGCGGATGAGGGCTTCCCTGTCCATCGTGCCCTCCTGGGTCCGAGGGTCAGTCCAGCTGCTCGTAGGCGGGGATGGTCAGGAACTCGACGAACTCGTCGGCCAGGGCGACCTGCTCGAACAGGGCCCTGGACTGGTCGGGGCGGCCCTCTGTGTAGAAGAAGTCGTCCCCGACCTGCTCGCGGATCTTCTCCAGCTCCTCGGTGGCGGTCTGGCGGACCAGGTCGGCGGTGACCGTCTGGCCCTCGGCCAGCTTGACGCCGTTGTGGACCCACTGCCAGACCTGGGAGCGGGAGATCTCGGCCGTGGCCGCGTCCTCCATCAGGTTGAAGATCGGGGCCGCGCCCTGGCCGCGCAGCCAGGAGGAGATGTACTGGATGCCGACGTTGACGTTGTTGCGCAGCCCCTCCTCGGTCGCCTCGCCCGGGGTGGCGGCGATGTCGAGCAGCTCGGCCTGGCCGACCTGGACGTCGTCGCGCTGGCGGCCGATCTGGTTGGGCCGCTCCCCCAGGACGCCGTCGAACACCTCCATGGCCACCGGGACCAGGTCGGGGTGGGCGACCCAGGTGCCGTCGAAGCCGTCGCCGGCCTCGCGCTGCTTGTCCTCACGGACCTTGGCCACCGCCTGCTCGTTGATCTCGGGCCGCTTGCGGCTGGGGATGAAGGCCGACATGCCGCCCATGGCGAACGCCCCCCGGCGGTGGCAGGTCTTGACCAGCAGCTGGGTGTAGGCGCGCATGAACGGCACCGTCATGGTGACCTTGTTGCGGTCGGGCAGGGTGAACTCGGGCCGGTTCCGGAACTTCTTGATGACCGAGAACATGTAGTCCCAGCGGCCGGCGTTCAGCCCGGCCGAGTGGTCGCGCAGCTCGTACAGGATCTCGTCCATCTCGAAGGCGGCCGTGATCGTCTCGATCAGCACCGTCGCCTTGACCGTGCCCCGGTCGATGCCGAGGCGGTCCTGGGCCAGCTGGAAGGCGTCGTTCCAGAGCCTGGCCTCCAGGTGGCTCTCCAGCTTGGGCAGGTACAGGAACACCCCCTTGCCCTGGTCGAGCAGGCGCCTGGCACCGTGGAACATGAACAGCCCGAAGTCGGTCAGGCTGGCCGAGACCGGCCGCCCGTCGACGGTGATGTGCTTCTCGGGCAGGTGCCAGCCCCGCGGCCGCGGCATCAGGGTCGCCGTCTCCTCGTTCAGGCGGTACTGGCGGCCGTCGGGGCTCTCGAAGCTGATCGTGCCCTCGATGGCGTCGACCAGGTTCTGCTGGCCGCCGAACATGTTCTCCCAGGTCGGGGCGTTGGCGTCCTCGAAGTCGGCCATGAACACCCTGGCCCCGGAGTTGAGGGCGTTGATCAGCATCTTGCGGTCGGTCGGCCCGGTGATCTCGACCCGCCGGTCGGCGATCCCCTCCACCGGGGCGACCCGCCAGTCACCCTCGCGCACCGGCGCCGTCTCGGCGAGGAAGTCGGGCAGCTCGCCGGCGTCGAAGCTGGCCTGGCGCTCGCCCCGCCTGGCCAGCAGCGCCTCCCGGGTCGGGCCCAGCTCCCGCTGCAGCTCGGCCACCAGCCCCAGCGCCTCGTCGCTCAGGACGGCCCCGTACTTCTCCCGGGCCGGCCCGTGGACCTCGACCCCGTCGGTGGATGCCATCGGCCAGCCCTCCGTCGCTCAGGAGACGTTCTGCACGCCCCATTGTGTCAGGGGGCGAGGCGCTCGATCTTCCAGCCGTCGCCGGCCCGGCGGTAGCGGAGGCGGTCGTGGAGGCGGTTGGGGCGGCCCTGCCAGAACTCGACCACCTCGTGGGCCAGGCGGAAGCCGCCCCAGAAGTCGGGCAGGGGGAGCTGGCTGTCCTGGTGGCCGGTGGCCAGCTCGGTGACCCGCCGCTCCAGGGTGGCCCGGCCGTCGATCACCCGGCTCTGGGGGGAGGCGGCCGCGCTGAGCTGGCTGCCGGGCGGGCGCGAGTGGAAGTAGGCCTCGCTGTCGGACCGGCTGGTCGGGGCGACCCGGCCCTCGATCCGGACCTGGCGCTCCAGCTCGCCCCACCAGAAGACCAGGGCGGCCTGGGGGTTGGCGGCCAGCTCGGCGCCCTTGCGGCTCTCGTAGTTGGTGTAGAAGCAGAAGCCGCGCTCGTCGAAGCCGCGCAGCAGCACCATGCGGGCCGACGGCCGGCCGTCCGGGGTCGCGGTGGCCAGGGTCATGGCGGTCGGTTCGAGCAGGCCGGCCTGCTCGGCCTGCTCGAACCAGCGCCGGAACTGGACCACCGGGTCGGCGTCGACGTCGGCCTCGGCCAGCGCCTCCCTGGTGTACTCGGATCGCATACCTCGAACGCTACTCCGTGGTGATCGCCCGGAGCACGTCGATCTTGGCCGCCCGGCGACCGGGCAGGACCGCGGCCAGGATGCCCGCGATGGCGGCGGCGAGCACGAAGCTCACCAGCTGCCCGGCCGGCACGGTGAACTCGGTGATGCCCTGGCTGGCCAGGGCGCGGACGATCGTCCAGCCGAAGAACACGCCGACGGCCAGCCCGAGCACGGCCCCGAGGACGGCGATGATCACCGCCTCCCAGCGGATCATGGAGCGCAGCTGGCGGCGGGTCGCCCCGACCGCCCGGAGCAGCCCGAGCTCGCGGATGCGCTCGAAGATCGACAGGCCGAGGGTGTTCACGATGCCGAACAGGGCGATCAGGATGGCCAGACCGAGCAGCGAGTAGAACAGGTTGATGATCTGGTCGATCTGCCTGGCCTGCTCCTCGCGGAACTCGGCCTGGTCGCGCACGGTGACGTTGGGGAAGTCGGTCATCACCTGGTCGATCGCGGCCCGCGAGTCGGCCGGGGCCACTCCGGGGGCGGCCTTGACCAGGATCTGGCTGTCCGCCTGGTCGGCGTAGGCGCGCTCGTAGGTGGTCAGGCCGAGCAGGAAGTCGCCGTTCAGGCTGTTGTCCTCGTAGATGGCCTTGACCGGCACCTGCTCGACCCCGGTGCGGGGGAACTCCATGGCCACGTTCTCGCCCACCGTCCAGCCGCTGGACTCGGCCACCGTGTCCTTCACGGCCAGGCCGCCCGAGGCCAGGTCGTCGAACGAGCCGTCGGTGACCTCGGTGCGGACGACCTGCTGGTAGGTGACCGGGTCGATGCCCGCGAGCGACTTGCCGACGCCGTCGAGCTTCCAGGGGCCGAAGCGCATCCCGGCCACCGCCGCCAGCTGCGGCTGCTCGGCCAGGCGCTCGGCGGCCTCGGGGCTGAACGGCTGGAAGTTGTCGTTGAAGAGGATGTAGTCGGCTGTGACCGACTCCTCCAGGATCTCGGTGGTCGAGGCCTTGATCGAGGCGGCGAAGATGCTGACGAACGACACCAGCGCCAGCCCGATCATCAGGGCGGCCGCGGTCGAGGCGGTCCGCCGCGGGTTGCGCATGGCGTTCTCGCGGGCCAGGTTGCCCGGCAGCCGGAAGGCGCGGGCGAACGGCCAGCCGATGACCCGGGCCAGCGGCCGGGCGATCAGCGGGCTGAGCACGGCCACGCCGAAGAAGACCACCACCGCACCCGAGGCGACGTTGACCAGCCGGTTGCCCTCGGAGCGGAACAGGCCGGCCAGCAGCAGGGCCACCCCGACGGCGGTGATCAGCACGCCGAGGACGATCCGGCGCTTGCGGAAGCCGGTCGGGGCGAATGCCGTCTCCGGCTGGAGGGCGGCGACCGGCGGCACCCGGGTCGCCTTGCGGGCCGGCATGACCGCCGCCAGCACGGTCACGATCAGGCCGACGGCCAGCGAGACGACCACCGTGCGGGGCTGGAACTGGATGCCGGTGGCGGGGATGTCGGCCCCGAGGAACGTGCTCAGCAGCGCCTTCAGGCCACTGGCGATCAGCACCCCGAGGCCGAGGCCGACCAGCGATGCGACCAGGGCGACGATCACCGACTCGAGCAGCACCGAGTTCATCACCTGGCGGCGGCTGGCCCCCAGGCAGCGCAGCAGGGCCAGCTCGCGGGTGCGCTGGGCGACGATGATGGTGAAGGTGTTGAAGATCAGGAACGCCCCCACCAGCAGGGCCACGAAGGCGAAGGCGAGCAGCGCGGTGCCGAGGAACCGCCCGATGGTGTCGTTGATGGCGGCGGCCGAGTCCTCGGCCAGCTCCTCGCCGGTGAGCACCTCGTACCTGGGGTCGACGGCGGCCCGGATGCGGTCGCGCAGCTGCTCGGGGGTGACGCCCCCCTCGGCGGCGACGTCGATCTCGTCGAAGCGGCCCTCGCGGTTCATCACCTCCTGGGCGGTGGCCAGGTCGAAGCCGACCAGGCGGGCCCCGCCGAGGTTGTCGGCCTCGCCGAAGCCGATGATGCCGCTGACCGTGTAGTCCCGGGCCGGGCCCTGGAACAGCACCTTGGCCCGGTCACCGACCACATAGCCGGTGTCCTCGGCCGTCTTGGCGTCGATGGCCATCTCGGTCGGCCCGCTCGGCAGCCGCCCCGAGCGGACGGTCGAGCCGGCCGTGAACTGGGTGTCCTGGTTGAACGACACGCCCAGGCTGGGCGCGCCGCCGGTGGTCACCGCCTTGCCGTCCTTGCCGACCAGCTGGGCGTAGCCGGTGACGGAGCCCTCGGCCACCCGGACGCCGTCCACCGCCTGGATCCGCTCCAGGAGGGAGGCCGGCATGGGGTCGCGGACCTCGCCGGTGTCGAAGCCGCCGAAGGTCTCCTCGGAGCGGACGGCCACGTCGATGCCCTGGGTGACCTGCTTGAACAGGGAGTCGAAGCTGGCCGTGATGGTGTCGGTGAGCACGTAGGTGCCGGACACGAAGCTGACCCCGAGCACGATGGCCAGAGCGGTCGCGGCCAGCCGGAGCTTGTGGGCCATGAGGCCCTTGAGCGTCGCCTTGCGCATGGCCGCCGTCAGCCTCCCAGCTTCTTCATCAGGTCGAGGACCTTCTCGGCGGTGGGGTTGGCCATCTCGTCGACGATGCGCCCGTCGGCCAGGAACAGGACGTGGTCGGAAAAGGCGGCCGAGTTGGGGTCGTGGGTGACCATCACGATCGTCTGGCCGTACTCGTCGACCGAGCGGCGCATGAAGCCGAGCAGCTCGGCGCCGGCGGCCGAGTCGAGGTTGCCGGTGGGCTCGTCGGCGAACACGATCGCCGGCTTGGAGGCCAGCGCCCGGGCCGCGGCCACCCGCTGCTGCTGGCCGCCGGACAGCTCGGCCGGCTTGTGGGCGAGGCGCTCGCGCAGCCCGACGGCGTCGATCACCCGGTCGAGGAAGGCCCGGTCCGGCTTGCGGCCGGCGATGGCCAGGGGCAGCTCGACGTTCTCGGCCGCGGTCAGGGTCGGGAGCAGGTTGAAGGCCTGGAACACGAAGCCGACCTTGTCCCGGCGGAGCAGGGTGAGCTGCTTCTCGGACAGCTTGCTGAGCTCGACGTCGCCGATGAAGATCTGCCCCGAGGTGATCCGGTCCAGCCCGGCCAGGCAGTGCATCAGCGTCGACTTGCCCGAACCGGACGGGCCCATGATGGCCGTGAAGCGGCCGCTCGGGAACTCGACCGAGACGTTGTCCAGCGCTCGCACCTCGGTCTGGCCCTGCCCGTAGACCTTGGTCACCTGGACGGCCCGCGCGGCCAGCGTCTCGGTGGTGTCGCCGGGCACGATGGCAGCTGACATGGGACGGCTCCCCTTCTCTTCTCGTCTTTGCTTGGTCTCGTTGCCGAGCCTACGCGACCTGGCAAGCCGATTCGTCGGCCACGGCGCCGATTCCGTTCTCCACCTTTCGGAGGATGCTGGCATCATCCGGGTCATGCATACGGCAGGGGTCGACCTCGGCGGGACCAAGGTCCAGGGCGTGATCGTCGGCCACGACGGCGCCAAGCTCGGCGAGGCCAGGGGCAAGACCCCGGTCGAGGGCGGGCCGGCGGCGGTGGTGGCCGAGATCGCCGGCGTGGTCAAGGCGGCCGCCAAGAGCGCCAAGGTGCCGGTGGGCAAGCTGGCCGGGGTCGGGATCGGCTCCCCGGGCCGGGTCGACCCGGAGACCGGCGACCTGTTCGGGGCGGCCAACCTCCCCGGGTTCGGGCAGCCGGTGCCCCTGGGCGCGCTGGTCGCCGACGCCCTCGGGGTCAAGCGGGTGGTGGTCGGCAACGACGTGGTCGTGGCCACCCTGGCCGAGCACCGCCTCGGGGCCGGCCGGGGCTTCGACGACCTGCTGGTGGTGTTCGCCGGCTCCGGGGTCGGGGGCGCCCTGGTCCTCGGCGGGAAGCTGCACGCCGGGGCCCACGGCGCGGCCGGCGAGATCGGCCACGTGGTCGTGGTCGACGGCGGCGAGCTCTGCCCCTGTGGCCGCCGGGGCTGCATGGAGGCCTACGCCGGCCGGGTCGCCCTGGAGCGGGCGGCCAGGGCCGCCGCCGCCACCGGCCGCCCCACCGAGCTGCTGGCCATCCAGCAGCGCCTGCGCCGGCCCCGCATGAGCAGCGGCGTCTGGAAGGCCGCCCTCGACGCCGGCGACCCCCTGGCCCACGAGCTGATCAACCGCGCCGTCGAGGCCCTCGGCGCCGCCATCGCCTCGGCCGTCAACCTGGTCGACGTCCAGGCCGTGCTCATCGGCGGCGGCCTCGGCGACAAGCTCGGCGAGCCGTTCGTCCGCCGGATCGAGACGGCCATGATCCCCCACCTGTTCCTGCCCCCCGCCCAGCTGGTGGTCCGCCTGGGCGAGCTGGGCGACTACGCCGGGGCCATGGGCGCCGCCCTGCTGCTCTCCGGGGATGGTCAGGCGGGGGCCAGGCGGTAGACCTCGCCGCCGAGGGAGAGGGCGTAGAGCTCCCCGGCGACGTCGCTGCCGAAGGAGCTCAGCCCGGGCACGCTGAGGCCGAGGTCGCGCTGCTCGGCGACCTTGCCGTCGCGGACACGGGCCGCCCGGACCCAGCCGGCGCAGTAGTCGCCGTACAGGTAGGCCCCGCGCAGGCCGCCGATGCGCCGGCCGCGGTAGACGAAGCCGCCGATCACGGTGCAGGCGCCCCCGGCCCGCCCGTACTCGATCACCGGGTCGACGGCGCCGGAGGGCCGCTCCCCGCCGCTGTAGGGGTGGCGGCCCTCGCGCCGGTTCCAGCCGTAGTTGCGGCCGCCCGACCCGGCCGGCTGGTAGTCGATCTCCTCGTAGGCGTTCTGGCCGACGTCGCCGATCCAGAGGTCGCCGGTGGCGGCGTCGAACGAGAAGCGCCACGGGTTGCGCAGCCCGTAGGCCCAGATCTCGGGGCGGGCGCCGTCGCGGTCGACGAACGGGTTGTCGGACGGGACCCGGTAGGGCTGCCCGCCGCCCGGCCGGGGGTCGATCCGGAGGATCTTGCCGAGCAGGCTGTCCAGCGACTGGCCGTTGCCCTCGGGGTCGCCGCCGCCCCCGCCGTCCCCGAAGGCGAGGTACAGCCGGCGGTCGGGGCCGAAGGCGAGCTGGCCGCCGTTGTGGTTGCCGAACGGGTCGTCGATCCGGAGCACCGACCGCTGGGAGCCCGGGTCGGCCCGCCGGCCGTCCATGGTCAGCTCGGAGACCTGGTGGTCGCCCGACCGGTCGGTGTAGTGGAGGTACAGGTAGCGGCCGTCGGGCGAGAAGGCCAGGCCGAGCAGCCCCTGCTCCCCGCCGGCGGTGACCTGCTCGGAGATGTCGAGGACCGGGGTCGGGTCGAGCCGCCCGCCGCGGATCGCCCGCACCCTCCCGACCTGCTCGACCAGGTAGAGGGTGCGCTCCCCCGGCCGCACGGCCATGGCCACCGGCTGCTCCAGCTGGGCCACCCTGACCAGGCGGACCTTGGCCGCCCGGAACTGGGCGCTGGAGGCCGCCTGGGCCCGGGCCGTGGTCGAGGGCGCCCCGGTGGTCGTCGGCATGAGCGTGGTCGAGCTGACGGTGGTGGTCGGCTCGGCCTGCGGGTCGGGGTCACCCCCGGAGCAGGCGGCGGCCAGCAGGGCGAGGGCGAGGGAGGCGGCCAGGCCGCGGGCGACTCGGTGCATGCCCGCCATTCTCGTCGGCCGGGGCGAAGTTTGCTCGCCCGCGCCGGGCTACGGCTTCAGCCAGAGCGAGGCCCGGGTGGGCTGCATGGTCTGGTCGACCACGGTCAGCAGCTCGCCGGTCAGGGTGCCCAGGTCGACCTGGTCCCGGAGCCGGGCGCTGAAGTCGGCGATGGTCCGGGCGGCGTCGTGGCGGCGGCGGTTGAAGCGCCGGTCGACCAGCGCCTGCACCCGCCTCCGGACGGGCTGGAAGATCGCGGCCACGGCCAGGGTGGCGGCGGCCACGACCAGGCTGGAGCCCTCGGGCAGGAGCCGGCCCAGCCCCAGGACGACGGCGGCGTAGGCCAGGCCGAGCAGGATCGTGAGCAGCCCGTAGGCCAGGGTGCGGCTGATGATCCGGTCCAGGTCGTACAGCC
>OBLS010001051.1_pt1 | contig 10955 bp, 10 predicted proteins | sample 1519901 | NCBI WGS metagenome assembly OBLS01 (sample SAMEA3113585, study PRJEB22503) | soil metagenome
TGATGTAACACATTAAATGAAGTTTGCTCATTATTTTTTAATTATTCTATGAGAAATAATGTTTTTTCTCTCCTTATATAGCTAAGGGAATTCTCAATCTTATCATTAATATTGATTATTCCTATCAATACTGTATCAATTCTGCTTACAATTGATATGCTATTAACATGATATGAAATTAGTATAATATATAATTGTACTATGTTGCAAATATTCTTACTTTATTATAGAAAAAAATAACAAACAGTTACAAATTGTAAGAGAAGATATTGATGAATAGCATATGTAAAAATATTCTTCTATTTCACCATTTATAAAAATGGTCGAAGAATAAAGAGATTTATAGCTAGGTTTTCCTTTCTGTTAATTATTTGTCCTATTACTAATATAAAGGCTAAAATAAAAATCATTATGTATTATTATACTACTTATATAAAAAAAATTGTAATTTAAATTATTTTACAGTTAGTATGTATGTAGTACTGTAGTTCCAACCTATAGGGCCTGCAAATTCGTCTTTGTCTATACTACCATTTGTTTCATTATTTGTAGTCTTAATGTTTCCCTTAAATTTAAGTTCATAATCCCCAGGAGGTAAAGGTTTTAAAAATACCCAATTTCCGTCAGAAACTGCTTGCGAGATCTTAGGTGGTAAATCTAAAATGTTATTTTCAGGTAATGCAAATTTAAAAATATCTGATTGAATACGGTAATTGTCTAGATTTGGTATATTTACACCGTTAAGTGTTACAAACTCTGGAACTGTTTTATCTTGAATTTTTTTAGCACAATTACTTAATTCCTCTTTTGTTTTCATTTGTGGATATTCAGCAAATGAACATTCAGAATTTAATACAGGAAATAGTATCCCTACACCGTAAGGAATTTCACAATAGCGTATAACTGAGTGTTGATATGTACCTGGGAAAAACCAGACAGGTTCTTTCTGATTCTCTTTACAGAATTTTCCAGTATCATCATATGCAGGATGAATAGTTTGTGGAATTGAATAAGCCCATTGCCACCATTTTACAGTCCAATCTGCATATGTAAGATTAAAAGGACTAGAACCAGGCTCAAAAACTAATATAGAAATATCAAAATTAGTATTATTTGTTTTAGTAGTTTGATTAGAGAAGTCTTCACTAAATGAAACAACATTATTCAAATTTACAAGTATTAAAATTGTCATAAATGAACTTAGAATTATAATAAATTTTATCATATTCATGTTTTTATTTTTATTTAAAGATATATAGAACTTATCATGTTCTTTTAAAAGAAAATTGTTTTGCATTTCAAAACACTTAATTAAAACACTTAATCAAATTCATTTTAGAGGTTTAATATGTTCAATTTATTTAATAAAGATAAACTTCATATGGATATTTCAAAAGCGTCATTTTTACTTCCTGCAATTATATTTTTTATGGTTGGGACTGGGATATCTATAGTATGTAATGATTTCAGCTCAATTGTTTTTGCATCTGCAGATATCAACAACAATAATAACTCCTCTATATTATATTCATCTTCTATTCTTGATAATGGTAGTTACTCTTTTATAGAACAAAAGACGGTTATGTCCCAACCGGCTCCTGTAAGGCATCCTGGACAACCATCCCATGAAGTAGTATTTGCTCTTCCTTTAAGAGATGATGGAAACGTCTGGACGGGAACGGTAACATTTACTGCAAGTAAACCAATAGAGGCAGAGATTCTTCATACTTATGCTCCAGAACAGAAACCAGATTCAGTACATGGTGAACCCTATCATGCAGTATTGCCAGGTAATAAGAGTATTGCAATTACCCATATGAGAAACATAATTGATGTACCTATAGAAATAAACGGTACTGGAATAAGTTCTGGTTCATTTAATTTTGTAGGAAATGCACTAGTTTTTCATAAAACAAATGGTGAACCATTTACTGTAACATATACTATTGATGCAAGAGTTAAAGGTATTGGTATAAATAGATGATGAAGATTTGGTTTAAATATTAGTTATTTTTTTATAATGTCTTCCATAGTTTTAACAAATGATTTTGTTCTTCTTGTTAACGTTGTTTCTATATTTACATGTCTATTTTTAAATTAAGAAAAATATTCCATAACAATTTTAAATTATTACCTTAACAAAAGATACTTAAAAAGAAAATATTTATATTTAACTCACCTTATGTGTGTCAGTAATAATAAACTATGATATACAGAAGATTTTATTTAAAATATTTGAACTTTATTAATTATTTAACACCTTCTAAATAACTTAATTTATGAATAAGGGTGTTACATTAGAAATTGGAAAAAGGAACTATACACAAATAATGAGAAATTATAACATCATATAGAAACAATTATCATGATTAAGTGTATGTAATATCAATTTTATTTGGCTCAATATTTATATAAAAACTAATCTTATAAGATATGATGAAGAGAATTGAAATAATAATACCACATGAACGTCTTGATAAAACTAATAATATATTAGAACAGTTTGATGTTGGTGGAATGAGTTTTTATCACATTAGTGGCAGAGGTAAAACAAAATGGAAACCAATCCCTGTCGGAAGAGGAGTTATGATGTATACTCCAAAATATAGCACAAGAACCAAAATTGAAGTTCTTGTCCCTGATTCTCTATTAGAAAAAATTAGAGAACAACTATTAAATGAACTATCTACAAATTCTGTCTCAGACGGAAAAATTTTTGTTTCAGACGTTATTCAAGCCTATGATATAGGAACTAAAAATAAAAATGAATTAGCAATTTAAAATATCTATCATAATTAAAACTGTTCGAATCCTGCCCAGAAAAGATTGAATTATTTGTTTTGATTGAACCAGATGACAGGCAAAAAAAGCCAAAATACTACTAAACAATCTGATAATTTATCCTTTTGTCTATTTCCATTTGTTAATTGAATATTAATAACGTGTGTATATTCGATGAATGTATAATATTCTTTACTATATAAGCATAAATATAATTACAAAATTTTTAGAAAAATTTGTCTGAGTTGTCTCCAATATCTACTAAAAAAAATTTAAAAGTACAAAAAAGAATTTTGAGTTTCATTATCTTTATTCATCTTTCATCTTATTCTTCTTCTACTTCATCGTCGTCATTGTCGTTGCCATTACCATTGTCGTGTTCATTCAAATCAAGAACTTTATTATTTCCTCCTGCTAACTCAAGTGGCAATTTTACATCATCAGCATAATAATTACCTATATTACCTAGAGTTCGCTGAATGTTCACATCTACTGCATCTCCAGGATTGAATACAACGGGCTCAGGAGAGAAATTTACCAAGTCAATATCTGTCACTCTTGGTGAACCTCCTTCCAGAGGGTCAGGAATATGTGCATGATATACACAAATGCCTTCTAGAGGAGAAGCATGACCAACATAATATAATGGAACAAAGTCAACATGTGTTAGATTAGCAGATTCATCGATATGACCTGCAATTACTGAAACTATTGGTACTTTTGTATCTGGATCACATGGACCTTTATATAAAAAATGTCCTGAAACAAAATTGGGGCTAGAATCATATAGTGGAAAGACTCCTGCAGATGGTAAAATCAATTGGCTTAAATCAATATGTGTGTTATCTGGTATGTTGTCTCCTTGAACTCCTGCTTCATAGCTATGGCTTGCATATACATCTAAAGGCATCGGTGATAATGATCCTAAACTTAATAGTGTTGCCATCATCATAACTGCTAATAATATTGTAGATTTTTGTGGTAACATGATTTTAAAAATGATAATAGAATATAAAAGAAATATGATACATTCGACGAATGTACCGATGTATTTTTATTTTTGTAATTAAATGTTCTCATATGAAGAAATTATTCCAATCATCACTGGCAATATTAATAATCCTTGCTGGAATCGCCATCATTTCAGCGAGTTCTTATTCTATTTATGATGCCATGGCATTTCCACATGCAAGTCTTATCATAGATCCTGAGGTTGAACATGCAAATGATATTCAAGTTGTTTTGGGGCATACAAATGAACCCGCTTATGGTAAACTTCCAGGTATTCATGATGGAAAACATAATCTAGAAGTTGATTTATCAGACGCTGCAACTACATTACCAATTCCTAATGCCACACTTTTTGCAGATAAATACTATTTCAAAAATATAGAAAGTTTCAAACGTGCAGAAAATCTTGAAGATGCAGATGTTATTGAACTAAATGTCCCTGTTACTGCTGTATTTGGTCAACCTGGTACCTTCTATAATAGACAGGTTATTGATCCTGGCATATATGGATATACAATAAGAGGTACAATAGATTACTATAATGTTACTACAGTCCCATTAGAAAATATAACAAAATTCTGTAGCATCCCAGGAGAAGATCTGACTAAATTTGATAGTCCTAAGTCTGGTTGGACTGGAAGTTTTGGTTGTCCACAAAATATTAAAAGTATTTTCTTCCCTCAGGCTAATAAGTATCCTGATAATAACTATCCTCCTCAATATCCTAAATATGATGATGGATATGGTAATTATGAGCAGTAATACAACTACATAATAACTACTATGATTACGTAAGTGAAGATTAGAAACAATACATCATCAACAACAACTATGACGACCAATACAGATATGAATACACTGATGATAATAGTAAAGATGGAAACGAATATGCATCATATGAAGAAGAATAAATAAATTCTAGCTTCAGATTAAAAACTCTTAGAAGATAAATTCATACTTGAACTTACATCTTACTATGATGATACGTATAAAAAGAAGACTGGTCTTATCATCAAATGATTAAAGCAATCAAAAAAAAGGTTAAAGACTCTTACTCTTGTATTTTCTCCACAAATCTGTCTGATTTAGTGAATTATGGATAATAAATTTACATTTATTTCTGTCAAGAGATTATATTGATTATTAAGTAACTTATGGATAAGACAAAAATCATTACTATCTTTTACCTTTCCTTTAAAATCTAATTGAAAATTTTAAGTATTATCCCTTATCATTAATTCTCTAATTATATTTTTGTATTCTTCTGCTTTCGAAAATAATTCATAATGAAATTGCTGTGATTCTTCAATTGTTGGTTTGATATCTTTATTGTTTGAACAATAAACAGAATAAAACAAAAGTACTTGTGCAAAGAATGCTCCTAAAAGAAAATCCAAATCGTTAGTTACTGTTTTCTTTAAATCGTATAATGGATCTTGAAATACTTGAATTGTATAAGGTAGAGTTTCTATCGTATCTTCAATGGCGTTAGTAAATAAACTTCTAAGAATTTCTTCTCTATCCAACAATTATCAATAATATAAACTTGTTAAAAAATTTGTTTTGTTAGTTCATCTACTATAAAGAAATCTTTCTTAGCCTTTCAAATATTTAGTATTTATAGGAAAATGTTTTGTTTATCTCTGTTAAACTCCTGTTAATTACTTTTATCATATAAAATACAGAACCAATATGAAATAATCCAAAACCGAATAATATTGGGCATGGGATATGTCCGACGATTTTCCATTATAAAAGCTAATGAAAATGAATGATAGATGATATTGTAGGTATTAACGTTAAATATTATAGTATCTGTTTCTATTTTGTTCACCGGTAAAGGATAAATGCTCCGGTCTGCTACTTGAGGCTATCAAGTAATCCTTTAGATGAGAGGGTATTAAGTATATCAGACTTGTTAGCCCATCCTCTTCTGGCTTGTCCTATACCAAATATTAGAAAAGCATAATGTAAAGGATGATGAGCATCAGAATCAATTACCAATTTAACGTTATTTTCGATAGCCATTCGTATGAATTCATCTTTTAAATCTAACCGGTCATAATGAGCGTCAATTTCAAGGATTGTATTGGATTCATTTGCTACTTCAATCAATTTGGATATGTTGACAGGATATCCTTCTCTTCGATTAATAATTCTGCCTGTAGGATGAAAAATAATATCAATACTAGGATTTTGAGCTGCATTTATGAGTCTAGTTGTCTGTAACTCTATTGGTAAAGAAAAATGAGAATGAATAGCAGCACCTACTATGTCTAGTTTGTCCAAGACGTTATTGGAAATATCAAGTGATCCATCCTTTAGAATATTTACTTCTGCAGAAGATAATATACGAAAATGCTTGTTATTATTATTCATATTAATTTTGTCGTTAAGCTCTGCAATTGTGTTTGCTTGATCTAACAATTGTTTTTCATCTAGTCCATTAGCAAGCCTCAAGCTTTTCGTATGATCTGAGATTGCAATGTAACTCAATCCAAATTTGTCTCTTGCATTTAATGCCATTTCTTCTATAGACATTGTGCCATCAGTGTTATTGCTATGAACTTGTAAGTCTCCTTTCAAATCATCATATGCTATTAATTGGCTGAGCCTTACTTCTTCTTTTTCCATTCCATTCTTCCCCATTTTTGCTAGATTTATTTCTCCTCTATTTTCTCGCATCTCTGGAGGAATCCAATGTAGGCCTAATACTCGGTATACTTCTTCTTCAGTAGCTCCAGCTACTCTATGGTTCTGTCTGTCAAAAACTCCCCATTCATTGAGACGAAGACCTTTAGATATGGCTATTTTTCTCATAGCTACTCCATGTTCTTTACTACCGGTAAAATATTGCATCGCTGCACCAAAACTCTCTTCAGGTACAACAAGTAAATCTGCATCAATCCCATTATTTAATTTGACAAATGCTTTAGATAATCCTCTTCCGCTTATCTCATTAACTTCAGGCATATTTACAAAATAATCAATTATATTATCTCCATCTTTTTCGGACATAACTGACACCAAAAAATCAATATCTCCTATAGTTTCCTTCATTCGTCTAAATGACCCGACAGCTACTGCTTGTTTTACTCCAGTATTTCCTGAAAGTCGTTCCTCTATTCGCCTTACCAAAGGATAGACCTCACCAATTAGTCGTCGTCCTCCACCTTTTCTAAAAAACTGAATCTTCTTTAGAATTAATTCTTCCTTCTTTTGAGAAAATCCAGGAATACTTTTAATCTTACCTTCTAACGCAGCTTTTTCCAAATCAGAGATATTTTTGATTCCTAGATTATCATACAGCATCTTTATTGTTTTTGGACCAATACCTTCCAAACCAAAAAATTGACTGACATCTATGGGCAACTTCTCTTTTAGTTCATCATAATAATGTATCTTTCCTGTTGTAATATACTCTTCAAGTTTTGTAGCAATAGCCTTTCCAATAGAGGGGATTTTTAGCAATCCTTTTAGTTGTTCTTTTTTGTATATGTCACCTATATCGGAAGATAAATTTTGTATTTCATCTGCAGCCCTATTATATGATCTAATTTTAAAGATTGTATTAGGTTCACTTTTCTTCTCTTCCTCTGTCTGCAAAATAAATGCTATTTCTCGAAATATTTTGGCAACTTCAGAATTCTTGCTCATTGCTACATTTTCTCTATGTAGCACTATTAGACTTAAACCAAGCGATTTGAAGAAACATTGAAAGCATAATTAAATCGTACTTAGTAATAACATCTGAAAAAAAAGATTTTATTCTTACAAGGTAATCAATCATTTCATGTTATTATCCAGCGTTTATCTTGATCATCTTCACAATTTTTTTTATATTTAAAATGAAAAATTTGGTTTTCTTTTTTACTGGAGAAAAAGAAATTGATGATAGGAAATTTACTTCTGTAATTATTGTATTGCTTTCAGGTTATTGTTTTGATATCTTTTCGAAGTACAATTCTTTTCATAAATTCAAAGAGTTGCCATAATTTTTCTTTAATTAATCCTGATTGAGTCAATATATGCACAGATTCAGAATCTACTGAACTAGGCAGACTTCTTGTATTAATAGATACAAATAAGAAAAATTATAATGGCTGTAGAGTGACGACAATACATAAATTTTACTTATCATTATTATTTTTTATAATTTATAACAGATAATCAAAATCAAATTTAACTAAATAATATTCTATTTCATTGAAAATATATTATATATAAATAAACAAAAAACAACATTTGAAACTATGTTATATAAACCTTTGCAATATTTGCAAATTTTTACTAAAAAAGTTGTTTAGTCTATCAGAAATTCATTGTTTGTTTATTTGTATCGATCATTATAGCTTTACTTATTTCTTTACATCTATCTGAATTTGAAATATTTCTTAAAAATATATCCATTGTTAAGTATAAACAACAATTATAGGCTATCCGACTGATTCAATATACTCTATTATCTATTTCAGTCTCTGAAAATTTAAAAATTTAATATAATTATTGAGAATACAAAAGAAGAAAAATCTAAAGATTGGTTTAAGAGAATAGAATATATGGTGAAGGAGGAGAATTCAAATATCAAATTCTTAACAAGAGTTATATCAACAGGAGTCGCTGTTTATGGTGAAATACTACAATATGCCGAACAAAACAGTATTAATTTAATAGTCATAGGGACAAAAGAAAAATCAGGATTTAAAAAATTATTATTAGGAAGTACATCTTCTGATATAGTCACATATCCAAATTGTCCAATTTTAGTTACAAAATAGATATTTTGACAATTATTATATTACTTTATTATTTGATACTATTGAATACAGCATCCTCTACTAAATTATATGCTCTTCTGGAATTGAAAAGATTTTAAAAGCTGTGAATATCCTATTTCTATCCTATGAGTAATAGATTATTTAAAATACATAAACAATATTATCTTACTCAATGTAATGCATTTTTTATTAGTATATTTTTCATGTAATTTTTAATTATAAAATTCTGCTTCAATATCAATGAAGGACTACACATGTATCTTTCTATTAATCCTGTTTATTTTACTTTTACAAAGGCAGAGGTGTCCTAACAATAACACAGCCAATTTCATTATTTTACTACTAAAACTGGACAGTGAGCATAAGTTACAATATCTGATGCGACGCTTCCCAATAATATTCTTTTAAAACCTTTTCTACCTCTATTTCCAACTACTATTAAATTAACATTCTCACTTTCAGCATGGTTTATTATTATAGAACTTACTTTTAATGTAGGATCGTCGAGAATGTACGTTTTAAATTCAATATTTTTATCTTTCTGTTGAATTAGTTTTTCAATATTGCTTAGCCACTCCTTAGCTTGTTTCCTTTTTCCTTCATGCTCTTCTAATCCAAAGGTAGGTGCTGTTAGAAAGGTTGATAGATTAAGTTCTATGACTGTAACTACAATCAATTGTACATTTGTTTTTTGATTAATTGCTATATTGTTTATGGCATATTCTGCTGCTTTCATAGATTTCTCTGAACCGTCAATTGCTATCAATATTTTGAAAAATGTGTTAGTATCAGTAGACATATTAAGCTCGGTTATCAGATATGCAAAATCATTACTATATATCGTTTTCCTTAACACATATCAACATATTCTTGTTGTATAGATATTTCATTTTGTTATTTTAGATAATATTTAATTAACTGCAATACTAAAAATGTTTTTATATTGTTATAATACCACTTAAAAACAATAAATTAAATTATTATATATAGTATTTGAATTCAACTAAAATTATCAAGTTCTAGCTTAATTTTCTTTCTAATTGTTTTCCAATTTTCTATATTTAAAAAAATTATCTCTTTTTCTAATCTCACCTTTGTATTTCTATATTTTTTTTCTAATATTCCAATTTTTTTACAAATTTCTTCATAAACTTTTTGAAGATCTTGATAATCTTCAATTAAATTATTACATAAATTGATACATTCAATTGAAATTTTATAGTACTTATTTTCGATTTGAGTATTTGATGAGTGTATCTTTTCTTCATTACCTTGTTTTTGAAAAGCTAGCCACTGGAGAATAACCTCATTAACTCCAAATTTTTTTGTATCATTGTAATTATTGTTAAAAAGTTTTTTATTTATCATACTGTATTATTTTCTTTAGCATATTATATAGATTTTAAAAATATTATGATTTTACATACCTATTAAATAAAAGAATTCAATATGTTTGTTAAGTATTATACGAGATTCACCATCTGATTGTTGGTATATCTTATATTATTCATCATGATATTTGATCATTTTTTTTAATAATAATCAATTCACTCTTTATTGTTATATTCGTATTGTTATATTCGTATAATAAGATGTGTACCATCTTGTTTATATTACAATTATTATTTTTTTACTTTTTTTAACTATTTACTTCCAATTTAGTTGTTAATTTTTTGATTTCCTTCCCTCTATCACTGAAGAATTGAAATACTAAGGCTGCTGCTGTTAAAGTTAAACCTGCCACAATTCCTATAGTAAATAATTCACAACCCAATTTCTATCTAATATATTTACAACATTCTACTATTTTAATTTATTTGGAAACGATTTAACTAATTATAATATAATGTATGATTAATATCTAGACGATTAATAATAATGGCTTCGTAATAAAATAAAAAAGTATTGTAATTTTTAGATCATTAGTTGAGTTTAAGATTATATTATAAAGCACAATTACTATTAACATTATTTCATAAATTAAATAATGTTTTGTTTTAGAGGATATCCTATTTAGTTGACTCCTATTTAAACCTCATAACTTTCAATAATAATAATAATAATAAGTTGTTGAGAAAATCGGTAGACAGTACAATTAAACACAATTAATTTTCTTTTAGTTTGAAAAGTTTTATATGTTTTTTATTATTTACTATCAATATGTTACAATTATCCGACTAATATTTGATAAATTTGATTCATTCAAGAATTCCTAAACTATGAGATAAATTTAATACCATCATTACGAAAGTTACTTATAGAGTTTTTGTCTAATAAAAGGTTATTACTTGCAAGACAATAAAAAAATAACAAAAGGGTATAGAATAATCGATGATCATAGCAATTGGCGAACATCATCAAGAGTAGCAGATTATTTAAATCGTG
>OBLS010001052.1_pt1 | contig 10948 bp, 12 predicted proteins | sample 1519901 | NCBI WGS metagenome assembly OBLS01 (sample SAMEA3113585, study PRJEB22503) | soil metagenome
AGCAGGTCGTACTGCCCGATCCCGTTCAGGAAGAGCTGCAGGCTGTCGGTGGTGGTCGGAGTCGAGGGCGTCAGGTCGAGGTCGGCCGCGGGCTCCTCCTCGATCTCGACGTCCGCTTCCTCCAGGGCAGCGCGGAGCGCGACGAGGGCTTCCTCGTCGAGCTCGAACTCCTGCCGGAGCGCGTCGATCTCATCCACACGCACGAAGCCACGCTCGTGCGCCTGCTGGAGGAAGGCGGCGACCGCCGTATCTGTATCTAGGGCATCCCTGCCCAGGGCAAGTTCAGTCAACATCACATCTCCGAAGGTCGGTTCAGGTTCTGGGCGCACACGCGTCGCCGCGGCGCGCCGGCTCTCACCAGTAATAACGGGTTCTGCCACCTTTTTCTTCCTTCCAAACGGAACCTTTACGAGAGGCCTGAAAGGGGGACGAGCGCGCCGTTGCCGCCGCATACAGTGCGATCCGAGCAACCATGCGGCAGAGCGCAGCACTCGAGATTGAGGCCGAGGCACCTCGGCAGGAATTCGGCAGCGGCCTCCGCGCGCGTCTAGAGCTCGTGCGCACGCTGGTCGAAGTACCCACGCCCGCCGCTCGGCGTGACATCTCGCCGGAGCTGATGCTCGTCTCGCCGTTCGACCCGTCCGAGAACGTCCTCGCCGAGCTCATCGCCGAGCGCGTCCGCGAAGCGAGGCCTGAGCCGCTGGGCGCGCTGCTCTCGGAGGCGGGCCTGCTCGACCCGAGCGAAGTCGACTTCGCGCTGGCCCGGGCGCGGAGCGAGGGCAAGCGCCTCGGCGAGATCTTGGTCGAATACGGCCTTGTCAGCTCGACCGACGTCATCCGCTTGGTGGCCGAGCAGCGGGGTCTTCCTTTCCTCGACATCGGAACCATGCCCCTCGATCCCGCCGCGGCAAGGCTCTTGCCGATCGACTTCGCGCGCTCACTCCGCACGCTCCCGATCGGTTTCGTGCGGGGCCTGCCGGTGGTCGCACTCGCAGATCCAAGCGACGACGACGCCATGCAAGGCACGAGGGCGATCCTCCGGGCGGCGGAGTTCATCGCCTCACCCGAGGACTCGCTTCTCGCCCAGCTCTCGCGCGCGTACTTCTAGAACGAGTCAGGGGCGAAAGTACGCTCGGGGCTCGCCGTGGCGGAAGCCCCGGCCGAGGCGGAGCGGCGGGAAGCGGCCGTTCACCATGGCCGTGATCCGCTCCCGGAGGCCAGAAAGCATCTCGGTCTTCTCAGCCTCGGTCAGCCGCCCAGCTTTGACGTCGTCCTCGAGCTGCTGCTCCGCGTCGTCGACCAGTGCGTCGATCAAGCCGTCCACCGACTTGTCCCGATCGCGCGCGACTTGCGCGAGTGTCTTTCCGTTCGTGATTGCAGTGCGAAGCGCCGACTCGGTCATCCCGAGATACTTCGCGGCGGCCTCGAACTTCGCATGGAAGGGACCTGGGCCATGATGGCGATGATGCTGGGGCCCCAGTCCGAAGAGCGGCAGCTCGTTTGCGTCGATCCGCTCCTTCATTCTCTGGCCTTGCTCCTTCGTCAGCCGGCCGTCCCCGACGGCGTCGTCCACGCGGTTCTTGAGCGCCTGCTTGAGCGCGTTGGTGAGCTCCCGCGGTTGGACGCCAAGCTGGTTTGCGGCGTCGTTGATGACCGCCTGGCTTTCCTGCCTCGGCGTGAGCTTCGTGGCGGCAATCGCGCCGCCGGCCGCAACGGCCACGAGAAGGGCTGCTCCCCCTGCGACGAGTTTGTTCCTTCGGCTCATCGTATTTAGGGAAGCAGCCCTTCCTAAGACGAACGTAAGAGCTGCCTAAGAATCAGGCCGCCGAGCCCATCTCCATCGGTAGCGGACCTCCTAGGCCTCGCCCGGACCGGGGCCCGGGCACGCGGTTGACCATGTCGGTGATCCGGTCTTTCAACCCGGCGACGATCGAATCGCGCTGTGCGTCGGTCAGTCGGCCTGCCTTCACGGCCGCGTTCAGCTTCGCGGTCTCGGCCTTGGTCATCGCCGCCACGAGCCCGTCGACCGACTTGTCACGGGCCTTCGCCAGCTCGGCGAGTGTCTGCCCGTTGCCGAGCGCCGTGCGCACATTCGCCTCGGTCATGCCGAGATACGAAGCGGCCGCGTCGAGTCCCGCGTGATGGTGCAGGCCGCCGTGGCCGAAGCCGCGTCCGCCCAGCCCGACGACCGGGATCTCACCAGAGGCGATCCGCTGCTTCATCGCCTCGCCCTGCTCCTCGGTGAGGCGGCCGGCGGCGACCGCCGCATCCACCCTGTTCGAGAGCGCCTTCTCGAGAGCTTCGGTCAGCTCGCTCGGCTCGACTCCGAGCTCGTCCGCAGCATCGTTGAGCACCGCCTGGCTCTCCTGCTTCGGGGTCAGCTGCGTCGCAGCGATGGCCCCTCCGCCTCCGACCACCGCAACTAGCGCGGCGGCTCCGAACGTGATCTTCCTCATGTGACGTCGCATGGTGTTTCCTCCTTTTGTCGTTTGGTCGCGGTTACGAAGCGGAGAAAACCGGCCGCGCCTAAGCGCGGCCTAAGCCGCACGACAAAGTTGTCTAAGAGTTCGAAACGCCGCCGTTCAGGCGGAGCGTGACACGCGTGCCGCCGCCCTCGGCGCGTTCGGCGACCACATCGCCGCCGTGGGCCTCGGCCACCTGACGGACGATCGCGAGCCCGAGGCCCGAGCCCGGCATCGTCCGCGCCGACGGCGACCGGTAGAAACGATCGAAGACGTAGGGCATGTCGGCATCGTCGATGCCGGGGCCGCGATCGCGCACGGTCACGGTTCCGTCGTCGACGCTGACGTCGACGTCGCCGCCGGGCGGGCTCCACTTCGCGGCGTTGTCCAGCACGTTCCCGATCGCCCGCTCGAGCGACGAGGGCACACCTCGCACAACCGACTCGCGCAAGTCCGTCTTGAACGTGACGCCGGGCCGGTCGCGGCGGACACGCTCGACGGCCTCCTCCGCGACGAGGTCGAGGCGGACGTCCTCGGGCTCGCTGGGCAGCTGGTCCCCGCGTGCGAGCTCGATCAGCTCCGCGATCAGCGTCGTCATCTCGCCGATCTGCTCGACAACGTCGTCGAGCAGCTGCCGGCGCTCGTCCGGCGCCAGCTCGCGGTCGCTCATCAGCACCTCGAAGTTCGTCCGCAGGCTCGTGAGCGGCGTCCGGAGCTCGTGCGACGCGTCGGCGACAAGCTGGCGCTGGGCCTTGGTCGACTCCTCGAGCGCGCCGAGCATGGCGTTGAAGCTTCCGGCCAGCCGGCTCAGCTCGTCCTGACCACGGGCGTCGATCCGCTCGGTGAGGTCGCCGGTCTCGGCCACGCGCTCGGTTGCCCTCGTCAACCGGGCGACGGGCGCGATCGCGGCGCGCGACACGATCAGGCCCAGCGCTGCGGCCAGGCCGATGCCCGCGAGCGCGATCAGGATCAGGAACGCCCTCAGCCGGTCGAGCGTGCTGTCCACCTCGGTGAGCGGGCGAGCGACCTGAAGCGCGACTCCGGGCAGGTAGGGGAACGTGAGCACACGCACGTGGGTGTCGACGAGAGTGGCGTCGGTAAAGAACGGTTGCTCGGTTCCACTGGCGACCTCGAGGACGTGCTGAGTGACGGGAATGGGAACGTCGGCGCCCGGCGGCCGGAGCACGCTCCCGTCGTCGCGCACGACCTGGACGTAGCCGGGCGCTCCGCCGAAAATCGGGTCCGGTACGTCCGGAAAGCGCCGTCCCAGTGGGATGTGCTGGATCTGGACGGCGCGCGCCTCGAGCGCTCGGTCGACCTCGGACCGCAGCTGATCGCGAACGACGACGTACACGACCACCGACGAGAGCACGACCGCGAGCGCGACCGCCGCGGCGGCGACAAGGGTCAAGCGCACCCGGAAGCTCATGATTCCCTCAGTGCGTATCCGACCCCGCGCACGGTGTGGATCAAGCGCGGCTTCCCACCGTCCTCTGTCTTGCGGCGCAGATACCCGATGTAGACGTCGAGGGAGTTGGAGGCGAATCCGAAGTCGTAGCCCCAGACGCGCTCGAAGATGATCGAGCGCGTCAGCACCTGACGGGGATTCACCATGAACAGCTCGAGCAGGTTGAACTCGGTTCGCGTCAGCTCGATCCGGTCACCGCCGCGTCGCACCTCTCGGGTGCCCGTGTCGAGCTCGAGGTCGGCAAAGCGAAGTACCCCGTCGACCGCCGGCGAGGTCCGGCGCAAAAGGGCGCGGAGGCGGGCGAGCAGCTCCTCGAGCGCGAACGGCTTGACGACGTAGTCGTCGGCGCCGGCGTCGAGGCCCTCGACTCGATCGCCGACGGCGTCGCGGGCGGTGAGCATGAGAACGGGCATGCTGTTGCCGCGCCGGCGGAGCTGCCGGCAGACGTCGAGGCCGTCGATCCCGGGCATGAGGATGTCGAGGACGACGGCGTCCGGCTGGCCGTTCTCGGCCAGGCGCGCGAGGGCCTCCGCTCCGTCGCTCGCCAGCTCGACCTCGTAACCCTGGAGCTCGAGGGCACGGCGCAGCGAGTCGCGGACGGCGCGTTCGTCGTCGACGACGAGGATCTTCACGCCCGAATTGTGCAACCGGGAACTAAGAAAGCCCTGAGAAGCCTCGCGCCCGAAGCCAGTCGCGAATCGTCGGATAAAGCCCATCGACGAGGCGACTCGAGCGTGACGCCTCGGCGAGCAGCCCGTTCTCGGTCTTCACTAGACCGTGTGTACCACCGGGGAAGTTCACGTGCGTGAAATCGCGGCCTGCCTCACGCGCGACGGGCTCGAGCCGCTCGATGCACAGCCTCGACGGCACGGTCCGGTCCCTGGAGCCGTAGAGCCAGATCGCCGGAATCCGCAGCGCGCGGATGGAGGGCATGGGGTCCACCCCGGACGGCCCTGCGCGCCGCACCTCGGCCTCCATGTCCTCGTCCGACCGGGTGGGAGGCGTCTGGCCCTGATTGTTGAGATTGGCCCAGAGGTCGGTCTCACCCTGCGTCAGCGTCGGCGAGACGAGCCCGATCAGAAAACGAATCCTCGGCTCCCGCGCGGCGGCGAGCGGCATGATCCAGCCGGCCTGGCTTGCTCCGGCGACGCCCACCCGGCCGGGGTCGACCTCCGGCTGCGCGGCAAGGAACCGCGCCTGCGCCGCAACGTCGCGCGCGTACTGGTCAACGGCCTCCATGCTCGGAAACTCTCCCGGGTACTGCCCGCCCGATTGGCCGACCCCGCGCTTGTCGCACGAGAGGGTGACGAGGCCGAGCTGGTTCGCGTACAGGCCGAGGCCGGAGTTGAAGGACCGCGGGGCCATCCCGGCGCCGTGTGCGAACGTCAAAGCCGGCCGCCGGCCGCTCGTCGGCGGAATCGTCAACGTGCAGGCCAGCAGCGCCTGTCCGCTTCGAACCCAAACCTCCTCCTGACGCAGCGCGACTCGTTCCGCGCGCTCGCCGTTCCAGTCCAGCCGGTTTGCTGCGAAGACGGCCGTTCCCGCCGCCGGATTGCGCGTCGCGAGCCCGGCGCCGATCGCGTACCGCCCACGCCCTACCTGGTAGAGCCCGCGGATCTCGCTTTGCTCGAAGCGGAGAGCGAGCCGAGGCCCCAGCGCCGCGACGGCGCCGAAAGGCGAGCCGTCGGCGAATCGGTAGAGGCCGAGCGTCCCAGCCTCGATCGGCGCACCTCGGCGAAGGCGAAAGCGCCCGCGCAGCGGGCCCTGGCGCAGCGTGCCGGCGACGATCCGGCCGCGGACGCGCCCGTCCAGCGCGAGGCGCCACGGGCGGCCGGGAAGCGTCACTCGGATCCGGCCACGCGAGAGCCGCGCCGCGACGTCCGTGCGGGCGGCGCGGCCGGGGCCAAGCGAGACGACGGCGCGGCGACCACGCACTTCGATCGAGATCGCGAAGGCCTCGGGGCCTCCGCCGCGGGTGAGCTGGCCCGTGCCGGCCCAAGCCCCCGAGGGCAAGGCGGCCGGCTGCGCGGCCGCTCCCCCGGCGCACACGGCCGCCCCGATGATCGCGACGAACGACTTGGTCACCGCTGCGATCTGAGACGCCGCCGGGCGTCTGCGGTTGTTGCCTCTGGATTAAGCGGCCGGCTCGGCCTGGGCCCGCCAGACGGGGTTCAGGCCGCTCTGCATGTAGCCGTAGAAAGCGGGATAGATCACGAGGATGAGAATGAGGCCGATCCAGCCGTTGATCGGCTCGAGGCCGTTCAGCCGCTGCGCCGCCTGCACTCGCTTGAACCCGTTGACGATGCCGATGATCGCCGGGACGATGATGAGCGCACCGAGCGTGACGGCGAGCACCGACTTGCCAGGGCTGGTGCCGAGCTCGTCGGTGCCCCTGGCGCGGCCGTAGTCGCGGAGCTCCCGGTGGATGAAGTACCACCAGAAGATGCCGTAGATGCCGAGCGTGACCAGCACGAGGACCGAGACCCAGATCGGGCTGCGGATCTTTGCCGTCGAGTCGGTGCCGTGGATCGGAATGACTTCAGCCATGACTAGGCGGTCACCCCGGCGAACTGCGGAATGATCTGGTCCCCGTAGGCGGTGAGCGTCTCCTCCTGGTTGTGCGTCATGAGGTAGATGTTGAACTGATCGACGCCGACTGACTCGAGCTCCCGCAGCTTCGCCGCCGCCTGCTCGGCGGTTCCGAGCACGCAGAAGCGATCGCAGATCTCGTCGGTGACGAACTCGCCGTGAGCGGCGCCCACACGACTGTGGTCTTTGTAGTCGTAGAACTTCCGCGCCTTCACGAAGTCTGTGAGCGCCTCGGGGATCTCGGAGTCCCAGCCGTACTTCTCGATCAGGTCCATGACGTGGTTCGAGACCATTGCCGGGAACCAACGAACCTGCTCGCGTGCGTCGGCGATGTCGTCCGAGATGTGACTCGGCGCTCCGACGATGCACTTCAGCTCCGACGGGTCACGGCCGGCCTCCTCGGCGGCCTTTCGCGCGGTGTCCATGATCCACTGGATGATCACGGGGTCGGCGAGTTGGATGATCACGCCGTCGCCCACCCGGCCGGCGACCGCGAGCGCCTTCGGCCCGTAGCCCGCGACCCACATCGGGATCTCGGGCAACTCCTTGCGCGCCCAAGTGAGCTCGAGCTCCTTTTCGTTCCAGTCCACCTTCCGCCCGTTCATCAGGTCCTTGATCATCTGGCAGCGCCGCTCGAACTCGGCGACGCGCACGGGCTTGAGGCCGACGACTCTCCGCGACGAGTCGCCACGGCCGATGCCCATCACCATCCGGCCGTTCGAAAGGTCCTGCATCGTCGCGTACCAGCTCGCGGTAATCGTCGGGTCGCGGATGCCCGGATTCGTCACGAAGTGCCCGAGCTTGATCTTGCTCGTCCGAGCCGCGGCGAGGGGAAGCGTCGCGTAGGACTCTTGCCAGAGGATGTGCGAGTCGTAGGTCCAGGCGTACTCGAAGCCATGCTGTTCGGCCAGCTCGACCAGCTCGAAGAAGCGAGAGGACGGCGGGTCGGGCAAGACGGTGACGCCGAACGTGAGCATGGGGCCTCCTGGTGGGACGGGCAGGGAAACCGACATTTTCCCTTGAAATCCCCGTCGTGGCAATCTGGGCCTATTTGCTGTTCGCGCTCGCGGCCGGGGCGATGCTGCCGCTTCAGTTCGGGATCAACGCCCAGCTCGCCGAATGGCTCGGCGGGTCGGTTCGGGCGGCGTTCGTGTCCTTCGTCGTCGGCGCCTTCGCGCTCCTCATCGCCGTGCTGGTCTCTGCGCGCGGCTGGCCGGACCGCCCGGGCGACGCACCCTGGTGGGTCTGGACCGGCGGATTGCTCGGCGCCTTCTACGTCCTCGGCTCGATCGTCACGGCGCCGAAGCTGGGCGCCGCCACCCTCGTCGCGCTGATCCTCGCCGGCCAGGCCATTGCCTCGCTCGCGGTCGACCACTTTGGCTGGGTCGGCTTCGAAGAGCAGCCGATCACCGCGCTTCGGGTCGCCGGCGTCGCGCTGCTGGCAGGCGGCGTCGCGCTCGTCCGCCTGTCGTAGGCTTCTTCATGTGCTTCGTCCGGTGCTTGTCGTCGTCGGAACGGCGGCGGCGTTCGCCGCGGTCGACCTGGCACACAAAGCATCGGCGGGCGCCGAGGTCTTCCATCCACGCTCGTCGAGTTACCTCGCGCTCGTGCTGGGCCTCACCGCCACGTGGGCTGTCGCAATCGCATTGACCCGCTCGGCGGCGATGGCGCTCGGCGGCGGTGTGGCGGCAGGAGGCGCGATCGGGAACGTCGTCTCCCTGGGGTTCTGGCCCGGTATTCCCAATCCGATCGAGGTCGCGCAGATCGCCTTCAATCTCGCCGACGTATTCGTGATCACAGGGTTCGGCGGAGTCGTGGCGGTGACGATCGCGCTGGTCTGCAGCGATCGCGAGCGGCTCGGCGAGCCTCTACGACTGCACTAGCGCGAGCCGGTCGATCGTTTTGGAGGCGAGGCGGTCAAGTGCCTGCACGGACAGCTCGAGGTGCTCTTCTTTCGTGTCCTCGACCTTCGTGTGCGACAGCCCGCGGAGGCTCTGGACGAAGAGCATGACCGTCGGGATGCCGGCCCGCGCCACCTCGGCAGCGTCGTGCAGCGGGCCGCTGGGCAAACGGTGCGACCGCCCCGCCACCTCCTGAATCGACTCGTCGGCGAACTGGATCAGCCGGTCGTCGAAGAGGATCGGCTCGATGTTCCAGATCCGTTCGAACTCGACCTCGATGTTCTCCTCCTGAGCGAACCGCCGGCAACGAGCCTTCGCGTCCTCCAGCAGAGCCGCGAGCTTGTCGGCGTCGAGGTGTCGCTGGTCGAGTAGCTGCTCCGCCGTTTCGACGACGGACGTGACGATCCCGGGCTTGCAGACGACGTCGCCTGACGTGCAGACGGCGCCGTCCCCGATCCGCGCGGCGATGTGCCTGAGCTCGAGCGCGAGCTTCGCCGCGCCGGCGAGCGCGTCCCGCCGCTGATCCATCGGCGTCGAGCCGGCATGGGCGGCCTGTCCCCGCCACGTCACGCGGTGGCGCTCGACCCCGTAGGTGCCGAGGACGGCCCCCAGCGGGAGATCCATGGATTCGAGCACCGGCCCCTGCTCGATGTGGAGCTCGAGATACGCGGCCGCGTTCTCGAGCTGCTTCCGAGAGTCGGTCGCCCGGTCGAGATCGACCCCGTGCGCGCCGATCGCATCGGGCAGCGAGACTCCGTCGCGATCGGTCAGCTGCCTGAGCTCGTCCTGGTCTCGCATCGAATCAGCGGCGGCGCTCGACCCGAACAGCGAGCGGCCGAACCGCGCCCCTTCTTCGTCTGCCCAGCTGACGAGGCGCACCGTCACCGGCGGCTCGCCCTCCTCGGCGATCCGCCGGAAGACCTCCGAGCCGGCAACGACGTTGAGCGCACCGTCGAGCCAACCGCCGTTCGGCACGGAGTCGAGGTGGCCGCCGATCAGCAGCTCCCGGTCGGAGCGGCCACGAAGGGTCCACCACTGGTTACGCGCCTCGTCAAATGCGACCTCGGCCCCGGTGGCTTCGAGCTTCGACGCCATCCACTCCTGCGCTCGCACCCACGTATCGGTCCAGGCGACGCGCTGGGCGCCGTCGTCGTTGCCGGTGAGCTCGCGGAGCTCCTTCAGCTCGGCAACTGTTCGGCTCGGATCGAACGGCATGGGCGCGATCGTAAAACGTGGTAAGCATCTGCGGATGGCAGTGGCGGTCCTCAGACGGCTCGGGATGCTCACCCTCGTCCTCGCCGTGCTCTGCGGGCTGTGGGAGGCGTTCAAGTGGTTCGGAGAGTCCACGGGCCTGAAGCTCGGCGCGTTCGTCGTCAACGACCGCACACTGCCGCACCTCCACGAGATCGTCGGCCAGCTCTTCGAGCCGTCGCGGCGGAACGGGCCGATGCTGATCGAGGTGCTCTGGGACGCCGCCCTCTTCACTGCCAAGGAGGCGGCCGTGGGCTTCGCGCTCGGAGCCTCGATCGGCTTCCTACTCGGCGTGGTCCTCGCCCACTCCCGCCTGCTCCAGCGCGGTTTCCTCCCCTACATCGTCGCGTCGCAGACGATCCCGATCCTGGCGATCGCGCCGATGGTCGTGGTCTGGATGGGCGGCCGCGGTTTCCCGGACTGGTTCTCGGTCTCCGTGATCTCCGCCTACCTGACGTTCTTCCCGGTCGCGATCAACACGCTCCGCGGCCTGACGTCGGCCGACCCGCGCGCGCTCGAGCTGATGCGCTCGTACGCGGCCGGGCCGCTCCAGATCCTCTGGAAGGTGAGGATTCCGAGCTCGCTGCCGTTCCTCTTCGCGGCCTTCAAGATCTCGGCGACGGCCAGCGTCGTCGGCGCGATCATCGGCGAACTGCCGGCTTCGATCCAGGACGGCCTCGGCGGCGCGATCCTGAACTTCAACCAGTACTACGCGACCTCGCCGCCGAGCCTGTGGGCGACGAACCTGATCGCGGCGCTGCTCGGAATCACGTTCTTCCTGATCGTCGTCGTGGCCGAGCGGATCGTCGTCCGCCGAGCGCCGGAGCACGTCGCATGAGACGTCGCTTGCGATGTCTCCTTCAGGCCGTGCGGGCTTTGCCCGTGCGGCCGTCTGAACTGACCGGTCGACACGATGGAAGGTCGGAGATGCGGCCATGAGCGTCGTGTCTCTCCAGGGGGTCTCGAAGGAGTTCGGTCAGGGCGGCGTCGTCGCGATCGAAGGGATCGACGTCGAGATCGGCGAGCGCGAGTTCGTGTCGCTGATCGGCCCGTCGGGCTGCGGAAAGTCGACGCTGCTCCGCATCATCGGCGACCTGATCCAGCCGACCCGCGGCGAGGTCACCGTCAAGGGCAAGACGGCGCACCGGGCCCGGCTCGGCCGGGACTACGGCATCGTCTTCCAGGACGCCGTGCTCTTCGACTGGCGCACGGTCGCCAAGAACATCTCCCTGCCGCTGGAGATGATGCGCTGGGACCGCCGCAAGCGCGCCCAGCGC
>OBLS010001055.1_pt1 | contig 10943 bp, 15 predicted proteins | sample 1519901 | NCBI WGS metagenome assembly OBLS01 (sample SAMEA3113585, study PRJEB22503) | soil metagenome
CCAAATACTATCCATGAAAGATAGTATGGCAAACCCATTTCTGTTTCAAAAATTGCTTTAGGTATTACAAATGTAATTGCGCCTATAACAGCAGCTATGACAACAAAGAATACTTCTCTTTTAAGAGAGAAATCAATTCTTATTTGTTCTACCTTTTTGCTATTCTTCTTTATCATATATTTGCGCATTACTCTCTCTTCTGGTACATCTTAGAGTCACTGATATTTGTAGAAAATAGAAATAATTATTATTGGAAGTATTATTTCCATCCTTCTTTCATACGTTCTTGTTCTTGCTGCCCTTTTTTCATGCCTGTCTTAAGAATAAGTGCTGTAGTTACTGCTCCAAGAACAGCACCATATACTAAGTGTTCTAATATACCCAATCCCATCATCATAGGCATATTTTGCTGCATCATACCCATAATTTGTTGCTCAGTCATAGTAGGATTCATTTGCATAGCCATTTTCATTAATATTGGTGGCATAACACCTGTACTTATTGGAATAAATAAAACAACTAATGCTATTATGCCTGTAATAAGACCTTCGATAATTCCTTTCCTAAATCCAGTTATCCAGAACTTTTTGACCAAGGAGACTACTGCACCAAATATAATACCTATTAAAATACTGGTCAGCATGTGCATCGCAAATCCAATCATTGTAGCAGCATCTTTAGAAAAAGAGGGACCAAATATCAATCCCATAGCAATAAGCATGGTGTCTGGTGGCATTCCAGCAAGTATAGCAGTCATCATAATAAACGGAGCCATAACTAACCCAGCCACAAATCCACCTATTGCTCCAAACATTATGCTTTTGCCTATTATTGAGTAACTACTTACATGAAGACTTTTTACCATTTTTGACTCAATATAGCAGCTGTTCAAAATAGAATATATTAGCTGACTTAAATCCTACATAATTTGTTTGAACGCTTAAAACTTCACTAAAAGGGAAATTTTTCTAAATATACAAAGAGCACAGATCCTATTATCCAACAGCCTTCATACTGGTACTATCTTCTTTATATAATTCTGTCTTGGGGTGAAATGCTACCCACTCAAACCAAAATCCTTCATCAAAAGGTAGACGTGTAAGCTGTTTTCCTTTCATTTGTCCGCTAATAGCTTTTCCCTCAAAGTTCCATAAACTGCTTGTCTGTTTGTCAATAAAGTTTTGATCTTTTGTACTGTAACTAAATTCCAATGTCTGTCCATCTACTACAGGATTATATGCCCTAACCATAAATGGATGTAATGAGAGCAACACAATGGGTTTACCTTTCATTTGATCATTTATAACCTTTTTGTTCTCTATTTCTTGTAGTTTGTATGCTTTGTATTGACCATTATTTTCAAATCCAACTACAATTTCCTTAAGCCCAAGCCTATCGTCTCTATTTAAAACGGGAAACAATACATCTCCATTAGTATAATAATCACCGTAGGGATCTGCTCCATAAGGTCTAGTAGAGCCAGTATCAGTAGAGAGTACCTTCGAATCTGGAAACAATTGCTTCCATTCTTTCCAATACGCTACATCAAATGGTATTCTCTCTAGCTTGATTCCTGCAAGCTTTCCAACAATTCCTTGCGACATAGCTTGACTCCAAAGAGAGTTTGTTGTTCTATCATACATTACAAGGTTGCTGTTATATAGTTTGCCTGATGTTCCAAATTCTAGTATCTGTCCATTTTCTAATGTTCGATTGAAGACTTGATTAGTAAAACATAGAGGACAGTATGTTACTGCTACTGGAACACCACCTATCTTATCATTTACGATTTCGTGCCAAACTAATATTTGGAGAGGATATGCTCTGATGTCACCATTAATGTTGAGTCCTAGTATAAGCTCAGAATCTTCTAGACGACCATTGGCTTCCTGAACTGAAATAAATTTAGGATCATCAATAGATGGGATTCCATCAGGAGGTGGCCCCCCACTTACTATTTGATCAAGAGGTACAATACTGTTTCCTCCTTCCTTCTCTGTCCGGGATATAGAAACTGGATTAAAATTATCTGTATTAGCAATGGGATTAGTGATAGATACAGAGTTGACATTCATTGCGGGAAAGACAAGGATTAGAGATAAAGTAATGCCAATTATAGATAATGCTGCTGTGTATATCACTTTCTTATTTAGTTTGTTGAATAGATCTTTATTATATCTCAAATTTTGACCTCCTTTTTCTTATTCTTCTCGTCATGTGTTTCAACTTCAGCTAAATGCTGATCATTTAATCGATTGAAATTGCTGTTCTTTGAACTATTTATTTCTTGCAATTCTTTCCGAAGCCGTAAGGAAGATAATCCTGCAAAACCAAATACTATTGCTAAGCCTACGTATGAAAGCAGCTTAGAATATTCTATTAATATTATCGATAAACTACTTCCAAAAATTGAAGGCAGCATAGACAATATCAAAAGCCAACTGCCACAACAGCCCAACGGCACCAGTGAAAAGAACGAAAAAAAAGAGCTAATAGCAGTGCTTCCTGACCCACCTCCAAAAATCCCTTTTCCCTTTCTACCTATTCTACATCCCAAACCTTTACTATAGCTTGTTAAGAAAAATTGTATTCCTACTCCTACGGCTAATCCAAAAATCACAATAGAATTTACCTTAAAAGCAGCATTAATAGCTGCAATAGCAGGAAGATTAGGTGTTGTAATAATAACTATTGCAAGATAAATTACTGCAGTAGCAGCACCGACAGTTATTCCTTTCATTAATGCTTTTTTGGCATTGTAACTAAGAAATACTTGATGAGAAGAGTTTTTCATTTTCTTCATGATGACACCAATAATCGAAACTCACCTATTTAGGTCGATGCTCCAACAGTTAAAGAATAGCTTGAAGAGAAATGAAGAGAGTATAACATCATAGATTTTGCAAAACATAATACTGTTTTTGGTTATTGATGCTTAACGAAGAGCATTGCTTGTTACTAAAAGCTTTCCCAACGTTGTAAGTGTTGCGGAGATCTTGCCTCTTTCACCTTTTTCAACTTCTATTAATCCTAAACCAGCAAGGCCCTTGGAATCTTTTCCTCCTTGTACGTGGTAACTTAATAGCGGTTTTCCAAATCCTGACAGTTCTTCTAATTCATCTAGACTCCCGATAATTCCTCCGGCACTATCAATTGCTTTTAATATCTTAATCTTTGCTTCTGATATTATTTCACTATAACTTAGTTTGAGAACAGGCATTAATAGTGGAATAGTATGTGTTGAATCCATACCAAAAGCCTTAATACCATTTATAAATGCTGAAGATAATGCAGCACAACCAAGTAGCTTGTCTCCAGAGCTTATATTCATAAGTACTTGTTGAAATTCTTTAGCGTTAAGATTTAAAATTTCGTTTACTCTTTCCATAGTGTCTCTGATAACATTTTCTTTTGTTACAAGATTGATAGTAACAGGTAAGCCAAGCACGCTACGAATTCTTTTTGAAAATTCCTCAGCTTTATTCTTGTCTGAATCAAAACAAATCATAACTAATTTGTGGACTGGAAAACTTCTTATTCCTAACGCTATTCCATCTTGACCATCAGAACCAAATGTGCTAATCTGAAGTGTTCTTAGATGTTGTGCCAATACCGTCTCATATATGTTATTAAGTCCATATTAATAAAAAATGCCTTCAACCGTTGGAATTTACCTTTAACTGTTAAAGAAGATGGAAGAAGAAGACGACAGTACTTAATTTGTCTTCCCAATGACTATGCTATTAGTTGCCGATAGGCTTAACAATGGAGATTGTATTAATACAAACAAAGGCCGATATGTACTTTGATATGATAATAGGAATGGTTTTAGGAATGGTTGCCAGTCCTCTTATGATGAAGGCAATTAAATCTATTAAGCAAAGAAGAAGAGTTTCTAGAATGCTACACGAGATTTCCGACCTACAGAAAAACGGCAAGCTATCTTATAGGGATCAGGTATTATAATCATGATTATGAGAATGGTGCTTGTGATAACACCGGTACTGTTTCTATCATCTACGGTTCCAAATCTATTGATAACAGAAAATCATAATATTTTACTAAATCAAGACGTGTATGCACAGCTAGGAATATCTCCAGGGGAAATTCTATTGAATGATACAGGTAGTACTATAGATACTACCAACACTACAGCAGGTGAAAATAATACTACTACAGTTGCTCAAATAACTCCTGCGCCTGAGGTCAATAATACTTTGATTGGAAGATCAACTCCTACCACAGCTGGAAATTTGACTGCAGAAAATATAAACGAGGATAATAATACAGGAGAAGCTGAACCAATTGGAGGCATTAAATGATACTCTCAAATTATACTATATCTGACTTAGAATGGATAATCGGTATTTGTCGGGTTGGTAGCGAGTTGTCGTAATGTCAAAATAGCGCGAGCAGTATGATTAGTGGAATGATGATGCAGTAGGTTAATCTTATCAGATGCTATAATGTAGTTTGAAGAAGATGTTTATTTTGCTATAACCTGGGCGACAATCTTTCTTTCAGCCTTTCTAAGGTGTTCAACAAATGTTGATTTGCCCATATTGAGGTGTCTAGATACTTCCTCAGAAGACACTTTTCGTTGCACATCATAATAGCCAAGACTATATGCTGTAATCAGTGCTTGTCTCTGTCTGCCTGTTAAATCATCCAGATGAAACTCTTGTCTTGATTCAAGTGCACCGAGTCCTGTAAGTTTGAATAGTCAACTATCCAGTGTTGAAGAATAACTAAGAAACTTTTGCATTTCCTTTTCTTTGCCTATCAATTCTATCTTCATCTTATCTACATCCTAGAAATTCTGGTGGTTTAGACATCATTTACTTGAAATGGCTTGACATTCTTAGGGGGTGGCGGAACGCAGGAGATGCTTGACTTTTGAGGCAAAAATAATCTCACTGCCGAAGTTGAAGTCATTCCAATCTAGAAGGTCAACGAGGCTTACGAGGGACTCTCCAATGCAGATGTAAAATATCGCTTCTCCATTGTCTTCTCTCAAATCTAAATACCAGGATATGTTGCCACAAACCAAGGTTGAATCAAGGGTTTCCGTACAGATAGGAGGAATACGGGATGAGTAGACCCAATGATACAATAGAAAATATAGTATTTAGTGACTATGCTGTTATCTTATCCGCTTATGTGATCAGCAGGTAATAAAGAAAGAACGATGACTCGCTTATGTGAATCGTTATTCATACACAGATGAGTGACCTTGCTTGGAATGTCCTCCTACTACTCTTCCTTTAGTCCTTATCTTTGTATTCTTTGTAATATCGTGCCTTAATCGATCGATATCCTTCCTCTCCGTTTTTGATTTTCCTGATGAGCCGATATTCTTTTCATCGCTATATGAAGAAGACTTGACATTGAACAGATCGTCTTTACTTGTATAGGTATATTCAATTTTCTTTGGATCTATAATCTTTATTCCTTTTTCTTTATGATGATTGTTTTTTCCCAGGTTCATTTTTCCTCTTATTTTTTTGAATATCTACTATTGTAGGTCTAATTTTGACAAGATAATAGCAGATGCAAGTTAATGGGAAAACAACCAACCAACAATAGCAAGTGCTACATCTGTCAAAAAGTAACAAGAGTTACGTAAGACTTTCGAATGTAGACACTAAAATTGCTCAGTTCATATTGGATATAAATATTTACGGATGCAACCTTACTTATGTAGATGCACCCCAGCAACAACATTCTTTGTATGAGCAATTTGGACATGTTTGAGGAGAATTGCTGTCTTTACAATCTTTCGGATAGCATTTACAATCAGCACATTTGACTATATTATCCATGTTTACCTATCTTTTTCCCAATATCGCATAAATTTCTTCCTCATTAAACAATTTATGAACTCATTGTATATAGTTCATGAACTCTTGTGTTTGTAAGTAATGATAGATATTTGGTCGCAAAGCTGCTCAGAAGAAGTAGTTTCTAATTTGAATTATTCGTTGCAATATCGGAACTGTCCCCTTTCTGCATATGATCAATAGTCATATGTTGTTGCATTTCTGCGAAGCTGGAAAATTCCACCCCACATATTTTGCATGTGCTGGAATCAATGTTGCTATTTTCCACAATCTATTTGTGCGCTTTAATCTAGATAAACCATTTTAATAAAGGAAGCATGATATTAAGTATGAAAACCTTGTAGCTCCAGTGAAAGATGAGATCAAAGAGGTGACAAGTAAAAGTATATTCTTATAACCATATGTCCTGATTGGACATAACAAAGACTAGTGAACTGTTCTGACAAAATTGTAACCTGACTTTTCCAACCTACGTTTAATTTCTTCCTTTGTTATAATTGAAGGATCAAACTCTACAACAACACTGTCTGTCATATAATCCACATCTATTCTTCTGATGCCACTTTCATTCTTGAGTTGCTTTTCTACGACAGACTTACAAGATATGCAGTACATGCCAACTACTTTGAAATAGGCCTTTTCCATTTCATTCAGAGGTTAGTTCACTTTATCTTATTCAATTCCTGCAAATTTCCTTTTTATTGATTCTATTCTTCCAGCGTATTTTTGCTTATATCCAGACATACATCCATTACAACAAAAGAATCTCTCATAATTTGCAAACTTGAAAACATGTGGCTCTGCTGAAATAAGTCCACCGCAGAATTCACAATCTAGCTTAATCTTTAATCCTTTTCTGAGTTTGAATTTACTATCTGGTTGCTGACTGAGATCTAGTTTGTTATTTTTCTTGTTTCCATTTTCTAGTCCTTTAGAGTTCCCATTAACTTTATTGTGCTCTTTATCAAGCTCTGGCCTCAACGTACTCTCTTTTTCTACAAGTTCAAAATTAAGAATAGGAGATACGGATTTTATGAAACCTACATTGACAAGCCTGCTAAATCTTGCTTTGACTGTTGGGGTAGTGATACCAGTTTCACGTGAGATCTCACGAAATGACTTACGGCCATCTTTTAGTAATGAGTTTAGAATCGCTACATCATAATTATCAAGTTGAAGTGGCATGCCTATATTCAGTTTATTTGTGCCAATCCCTTTATTATGATTTACAATTGTAAAAGCCCAGAAATATATTCTTGTGTAAAAAGGGGACTTCCGTTACAGGTTCCGTAATCTTTTTGACTCTTCACGTGTTTGCGCTATAAGTTTAGTCATGGCATCAAGCAAGAGAGTCAATTCACTGTCAGAATAGGAAGATAGAAACTTATGCATTCTTTCATGGAGAGGCATAAAGATCATTTCAATTTTCCTTTCCAATTTCTTGTTTCTGACAGGCTCCACAATGGTTTTACGTCTGTCTTTTGGATCATTTGTCCTTCTTACATAGCCTGCTTTTTCTAACCGGTCAATCATTCCAGTTATAGCACCAGTAGTCAAGCCAGTCATCTCCCCTAGCCTTCCAGCTGGCATGGCTCCATAACGGTGGATAATATCCATGCATTTATGGTCAGTGATATACAAGCCAAGTTCATCTGCTACAGTCTGATGAAACATGATTGATTCAGTGGACATTTCTCTAAACCTATCAACGATAGTCCGAATTGTTTCCTCCCTATTCATACATGATTGAAATACAATATCAAATAAATATATATTAGTCTATCACTATCTTAGCCACTAAGATAATGACTGACCAAGTGGAGCATACAAGGGCAAAGACATTCGCTGCCAACATAATAGCAATAGCTACTATGATAACTGTGATGAGTGCCTCAATATCTATCAGCGAACGTAGTGTTAACGCTCAGATGATGGGAGATCATGTAGGGGGATGGGCTGGAAATACGACGTCTGGTCAACAACAGCAGCAACATGAGCAGAAGATGATCAACAATGGAACAATCAACTTAGAAAAAATTGTCTTCCAAGCAATTGAATCTAAAATTAATACATCTCTAACCCAAGCCATGACTACTGCAGAGAAGTCGGTAGGTAATGATTCATTTGCAGTGGCAGCGTTTGGTTCTGAAGAAGGTGGATACTTTGCGTATAGAATTATACTTGCTACACCAGAAATGAAATTCTATTGGATTAAAGCTGATCCAGGAAACGGACAGATATTGGAAACACAACAAGTATCTCAAAAGGAATTGGATAAGATGCATAAAGAACATTCAGCCATGGTGGTAAGTAATAGTGGCAGTGGCAGCTTCGGTGTTACTGGCTTCCCATTTATAATTCCGCATTAGCGGTAGAGAATCTAAACTAATCCTCCCTTTTTTATTCCTCCTGTTTTCTGATGATAGCTTATTGCCCTAGGAATGAGATAGAATAATTGGTAGTGAACGGGGTCCTGTGTAGGAATAAAAGAGTTAAAAAAGGTAAAATGCGCTCCATATTTTCTATTGTTACTCAAATATAGGATTCTATTTTAACATGGCACAAAAACCCCCTCAATTTCAGCGTCCTTTGCTTCGAATTGGTTCAATTGCATTCCTTGCAGGTATGATTATAACAGTTGTATCCACCGCAATCCATCCTTCAACAGAAGATCCATCTAACCATCCTCTTGTATTTGCGGAGTATGCCAGTGATGATTCATGGATAGCCGTTCATATTGGCCAATTTGTAGGTGTAATAATGGTTTTTGCTGGAGGATTTGTAACTCTCTACCGCTTGCTTATGCAATCAGAATTAAGCATGACTTCTATACTAGCGTGGATTGGTCTTGCACTGGCTATAATGACAGCCAGTGCCTTCGCCGTTCTTCAGGCTGTAGATGGAATTGCTCAGAAGAGGGCAGTAGATTCTTGGGTTGCTGCTCCTCCTGAAGAAAAAGCCATCCCCTTTAGAGTTGCAGAAGGGATTAGGTTTATTGAGTATGGTACCAATAGTATTTTTCGTATTCTCCAAGGGACAGTGGCAGTGATCTTTGGTGTTGCAATTGTAAAGAGCAAGATTCTTAGCAAATGGATTGGTGGAGCAGGAGTTGTTACAGGTGTTGTCACCATTTATGCTGGCCTAGAAGTAGCTTATCTGGGTTTTGGCGGTCTAACAACTATAATTGGTATCTCCATGATAATTTATTTTATTTGGGTTGGAGTTCTAGGTGGTCTTATGTGGAAAAAATCAATGTCAAAGACCAGTCAGAAAATATGAGCATGATGTGTGTAAAACTCTTGATAGTATGATCCTATAGGTAGTTACAGACCTCATCATCTTCTGATCCAAACGGTGAAATAAAGAAAGGATTTTGCTACCGCGTTTATTGTTTATTGATTATGCTTCTCCTTAGTCCTTGTTGTTGTCCACGTCTCATAGCCCAATACATAGCTGGATATGATGCTGCAAAACCTGCGGGTAGTATTATTCCCAACCCCATCCAGAATAATGAATCTGTTAATGCTGCGTGCATAAACCCTGGTATAAGCAATGCTAAGGAGATTTCTGCAGTTTCCATGGCGGCAATACTTACTGTATCTCCAATTATTGTTACTCTTGCTGCCTGTTTCAATGACATTGTTTTGAGCATAGGAATCATAGTGAAAGCGTAACCCATTGCAAATGCTAGTCCTATTGCTAAAATCAAAGTTGAAGTCATATCCATACCAAGCACAAAACCTATTGCTGCTCCTATGCCCTCACCAATATTGCATCCAAGTAAACACCTGAGAGTATGTTTTGCAGTTTCCTTACGGAGACTACCGCCATTATGGTGGCTGTGAAGTGTTATTGTTCTTCTCCTTCTTTCATTTTCGCTAACCATTACATTATTATCAGTATAAGTGGATTTTTCTGCCATACCTTAGAGATAGATAGACATATGTATAACTCCAGACGTTTACAATTGTAAAGTCTGATATATCATATGTCTACCAAAGCTACTAGGTTTACTTAAGACTGGTTCTTGATATGCAGGGACTACTAACACTAGGTAAAATACTTAGATAAATCTAATTTCGGTTTACCGACTAAAAAATAAACAAGTTATTACCGCATGGAAATGATAACGGAACCGATGAGGCTTATGAGTGCTGTTGTGTGTTATGATTGCGTGACCTATAAAACCATAATTGACTATTTCCACCATGAGTACTCATCTGTACGAGTCTCATTCCAGTAATTCTTTTTATCTTGTGTAAGGCCCTTGTGTCCGCATGGAAATCATTTGTGTTGAAAATTAGAAAGTCTCTGCTTTCATCAGCAATATGTTCAAAGCCACAGTCTTTTGTAGAATCTAAAATATCCCATATCCACTCTTCGCATTCATCTATCGGAAGTAGTGTTGGTTTCATTAGCGTACTCAAGTCTTTTACTCACTTCTTCCCTCTACAATAAAGACTTGCACTCAAAATCTTATTAAGATATTACTATATTCTTCATATACCTGCTTCTATAAGCCTCTTTATTTTGTAATGTTTTCGATATGCTTTAAGAGATTTTTCATTGATACGGGCTTTGAAATTAAGCCAATTTCAACTGAAGGAAGCATTCTTGAAAATTCTTTGTCATTGATTTCAAATGCAGACATTAAGATAACCTTGACCTTGGGTTGTAGCTCTTTTATTTTGGTTACAAGTTCGTATCCATTCATTTGAGGCATTCTGATATCTGATAAAACAAGAGTAATTGTGCCCGAATTGTGTTTAAAAAACTCTAATGCTTGCAACGGATCTGTAAATCCGCATACGGCAAAATTATATCGCTCTAACCAGATTTTAATTGAATCTACTATACCAAACTCGTCATCAATGATAAGAATGATTTCTTTATTTTGTTGTCTACGTGTGCTATTCATATCACTAGCAATATTACTAGTGATATCACTAGCAATATTTAAACGATTTCTTATTAGAAATGGATAGTATGGTTCAAAAGCATTTCCCTGATGGACTAGCATATCAAAAAGATGAAATCAAATCATGTAAACGATAGACAGAATTATGAGGGATTATTCAGATTAAAGAGTACATATTTCTTTTG
>OBLS010001056.1_pt1 | contig 10942 bp, 8 predicted proteins | sample 1519901 | NCBI WGS metagenome assembly OBLS01 (sample SAMEA3113585, study PRJEB22503) | soil metagenome
TGCGATAAAACTTTCCTGATTTAGCTGGGATATTCGTGCTAGTCTCGTTGTACGCAGACCTCGCAATAATTATTACCAAATCGTTGTTAATAAAGCTCCCAGGGATGAAGGAAGAGCAAAGACTTCAAGGCATTCTGAAATCCATGTATAGAGCATCCAACTTATAGGTGCTCCCCATATATACTGCGTATAAGGATACGGAATTATTATAATTTTATCAAGACGTCAATTATCAGTATTAAAGTTCCAATAGCTACAGTAGAGAGCATAAATGGAAATCCTATTCGAAAAAAACGATTAAACGTGATTAAGAATCCATTTTTTTCTGACAATCCGGCAGCAATTATCCCCGCACTTGAGCCTATTAATGTGCCATTTCCACCTAGATTTGCACCTAATGATAGTGCCCACCAGAGTGGACTAAATTGGAAATTTCCAAAAGTACCTGCAATTGTCGGATCCGCATTTAATGTTTGAATCATTGGAATCATAGTTGCTGTAAAGGGAATATTATCAACAAAGGCACTTGCAAGAGCAGACAACCAAATTACTATTATCAATGTAAACCATGGGTCTCCTCCTGTTATACTAAGCGCAGCTGACGATAACAACTGAATGGTTCCTGCTTGTTCTGCTACTCCCACTATTATGAATAAACCTGTAAAAAAAATCAATGTTGACCAATCTACTTCATGAAGAACTCTTTCTGGTCGTGCCCTTGTAATGACCATAAGTAATGCTGCGCCTCCTAAGGCGATAACAGAGGGTTCGAGATGAAGAGATCCATGTACGACGAACAGCCCAACTACCAATAATAGAACGACAATGGATTTTTTTAACAAGACCTTGTCCTTTATTAACTTGTTTTCGTCCTCTTTCTGAAGTTCCTCAAAATTATGGACTTGTGATCTCAAGTCTTTTCGAAATAGAATTCTTAACAATACCAGAGAAACACTAAATGTAACAAATATTGTGGGTCCCATATGAACGATAAAAGAGTTAAAATCAATATTTGCGGCAGAGCCAATCATAATATTGGGCGGGTCGCCAATAAGAGTAGCAGCTCCTCCCACGTTAGATGCAAGTACTTGAGCCAGGATAAAAGGAATTGGAGATACTTTGAATACTCTAAATACTGATATAGTAACAGGAACCATAAGTAAAACCGTAGTTACGTTATCTATGAACATCGAAGTGACAGCAGTGAATATACACAACATTAACATCAATTTCCACAAATTCGCTTTGCTTGCTTTGCTTGCTCTAACTGCTACATATTGAAAAATCCCACTTTCTGCTAATAATGCAACTATTATCATCATACCAAGTAGGAGGCCTATAGTGTTAAAATCAATAGAATTTACTGCAAACTCAAAGCTTTCTTGAGCACTAATTAAATTAGTTAATATTCCAAGTACAAGTATTATTGTGGCACCTAGCAGTGCAATAGCAGTTCTGTGAACTATCTCAAATGAAAGAATAACATATACTGATAGCAATACTATAACCGAAAATGATACAGGGAGATCCAAGTCCACTCCCAATGATTTCGGGAGAATTAGAATGCATGCAGAGAAGGCGAGTATTATCAGTATACCGATTATATTTTTCTTATTTTGTTTTGATGTCTTTAAGGAATGTAAAGTCATGATTACTTTTGGATAGGTTCTTAATCCATTATCCCATTATGTATATTAGTAGTAATTATTATTGCTCTTATTATTGTCTTGGACTATTAAATGCAGACTTTATTCCTTTAACAAACTTGCCTGAATCCGAAACCCAACCAAATACACCACCTTGCATCTTAATTTGCTTGATTGCCGACTGGTAATTACCATAATCAGTGGCACCAGTGCCATCCTTTAAAAGAGTACACCAGTAGCCATTGTCGTTTGCTTCTCTCATTATTGTATGTACACATACATCTGTAGTAATTCCAGTTATTACTAAATGAGTTATTCCTAGATTTTTCAAAATTAAGGGCAGGTTGCTTTGTCCAAATCCTCCTTTTCCTGCTTTGTCCACCACATATTCTCCAGGAATAGGATAGAGATCATCAATTATGTCCCAGTTCTTTTCTCCTCTTACTAACAATCGACCAAGCCCACCTTGTGGAATATCACCAATCCCTACACCATCTCCTATAATTTTGCTACGAAGAAGCTTGTTATATGGTGCATCAGAAAGATCTGGAAGGTGCCCTTCTCTGGTATGTATTACCTTCACATCAGTTCCCTTTCTTATAGTGTCCAAAACATGCATAATCGGCTTTATAGGAGCGGAAGTTAGTCCAAGGTCGTAACCCATTACATCAACGTAGCCTTTAGGACCGCAAAAATCCACTTGCATATCAATACTCAGAAAAGCTGTTCGAGCTGAATCAAATTCAACATAAGCAGTGTCGCCAAACCGAGGACAATCCTCAACTTCTAATCTGAACAGTTTACCCCTTGGAGGACCGTACAGCCATGTCGGAAACTTGAAAGTATGAGTTTTCTTGAACTCTTCATAATCTCCTTCAATTCTAGATAGTGTTTCGTCTCGAGCTCCAAATGTGAAGTCCTTATTTGTTGCAGGTGGTGGTGGCGGTGGTGGCGAAGTATTTTTTCTTCTATTCATCTCTTTGCGACTCTCGCCTGCACGCTTTTTGAACTCTTCAGTATCTTCTTTAACTTTATCTAATAGTTCATCATTACTTGCATTCATCTAACTTGACCTCTTTCTACATCCATGGTGTTATCTGGCTTTTTATTGGCATCTTTAACTTGGGAGCTGGTAGCAGATCCGCTTGGTGAATCCGGCATATCTGGTTGATTTGCATTTGTAGTTCCAGCAGCAGTACCTTGTCCAACACTACCTCCAATTCCCTTTGCTGTGAGCCTTCCCCTTTTGGAGTGTCCTTTGATTTTTGCTACTACTGGATATACAACTATTCCACCTATGAGTCCTCCAATAACTGATGGAATATCAGGAGCAAAAATGACAAGAGGCACTGCAATTGCTATTCCAGCTAAAAATCCAATTATTGCTGGAACGTTAACTCGTCTATCTGCGGCAGCAAGTAATTCATCTGCTGTGTTCTTTCGTGCAACAATCCAAAAATGTCCTATCAATACTCCTCCTACTAAAGATACTACCGTACCGAGTAAGAGAAGCCAAGGAACGATGCTTGTTAGTAGGTTTGAAGCGGCTACAGCAGTACCTGCAAACATTACTATTAGCGCAATCTTTTTCCACGAAAAGTTAATTCTTCCTTTCGAAATGAAGTATGACACATTCTTGAATCCTTGAACAGCGTTATACAAACAGCCATCACAAGTCGAACCATTACTTGCCCACTGTATTATCATAACAGGTATTCCAAGAGCTATAACGCTCAATCCAAAGTAGAAGTCAAGCTCACCAGCCACTGCAGTAAAGATTCCCCCCACCATAAGCATAAGCAGATTACATACTGGAAAAGCAACAGCAGTTACAGCCCAGGCCTGTTTAGGTGTTTTGGTCCACCTAGTGAAGTCTCCAGTCATAGTACTGCTAACAATAAATGTTCCGATTGAGGAAGTAAAACCTAATGCAAAAGTCCAAGGCTCACCTACAATAGGAGATACAAAAGGATTACCCCCAGTCCCAGCAGCCACTACATTGAGAATTGAATATATCATCCATCCTGCCAAGATTGTCACAGAAACGACGGCAAATCTTCCCATCCATGCCATAGCTTTAATACCATATACCGCGAAAAGTCCAAAAACTATAGCCCAGACTCCTGCCCAGAAAGCTGTTTCACCTAAGATTCCTGGGAGAATATGACCAACGTGTTCACTTCCTGATCCAGCATTAAAAGACTGACCACCATATAGGCCTACCATAAGATCTGCTGCCAGCCACGCTTGAAATGCAAACCAGCCTGCTACTAGTCCTGCAATCATAAGTGTGGGTATTGCATAGCCATATTTTCCAAATGCTGCCTTACACATCAGGGGAAAATTGAGACCATATTGAGCTCCCTTATGTGCAATTAAACCAGAATATACAAAAAGAAAGATTTGTCCTGTGACAATAGCCACATAACCTAGTGGAGCACCCAAACCAGCCATAATCTGGCTTCCAATAAAAACGCAAATGTATGCATATGCGAATCCGGCCCATACTAATGCCGGACGACTAAATCCTAGCCTTGCTTGCTGAGGAACTGGTCTCTCAGCATATTCCTCTTTTTCGGACATTAATCAAAAAGATTGAAGAAAGAAGAAAGATATAAAGATGTATGCAGTTTTGTTTACAACTTTTAATAAATATTTAAATGGTAAAAAAAGCAATTATGCAAATTTTTTAAATTTGTGATGATGTCAAACCCTGTTGTAATGCCTGTTAGTCAAACGCAGGAGGAATAATTATTTGATAATCTTTACCCCTTTTATCCATTTTTTAACTCTAGGTCTTCTGCCTCTACTTCCTGTTCAAGGGCTTCTTTGTATGCTTTTATCTTTTCCTTAAGATATGGATATTTTAGACTCAAGATCTGACAAGCAAAGATGCCTGCGTTATAAGAAGAATTTATCCCCATAGTTCCTACGGGCACCCCTGATGGCATCTGTATTATGGAAAGTAAAGAATCCATTCCATCTTGGAAATTACTGCGTACAGGAATTCCTATCACAGGAATAGCAGTTAGAGAAGCAATCATTCCGGGGAGATGGGCTGAACCATTTCCGGCTGCAATGATCACGTCTACTCCTTTGTCTTCTAGTTGTTGTATATATCTAAGGGTTTTTTTGGGCGACCTGTGGGCAGCAACTATTGTAATTTCATTCCTGACCCCAAAGGAATCTAAGACACTTTTAGTATCTTTCAAATCATCTAATAATCTTGTTGAAGGAGAGGCGATTGCAACAAGTGGATTTTTTGGATTGATCCCTTCATGTATGCTTGATCGATTTGATTTTAGATTAGGTATCCGCTGTTTCTCCATTCTAATGGCTCCATTTTAATTATTTGGTCCATTCCACACAATCTTTCTATTGTAAAGTATACATAATTGGATCTTACTACCGGGAAAAATGGGCTTACGTGATCTTTCATTTTCTTAACTAGAATTATGACGATATGATTGTTGCTTAAGCTTATGTTTTTCCCTTATTGTATATATTGCAAGGATTATCAAAATCGATGTGGCTGCTATGAGAATCCATATCTCCCTCAAAGTAATTATGTTGATTACTCCAACAAAAAGGACTATCAATGAGAGGAGATTAGCTATTAGGTAGGTCTTCATAATTTCTTATTTTGCCTTCTTTTTCAAGTTCCCAGAATTGCTATTTTCAAAGTCTATGTTGTAGTCATTATGGACTTTTCTTTTTCCTTTGGACGGACTTTGGTTGGTCTTGCTCTTATCATTATTATGGTCTTTGTATATTGCTGATTTTGATTTTGATCTTTCCTCATTAAGGGCATTATTTACCATGGGAACGAGGGCATCAACGACCATCGTAAAGAGCTTTTCTCCCAGCTCTGGTGTTGATTTAGTTGCACCTCTGCCCACCACCCCTGACTTTGAATATTGATCCATCCTATATTCAAAGAAAGTTTCATAATCATCTTCGTCAACTGCCTCTCTCATATTCACAAGTTCTGGCCTAGCTGCCAATACACACGATGTTTCCGAGAGATTCGCATGTATATAGGACGGAAAAACAGGGCAGTCTTCTACGAGTTTAGACATAGTTGTTGGTGTTGTTTCCCACCAATTCAATACTCTCACTTGTAGCTCTGGGAAGTCGTATCGTAAGTTTTCTCTAGCAGAGTAAATCGGTCCCCAGTTCCACATATGTCCATTTAATATCAAGATTTTCCGAATTCTACTTCTATAAAGCCATTCTGAGATTTCACAGATTACTTTCATCATAGTATCAGGCCTGAGTGATAATGTTCCTGGAAAGTTCCCATGGCTTTGGGAGCAGCCATATGTTAAAGGTGGAACTACAGGAACACCTGTTTTTGCGGAGACTCTTTTAGCAACTTCATAACAGTCTATAGTATCAACTGCTAATGGTAGATGTGGTCCATGTTGCTCACACGCTGCGGTTGGAATAATCGCCATATTCATAGTTTTTGTGAGTTTGTCTACATCTTTCCACGTAAGCTCTTCCCACAAAATAGGATTGCCGTTTTTTGGTATCATTAGTTATCTATCATCTAATTAGTCGGACTAGGACTTTTTATGTTTGACTTACACACACAATAAAAAAATGCATATATCATAAAATCATAGTCTTTTAGACCATTGGCAATGATTTGCATATATCATTAGTTTTACTTTTTTTGATATATACTTGTTTTTTTATGATTAATGATGCTAACTTATATGTTCATGTAGATAATGAGCCGCCAATTATGAGATTCGATTATCCAGAAATACCAAATGGGAATTACAAGAAGTTTTATAATATATTCACATGGATACGGATATTGATCAAGTCTATATTCATGTCTGTGGCAGTTTTGGACAGGGAGTCCTCGGAATGAAAAAATCTTCTTCCATTAATCTTTTGAATTTAACAATAAAAGATCTATCAGAACTCATTTCAGCTCGGGAAATTTCTCCTGTGGATTTAATTGAATCTATGCTAGAAAGGATTGCAAAGTTAAATCCAATGCTTAATGCCTTTATTACAGTTCTAGAGGATTCAGCAAGACAGGATGCAAAGAATGCTGATTTGTTAATAAAAGAAGGCAAGTACAGAGGACCTTTACACGGAATCCCGGTCTCTTTGAAGGATTTGATATATGTAAAAGGGGCAAGAAGTACTAGCGGTTCAAAGATTTTATCTAATTTTGTTCCTCAATACGACTCAACTGTAGTAAAAAAGCTCAAAGAGGCAGGTGCAATTATCATTGGTATGAATAACACTCATGAATTTGCTTGTGGCATAACCAATATTAACCCTCACTATGGTTCATCCAAGAATCCCTGGGATATACATAGGATGTCTGGAGGATCCAGCGGAGGTTCTGCCGTCGCTGTAAGTGCTGGTATGACACCAGTTTCAATTGGAACTGACACAAGCGGTTCTATACGTGTACCATCTTCACTATGTGGACTGTTTGGCTTAAAGCCGACATATGGGAGAGTGAGTAAATATGGTGTTCAAGAATTGGCTCCATCTATAGACCACATAGGTCCTATAGCTAAATGTGCTTGGGATATAGCCGCGGTGCTTCAAACAATAGCAGGATATGATAAATTAGACAGCTCTACAGCCGACGTACCTGTTCCGAACTACACTGAAATTCTTTCGGAGAAAAAACATAGAGATAAGAAAGGAACAAATAAATTCAAAGTAGGAATTCCAATAGAATTCTTCTTTGATACAATAGACTCAAAAGTAATGAATGTTTTTGAAAAATTCGTAGATAGACTTAAAGATTGTCAAGTGTCAACAGCCCCCGTACATGTAGAGCAGACAGACAAGATATTTGATTCCTGGCGGGCCATACGACTGGGAGAATCGGCTGCTGTTCATGAGCAATGGATTAAAACCAGACGCGGAGACTATGGAGGGAATGTAATAGTCATGCTTGAAAAAGGTATGGAAATAACTGCTGTAGAGTACATTAAGGCTCATAAAATGAGAAGAGAAATAAGGACAGCGTTTCTAAATGCAATGAAAGGTTACGATGCACTATTGGTTCCAACTACAATCATTCCAGCTCCCCTGTTGGACCAGAATACAGTAGATATCAATGGAGATAGTATCGAAGTATATCAGGCATTGAGTAGGTTAACTACCGTCTTTGATATTACTGGGTTGCCAGTACTGAATGTCCCTGCCGGTTTTGTGGAAGTGGAGAAAAATAAATTGCCTATGGGCGTTCAGCTAGTCGGAAAGCCTTTCGACGAAGAAACGCTGCTTAGAATTTCACATGTTTTTGACGAGTATTATAGAGTTTCTGAAGAGATGATTCCTCCTCTCAATACATAAATATTTTATTTGTCCTGCTACATTAAATTGTATTTCCTACCGAAAGCCTGCAGAGACTCCCTTGAATGCATCAATTGGGGGTCTTACTAATCCTGACCCAATCATCCCAAATTCCTGGCTCTCTGTGAGCTATCGTAGCATCGATGACCGGCAAGATGTCAGTTTATAAAACCTTTGCGAAAATCTATACCGGTTGCTGTTCCTGCAAAATTAAGAATTGGAATTGAAAAGCTGTTATTTTGTATTATAGTGATTTCATGCATTTGTTCAGTATATTGGATAGCATCTTCAGCAGATCCACCAATGAGAGATAGAATTGCAAGAGAAAAACGCTACTGCGAAGGTCCCTGTGTCTTTTACTGTAAAAACCAGTTAAATATCGCTGACTTTCTTATGCTATGGACTAGGGACTAGGCTGTTCTATCAGAATGGCTATTCTATACTCTGTTAATCTGCCAACAAAGAAAAAAATTGGGGCTGCTAGTTGCCTCCGCCTTCGCCTTCTTCTTCGTCTCCGCCTTCGCCTTCTTCTTCGTCTCCGCCTTCGCCTTCTTCGCCACCTGCCGCAGCATCAGCAGCATCAGCAGCAGTCATATTTCCGCCTGTCATATTGCCAGCAGTCATATTTCCGCCTGTCATATTCTGGGCTAATGCTGGTGTAACTACCACCACGGCGCTTAGTGTTGCAACAATTGCAACTACCATGAAGATTTGTTTTGAATCCATTAGCTTCGTCATATTGTTTACCTTATATAAGAATTCCTAAGCTTAAACGAGAGCAAAAAGCAAAAGATCCCTCAATAGAAAGAGTTTAAAAAACAGCCGAATCCATCCGTAGTTGAAGGGTACTGCATATTTTAATGACACAAGAAGAAAACAAAAAGACGGCAATTATTACTGGTAGTGGCAGAGGGATAGGAAGGGATACAGCAATTCTACTTGCAAAGCATGGAGTAAACGTAGTTGTTTGTTCTAGGACTGAAAATGAAATCAATTCACTGGTTTATGAGATCAAAAGGATTGGCGGTAATGCCAACATTTTAGGTGTAAAGTGTGATGTGAGTATATCTTCCCAGGTTATTTCGGTTGTTAAATCAGCAATAGACAAATTTGGAAGTGAAACTATAGACATACTTGTCAATAACGCTGGAGTTGCATTTAACAAGAAATTAATAGATACATCAGAACAAGAATGGAGTCAGACAATAAATACCAATTTGAAGGGTGCATTTCTTTTTACAAAGGCTGTTCTTCCCTTCATGATCAAAAGGAGGTCAGGAGCCATAGTAAATGTCAACTCCGGTGCTGGCAAGACCGGCTTTAGTAATCTATCATCATACTGCGCTAGCAAGTTTGGGCTTTTTGGTTTAGCAGAAAGCCTAGCATTGGAAGTCGATGCATATAATATCAGGGTAATGACAATATTTCTTGGACAGGTAGCGACAAAAATGTGGCAGGACTTTGATCAAAGTTATTATGAGAAAAATAAAAAAAGAATGCTTGATTCTCATAACGTTGCAGAAAAAATAGCCGATATGATATTTGACACCAAAAATTACAAAAATGGAGACTCTTTTGAAATGTATAACTTGAATACCTTTGCTACTGGCTAGTCTTTCTCCTTTCTTTGGTTATCAAGTTGAATAACAAGATTATTAAGCCTGCATCTCATACGTTTGAAAAGGAAGAGGAATTCAAACCGAAGGCATCGGCGGAGTCTTATTGCAACCTCTGTATTATGTAATAAGAGCCAATTTTTCAGCTTAGAACCATAATGTTAAGTTTCTTTGTTTTCGTCAATATTTGTGCTACCAGCCCTCCTGCCAGAGAAGAAACTATGGATATTGGCACTGTAATCGGCAAAACTACAGGAATCATGAGTTGAACTAAAAATTGTTCAGTTCTTAGCGTGTCTGGCGGTTCAAAGTATCCTCCATAGACATCGACAGTCCATGGAAAGAAAAGAGTTGTATAGAATATTGAAACAATAACAGATGCAGCCACGTAGCAGTTCATTATTGAGGTTTTTCTAGCCCCTACCTTATCCCTTCTTTTGTCAAAAAGATGAAGTATCAAGATATCTGTAACAATAGCTGGAATTATATTCAAAAGGTAGAGAGGAAAAAGCCATGCGAAATATGAATTGGAAGTTATTGTAGTAGTTGATTGTATAATCATGATTACAGCTACTATGGAGCTTAAAATGAAGGGTATTCTATTATTAATCGAGCAAGTAGAGATTTTTGCTGCAAGAAATAAGCAGACGCCAAGTATGAATGGAATGAAAATAGATGCAGCCACTAAAGCGGCAAATGGATTAGGATTGAAGTCAAAATATTGACCATTGGAGAATGGGAGTGTAAACATTAAGATCACACCAACCGAAACCATCAAAAATACTGCGAATCCAACAATAAGGGATAGTTTTGAAAAGAGCAAAGATAATGTATTATTAATTTTATTACTAAGATAACTATAATGACTGTAGATCCCAATTAATGCACCTAACGCTGCCATTAACATACCAACGGCCAACACTGAATGAGGGGGGCTTAATAATCCATCAAATCCAAACTGAGAATGCCACCAAAAATCTAAAGGGCCAGCACTGAGCTGTAATATGCATCCCATTGCGGCCAATTTCAGTGAAAAGGGTAAGGATAATGGTACTGATATAAACCACATGGCGTCCTTCTTTTGCTGTCGTATAATATTAGCTGTCTGAACAAATCCCCCGATTATACTTCCGATTGCTAATGCTACGCCTGAATAAATGACTGAATGAGGAGGGGTAAAAAAGGTTTCAACGTTGCCAATACCGTGCCATACTATGTCCCAATTAGAACCACTAATCTGTAATGACACCCCTACTGATAGGAGAAAGTAAATTAGCAGGGATATTCTTATTCCTGAGAAGGATTTCGATATCGAATGGGAGCCTAGAGTTTTCATAAGTT
>OBLS010001057.1_pt1 | contig 10941 bp, 10 predicted proteins | sample 1519901 | NCBI WGS metagenome assembly OBLS01 (sample SAMEA3113585, study PRJEB22503) | soil metagenome
AGACGGTCGGCCGGATGATCGAGTTCTTCCCGCCCGCGAAGCAGCAGCAGATCCGCTCCGTGCTCGCGGGCGTCCTGCGCGGCGTGATCAGCCAGCGCCTGCTGCCGCGGATCAACCACGGTCGCGTCGCAGCCGTCGAGGTGATGGTGATGAACGCTCGCATCGCCGACCTGATCCGCGAGGAGCGCACCGAGGAGATCGCCGACGCGGTCGCCGAAGGCAGCTTCTTCGATATGCAGACCTTCGAGCAGGCGCTGATCGACCTTGTCGTGGCCGGTCAGGTCGAGCGGGAGGTCGCCGCCAACGCCGCGACCAATGTCCACGATTTCGAGGTCGCGCTCGACCACGCCCTCAAGGTGCAGACGGTTGAGGTCGCGCGGGAAGTGGCGGCGACCGCAGCAGAGGAGGGCGACGCGCCCGCTCTTCGCGTCGTCCGGCACGCGGACCACTGATGCGCCGGCTGGCTGCGACCGCACTCGTCGCGCTCTCGCTCGTCACCGGCTCGGCGTCGGCCGACACGTTCGCCGTCGTCGCTGAGCCCACGAGCATGCCGCAGCCCGTCATGTTGCCCAGTGCCGAGGTGCCGAACGCAGCCGGCGCGATCCTGCTGCCGCCGGGCGCCTGGGAGGAGCCGTTCCTCCCGGTGCGCGAGCTCTCGTACGAGGAGCTCCAGCAGCTCTGGCTCCGCGCGGGCGCCGCGTACGGGATTCCGTGGCAGGTGCTCGCGGCGATCAACAAGATCGAGACGAACTTCGGCCGCAATTTGGGCCCGAGCTCAGCCGGAGCGGTCGGCTGGATGCAGTTCATGCCGGACACGTGGCTGCGCTGGGGCACGGACGGCGACGGTGACGGTCTGGCCGACCCCTGGAATGCGGAGGACGCGGTGTTCTCGGCCGCGCGCTACCTCGCCGCCGCGAACGGGCGCACGGACATCGAGCGGTCGATCTTCGCCTACAACCATGCGCAGTGGTACGTCGACGACGTGCTCCGCCTGGCCGCGATGTTCGGCGGTGAGCTCGCAGGCGCGGACGCGGTCTTCACCCTCGACCGGATGGCGATCGCGCTGGAGGACGCGCAGGCGCGCGTCGCGACGCTCTCGGAGCAACTGGCCGCCGCCGAGGCGGCCCAGGCCGAGCTGGCGTCGAAGTCCGACCGGCTCAACGCCGCCGCCGCGGATCTCTCCCTGCTTCTCTCCGATCGCACGCTCGCGGAGCGGGACGCGTTCCAGTTCGGTCAGGAGCTGGCAGCTGCCACTGCCCACAGCGGGCGGCTCCGCACCGAGCTCGAGCGGGCCCAGGCCGACCTCGAAGCGGCCGAGGCGGGCGCACGCTCGGCCTCCTTCACGCCCGCGGCGGCCGGTGTCCTGCGCATGCCGACGAGGGCGGACGGATACGTCTTTCCTGTCGGCGGTGGGCCGAGCCTCGTCTCGGTGGGACACACTCACCACGACTACCCCGCCGCCGACATCGCCGCGCCGCTCGGCGCGCCTGTCTTCGCGCTCGCCGACGGGTTCGTGCTCTCGGTGGTCGACGACGAACGTTGCGGCACCGGGCTCGTGCTCCAGACCCTCGACGGCCTCGAGTGGGTCTACTGCCATCTCTCCTATCGCGATCCCGGTGTCGTCGAAGGCCTGCGATTGGGAGCTGGCCACTGGGTCGGGCTGGTCGGCTCGACGGGCCACGCGACGGGGCCGCACCTCCATCTCGGCCTCAGGCCGGCTCGCTATCCGCAGGAGATGCCCTGGTTCCAGGAGTTCGCCGGAATTGCATTCCCCTGGCAGGACGTCCCAGCCGAGCCGGCGGCCCGAACGGGCCCCGTCTTCGCCCTCGTCCCGCCCGGCGAGCCCGCCGACAACGTCGTCGAATTCACGCTGACGAGGGGTTGAGTTTGCGCTCGTTCCTGCCGAAGGAGACGACATGACTGCGGGAGTCTTCGGCCGTTTGCCGCGCGTCGCCGTGATCGCGATCGCGGTCGCGCTCGTCACCGGGACGCTCGCCTTCGCCGCGTCCTCGACGCTATCGACCCCCGCTGCCCCTGTTGCCGCGCCTGTCGTCGCCGCGCCCGCGCCGCTCGTCGTCCCGGACGTACGTAAGCAGGCGTACGTGTTCGCAAAGGGGTCGCTCGAGCAGGAGGGCTTCGCCTGGCGCGTCGAGGGCTCCGTGCCCGGCTTCGCAGCCAACGTCGTCGTCTCCCAGTCGCCGGCTCCCGGCTCGCACGTCGTCCCGGACGGCGCCCCCATCGTCGTCCTGCACCTGAGCCGCAACGGCTCCTACGAGCAGAAGGGCGTGCCCGAGAGCGTCTCCCCGTACCCTGGCAAGCCTGCCCGGCTCGCCGGGTCCGCGAAGCCGAAGCGACGGACCGCTCGGACCGCGGCGGCCACTCCCGCGGCGAAGCCCGCGAATGCGCAGCCGAAGGCAACCGCGAAGCCCACGGCGAATCCCGCCATCGCCGTCGGACGAAAGCCCGCCTTCGAGGTCGCCGGCGCGCCAGCCGAGCCGCTCGACGAGATCGTGCTCAGCGCCCGGGCAAAGCGCCTCGCAGCGTGGGTCGAGAAGCACCGGCACCGCACGGCCGCGAACGTCGACCACTGGCTCTACCAGCACACTTGGATCGTCACCGGCGCAGCCTTCGGCTGGGCCGAGGGCGCGGCGGCGCTGCGGACCCTGATCGCGGTCGACGAGCGGGTCCAGAAGCTGTGGGGAGTCGGTGCGCGCAGCGAGCAGGTCGCCCGTCAGACGCTCGCCAAGGTCGAGGAGCGCTCCAGGTGAGGCGGCTTTGGGCGCGGCTCGTGTCGGAGGAGTCCGGTTACAACCTGATCGAGCTGCTCACGGCGATGGCAATTCTCGGCCTCGTGATGACGTCACTCACGACGGTTCTCGTCTCGGCGACGAACGCCGACGTTCGCATGAATCAGAACTTCCAGGCTCAGACGCAGGCCCGGATGGCCCTCGATCGGTTCAGACGCGAGGGACATGCGGCCTGCCGCGCCGACCCGGCGGGACCGACGGCGTCGATCACACTCACGTTCCTCACATCCGGCACCTGCCCCGCGTCCGGCGGGCGGCAGGTGAGCTGGTGCACCGTTGCGACCGGGGCGAATCGCTACGGCCTCTTTCGCGCCACCGGGGCCACGTGCGACGCAACAGCGGCCAAGATCGCCGACTACCTGACGATTGCAAGCACGTTCAACTACCAGACGACGAGCCAGCAGCGTCCCAAGATCGCGATCAACTTTCCCGTCAACCCGTATCCGAACTCCACTCGAGGCACCTACACGCTCGACGGTGACGTGGTACTCCGTAACGTGAACAGGACGGCGTGATGCGGCGTCGCCTCGCCGACGAGAGAGGAATCGCCCTCATTCTCACGCTGGGGATCCTGCTCGCGACGTCGTTCATGCTGGTTACGGTGATCCAGTACTCGTCCGATGCCGGCCGCGGCGCAAACCGCTCGAAGGCCGATCAGGTGGCCTACGCACTCGCCGAGGCCGGGATCAACAACGCGATGTCGGTGCTCGCCAACCCCGACAACAACGCTCTGAACTCGACGCTGCTGCCGGCGCGAGTCTCGACGTACGAGAACGGAACCGTCACCTGGTCGGGCTCGTTCAACCCGATGAACGCGCGGTGGACCCTCACCTCGGTCGGCAGCGTGCGAAATCCGACCGGGCCGACCGCGGCACCCGTCTCCCGCCGGATCGTCGGACAGGTGGACGTGGTGCCGACGCTCTCCCAGCCACTCAACTCGCAGGCGTGGAACTACATCTACTCGCGCGGGACCGGGAACACGTGCGATATGACGATCCAGCAGACCGTGGCGATCAACTCGCCGCTGCTCGTCTCCGGGAACCTCTGCCTGGAGAACTCGTCCTCCGTGCTCAAGGGACCGCTCGTCGTCGGCGGAAGCGTGACGATGACGAACGGAAACACGATCGGCACCGCGGCGAACAAGATCAGCCTCGCGGCGATCGGGAACGGATGCTCCAAGAGCAATCCCGCGGCCGCGTCCCAGAATCCCTGCACCGGCGGAGCCCCCGTGCACATCTATGCCGACATGGTTTCGAGCTCGCCGCCCGCGATCCCGCCGCCCTCCGTCGACTGGAACGGCTGGTACGCCAATGCGAACCCGGGTCCGTACTACCCGTGCACGACGACGTCTGGTACGCCCCCGCTGTTCGAGAGCGGTGATCAGGGGGTGCTGCCCAACGTCGATCTGACAAAGAGGAACAACAGCATCCCCGCTGTGGTCGATCTGACGCCGGCGGCGTCGTATAGCTGCCACACGGTCGCCGGCGACCTCACGTGGGATGCCGTGAACAAGGTGCTGACGGTGAACGGCACCATGTTCATCGACGGCAGCGTGAAGATCGAGAATGGCGCCGTCAACTCGTACACCGGCTTCGCCACGATCTATGTCTCGGGCACGCTCCTGATCAAGAACTCGAGCATGTGCGCCGTCATCGTCGCGGGGGCGTGCAGCACGCAGAACTGGACGTCGAACTCGCGCATGCTCGTGTTCGTGGTGGGCGGCAATGGTTCGAACACCGGGCCTGAGTCCCAGACCGGCGTCGGGAACAGCATCCTGCTGAACAGCGCGCGTTTCCAGGGCGCCCTCTACGCGACCAACGGGATCGACATCGCGACGACCTCCAACGCCGACGGCCCGTTGGACGGCGCTCCGGTCAAGGTCGGTCAGAGCGTCAACTCGACCTGGCCCGTCTTCACCGTCGTCCCGGCGGGAATGCCGGGTAACCCGGTGGCGTACGCAGAGCCGCAGCCGCCGATCTACGAAGGCTGACGCGTGACGTTCGCTCTGTCGGCCGTCGTCTTCATTCCGGCTCTCGCGCTCGGGAGTTTCCTGAACGTCGTCGCGGCGCGGGTGCCGCGGAAACGTTCGATCGTCAGCCCCGGCTCGGCGTGCATGAGCTGCGGCCACGAGCTCTCCTGGCACGAGAACATCCCCGTCTTCTCGTGGGTCGCCCTGCGCGGCCGCTGCAAGAGCTGCGGCCAGCGGATCGGCGTCGTCTATCCCGCGGTCGAGCTCGTGACCGCGCTGCTGATCGCCGCCTGCTTCTTTACCTTCGGCTTGTCGGGGAAGGCCTTCGTCGCCTCGTTCTTCTGCGCGGTGCTCGTGACGGTCTCCGCCACCGATCTCTCGCACCGGATCATCCCGAACGTGATCGTGCTGCCGGCCGCCGCGATCGTGCTCGTCGCGATGACGCTGCTGTACCCCAGCCCGGAGTGGGCGCTGGCCGCGTTCGGCGCGTCGTTCTTCCTCTTCCTCGCGGCCCTCGCCTATCCGAAGGGGATGGGGATGGGTGACGTCAAGCTCGCGTTGCTGTTGGGGGCGATGCTTGGGCGAACAGTCCCGATCGCGCTGATGATCGGCATGCTCGCCGCGCTCGTGCCCTCGTTCGTGCTCTTCGCACGGCACGGAATGGCCGCGCGGAAGATGGGCATCCCCTTCGGGCCCTTCCTCGCGCTCGGTGGTGTCGTCGCGCTCTTCTGGGGCGAGGCGATCCTCGACGCCTATCTGAGCTCGTTCTAGCCCGCGCGGGCGCTTTAGCGGCCCGTCACGCCTGCCGATAACTCGAACGAGGGATATGGCAGGCGACCGCCCACCGAAGCTGCGCACCCCCGGCACCGCCGGCGACCTCGGCACGTCCGGGGCCGGCTTGCTCAGCTCCGGCATGGCAATGAACGCGATGGCCGAGCTCGTCGTCGACCTGCTCTCGGCGACGGGCCTCGTCCCCGAGGACAAGCTCGCGATGGTACGCGGACGAGCGGGCCAAGGGTCGCTCGCCCAAGCGATCGTCGACGAGGGAGTCGCCCCGCCGGAGGGGATCGCGCGCTCGCTCGCCGTCCGCTACCAGGTCGCGCTCGTCGACCTCGCCCTCACCGGCGTCCACAAGGAAGCAGCCGAGCAGATCCCGCTCCACGTCCTCGAGCGCGTTGCGGCGATCCCGTATGCGATCGAGAGCGGCACCCTCCGCGTCGCCGTTGCCGACCCGGGCAACCTGCACGGAATCGACGAGCTCCGGCTCGCGACGCGGTACCCGCTCGACGTCGGCGTGGCCTCGAGCGAGGACATCCTCATGGAGCTGCGCCGGATGGCGCGCGCCTCGGAGGCGTTCGGCGCTCGCGCCGTGCTCGACGAGGTCGACGCCGACCTCGGCATCGCCGAAGAGGAGAACGACGACGACCTCGAGGCCGACGACGGCATCTCCGACGCGCCGCTCGTCCGGCTCGTCAACTCCGTCATCTTCCAGGCCGCCGAGGACGGCGCCTCCGACGTCCACTTCGAGCCGCAGGAGGACGCGCTCGTCGTCCGCTTCCGCGTCGACGGCGTCCTCCAGGAGATGCAGCGGATCCCGAAGCGGATGATTCCGGGCGTGACCACGCGCCTGAAGGTGCTCGCCAAGCTCGACATCGCCGAGCGGCGGAAGCCGCAGGACGGCCGCATCTCCCTGAATGCCGCCGCCGCCGGGCGCATGCTCGACATCCGCGTGGCGACGCTGCCGCTGGTCGACGGCGAGAAGGTCGTGATGCGGCTTCTCGACAAGTCGCGACGGGCGCCGACGCTCGAGGAGCTCGGCCTCTCCGACGAGATGCGCGCGCGGCTAGCGGACGTCGTCTCCCGCCCGACCGGGGCGCTGCTCGTCACTGGCCCCACGGGCTCCGGCAAGTCGACGACGCTCTACGCGGCACTGACGACGATCAACCGGCCCGAGATCAACATCATCACGGTCGAGGATCCGGTGGAGTACCGGCTCGCCGGCGTCAACCAGGTGCAGATCAACAACCGCGCCGGCCTCACCTTCGCGTCGGCGCTGCGGTCGATTCTCCGTTCAGACCCTGACGTGGTGATGGTCGGCGAGATCCGCGACGGCGAGACGGCCAAGATCTCGATCGAAGCCGCCCTCACCGGTCACTTCGTGCTCTCGACGCTGCACACGAACGATGCGCCGAGCGCGATCACGCGCCTGAACGAGATGGGGGTCGAGCCGTTCCTCACGGGGGCCGCCGTCACCGGCGTGCTCGCCCAGCGGCTCGCGCGGAAGCTCTGCACGCACTGCTGCGAGCTTTACCAGCCGTCGATCGACGAGTTGCTCAAGTCCCGCGTGGCGCCGGACGTGGCGCTCGCGTCCGATGGGATGGCCTTCTACCGCAAGCGCGGCTGCCCCCGCTGCAACCAGACGGGCTACAAGGGCCGGGTCGGTGTCTACCAGCTGCTGACGATGAACGAGTCGATCGCGCAGCTCGCGGTGCAGCGTGCGAGCCGTGAGGAGGTGGAGCGGGCGGCGCTGGAGGCCGGGATGCGCTCGCTCTGGGACGACGGCCTCTCGAAGGTCGTCGCTGGGCTCACGTCGGTTGAAGAGCTGGCCCGCGTGCTCGTGTAGCGCCGCTGTTCACTGCTGTTCGAACACAAGGCGTTTCGGCCCCTAGGCGCACGCAGCCGGGTCGTTCACGAGGCGCGGCTCGGCTGCCGCGACGAGGCCGACGCGGTTTCCCTGGAAGAGGGCGACGCTTGCGCTCTCGAAGGAGGCCTTCCACGGGCCGCTCGCGCACACGGGGATCCGCACGAGCTGTGGCGTACCCGCAGCGATCGAGCGGCGGAGCATCCGGTCGCCGGGCAGGTCGACCCGGAGTGGCACCGGCCCTGATCCATTGGGAGCGGCGAGCCGGAGCTCGAGCCACGCGGACAGCTCGCTACGGTGAGTCGCCGGCCAGGCCCGGATGCTCCCTTCGGCTGCGAGGGCGCCGTTGTAGTAGCGCCCCGTGAGCACGGCGGCAAGCTGCGGAGTCCCTGCGGGCCGCCAAAGCGTCTTCGTCGGCGCGGACGCTAGACGCGCGGCTTCGCGGAGCAACACCCATGAGCCATACGTGTCGGAGAGGAGGAGCCGCCCGGCACGGAGGTCGAGCCGTCCGGTGCCGTCGACCCGCGGCAGGAGAAAGGCGAATGGATCCGGTTTCTCGGTCCCCGGAAGCAGCGCCAACCGGTCGACGCTGCGGTTCCAGAAGAGCGTCGTGTGCAGGTCGGCGCGCCAGTAGCGCGACGGGACGAGCAGCGTCACCGGCCGGTCGGCCGCCGTGTCGACCCACGAGGCGTCACGGGGGAGGAGCGCCTCGCGCAGGCTGCCGCGCGACTGCTGGTAGTACGAGAACGAGGCGGTCGTCATGGCGGCCGTCGCGGCCGCCGCGAACCCGACGGCGAGGCCGGTCGCGAGCCGCGGGCGCAGCGCCACCGCCGCCAGAACCAGTGCCGACGCGGCGGTTGCTCCGGCCGCAAAGACGAGCGAGGCGAGGCCGACGTCGCCGAGGAGCTGCTCGAGCCTGGCTACGGAGACGAGCACGAGCGACTGGGTCGTGCCGCCGCCGGCTGCGTAGCCCGCCAGCGGCACGGCTGCCGCCGCAACGGCGAGTCCCGCCGCGACCAGGAAGTGCGCGCGCACGTACGGGAGACCGCGGCTCGCGAAGAGAACGAACGCGACGAGGAGGAGCGGCAGCGCATAGATTGCGTAGCGTTCCTGGACGTGGCCTGAATCGCCGAACGCGGATGCCTGCACCAGCAGCAGCCCGAGCAGCGTCGTCGTGAAGGCACCGAACGCGGTCTCGCCGGAACTCCGGGGCCGCGCGAGCGCGAGTCCGAGACCGAGCAGCGCCCCGGGCACCAGCACCCAGCCGAGGGCATACGCGAGCACGAGCGTGTTGACGCCGAAGGCCTTCACAGCGGCAGAGCCGTCCACGCGGTAGGCGAGCAGCTCGCCGTACAGCCCGAGCCGGCCGCCGAGTGCGACGAGGACGACAAGGACGAGGACCAGCCCGACGGCGAGCGTGCCGACGGCGAGCCACTGCTCGCGCAGGGTTTCGCGCAGGCGGCGCGCGCGGGCGCCGGTCAGCAGGACGGCCGCGGCGTAGCAGAGCGGGAGCACGACGAGCTGGAGGCGCGAGAGCGCGGCCAGCCCGGAGAAGGTGAGGAAGGCGACCTGATACCGCAACAGCGGCCGTTCCAGCGCCGCAACCGCAGACGCCGCGGCCGCCAGGGCGAGCGGGTACGCCAGCGGCTCGGCCGTCAGCGCCGACGTGTACAGCAGCTCGGGGAGGAGAACTGCGAGCGCGGCGGCGACCACCGCGAGCCCGTGTCCGACTCGGAGCCGACGCGCGAGCAGGAAAACGGGAATCGCGGTCAGCGACATCGCGACCGCGTTCAGCCCCTGGATCGCCCGGTAGGCCTGCTCGACGTCGTCGAGTAGCCAGGCGGGCGCAGTCAGGAGCGGGTAGAGCAGGGGGAGGAAGTGCGCCGCCTCCCCGCGCACGAGCGGGGCGCCGGTCTCAGCGAGAGACCGGCCGAGCTCCGCGTACATGTACTCGTCCGGGAAGTAGCCGGGCGTGGGGCGGCGCCAGGCGAGCGCGGCGTGCACGAGGCTCGAGAGCGAGACGACGGCGGCGAGCAGGATCGGCGTCGTTGCCAGCCTGCGGGCGCCCGCGAGAAGGCCGGTGGCCGGCGCGGTGCCGTGGAGTGACGCGCCGACGTCCACGGGCTGCTACTGCGCCTGCACGTCGCAGCCGAGCACCATCAGCGCCTCGACCGCTTCCGTGACAAACTGCGTTGCCTGGGCCGCGTTCGCGAAGGTGTACGGCCCTGGCAGAACGGGATCGGTGCCGTTGCCGGCGCCGATCGGGTAGACCTCCGTCTCGACAACACAAGAGTCGCCGTGGTCGATCGCCCGCAGCAGCGCGACCGAACGGCCGTCCTTGCGCGCATGCCGGACGAAGAGCTGGCGCTCGCCCGCGCCGGTCACGTGGAGGCGTTGGCGGCGGCCTGGGCGACCGTCTCGCGGTCGACGAAGCCGCCGAGCTCGAGCGCGACCGTGCCGGCGCGGGTCACGACGAGCACACTCGGATCCTGGACGGTGGTGACCTTGGCGAGGAGCGAGCGGGCGACGCGCTCGTTGAGGACGTTGAGGGCGACGAATCCCGCGCCGGAGAGCTTTGCGCCGGCCTGCGCCTCAGCCGCTGCGAGCTCGTCCACCCGCGCGCCCGGCACGACGAGCGAGACGACCACGATCGCGTGTTGCTGCAGCGCGGCATCGACGACGGCGGGGAAGCCGGTCTTGCGAACGACCGGATTGACCGCCTTCGGCTTGGCCGCGGCGGGCGTCTGCTGCGGCACCGCCGCCTTGGGCGTGGCGGTCGGCTTGGCGGCGGCTGCCTTCGCTGGCCCGGCCGCCGCCGGCGCGCGCACGGGAACGGGCATCGCCTCGGGCTCCGCGGAGGGACCCATCGTGCGCATCGCGAGCATGCCGCCGACCCCGGCGAGGATGAGCACGAGCGCGAGGATCCGAACCGGGGGGCTGATCTTCTCCATGCTCTCCTCTTATCGGCACGGGGCGGGACTTCTGAAGGGAGAACGAGAGAGGGCGCGGTCTCCCGCGCCCTCCGTCGTCGAGCGATGAAGCCGGGTTAGTCGCAGGAGCCCTGGACGACCGAGCCGTTGACCGCCGGCGAAGCGAGGCCGAGCGAGTACTTGTACTCGAACGTCGTGCCGTTCGCGCCGGACTCGACGCAGTAGGAGCTGATGCCAGGAGCAACCGGGATCCGCAGCGACTGCGAGATGCCAGCGTCGATCAGGGCGAGGTTCGTCAGCGACATGCCCTGGTAGCCGGTCGTGGCCGCCGTCGCGTCGGAGTCGCTCGACGAACCCACGTTGTCGGCCGAGTACGTCTCGATCGCCGGGATCGCGGCGCGCAGGTTGGCCTGGTTGGCCGACTTCGTCGCCCGGTCGCGGAAGCCGAGGTAGGACGGCACTGCGATTGCGAGCAGGATGCCGATGATGATGATGACGACCAGGAGCTCGATCAGGGTGAAGCCCTGCTCGCTCTTGGCGTCGAGGCGCTTGCGAAGCGCTGTAAGCATTGGGGTGTCTCCTTCCGAAGGGACG
>OBLS010001058.1_pt1 | contig 10937 bp, 10 predicted proteins | sample 1519901 | NCBI WGS metagenome assembly OBLS01 (sample SAMEA3113585, study PRJEB22503) | soil metagenome
GGCCTGGTGGTCCATCCGGCACCGGGCCACTGGGACGATACTCTCGTCAATGCGCTGGTCGCACGCGGCACGACCTTGTCCGGTGGTGCCGCAGGACGGCCGGGAATCGTGCACCGGCTCGACCGGGACACCTCCGGATTGATGATTGTGGCCAAGACCGATCTCGCTCATCGGAAGCTCGGCGCGGCGATCGCCGCCCGGCGGGTCCAGCGAAGTTATGCGGCTCTGGCCTGGGGACACCTGGACACGGCCGAGCTGCGGATCGATGCGGCCGTCGCCCGCCATCCGCGGGACCGCAAACGCATGACGATCTCCTCCGAGGGTCGTGCCGCCCGCACCGACGCGACGGTCGTGGCACGCTTCCAGGTAGTCGACCTTCTGCGGCTGGAGCTGCACAGCGGCCGTACCCACCAGATCCGGGTCCACCTGGAGCACGTTGGTCACCCGGTGGTCGGCGATCCGGTCTATACCGGAGGTGGCAGCCGCCGGATCTCCGGCACGGCCCGAAAGGCCGCCGTGCTGCTGGAGCAGGCGACCCCTCGCCAGGCCCTTCATGCGGCGGCTCTGGCATTCCGCCATCCTGTGAGCGGAGCACCACTTGAGTTCCGCGCCGAGTGGCCCGTTGATTTACGTGCTGCACTCGTTATCGCAGGTGGCGAAGAACTTGTTGCCGAGCCTGAGCCCCTCCGCTATCTTCGGTTCTTTAATAGAGATGGCTAACTCTCCCGCGCTTCACGCCGTCATCTTTCGAATCGGTGAGGTAATCTGCGCGGCCCCGGCAGGGATCGTGCGTGAGATCCTCCCCCGCCTGCCGGCTACTCGTATACCCGGTGTACCGGATGCGGTCGAAGGCCTGGTGAACGTTCGTGGCAGCCTGCTGACGGTGCTGGACGGCCACCTTCTGCTGGAGCAGTCCCGCCGGCAGGCCGATGAGGGCGCGATTGTCGTCCTCGATGTGAAGGGCCGCAGCTACGGGTTGGGGGTCAGCCAGGTTCTCGACTTCCTCGAAGTTCCCGCAGGCTCGGTGGTGGAGCGCCGGGACCTCCCCGGGCTCGACCCACGACTGGTGAAGGCGGTCGGGCTGCATGCAGATCAGCACTTCATCCTGCTCGATGTGGACGCCCTCTTTGCGCCGATCATCGGAGCGTAGATGGCCTGGCCCCCGCTAACACGCCCGGAGGAAGTCTGTGAATCAAACTGTGCTCGTCTGCGACGACGCCATCTTCATGCGCACGATGATCAGCGATATCTTGAGCCAGGCCGGCTTCGAGGTGGTGGGTGAGGCAGAGTCCGGCGTCCAGGCGGTTGAGAAGTATCGCGTCCTCAAGCCCGATCTGGTCACCATGGACATCGTGATGCCGGATATGGGCGGCATCGAAGCCGTGCGTGAGATCTGCAAGGACCATCCGGACGCCAAGATTCTGATGTGCAGTGCCATGGGGCAGCAGGCGCTGGTGGTCGAGGCGATTCAGGCCGGCGCCAAGGATTTCGTGGTGAAGCCGTTTCAGCCCTCCCGTGTTCTCGAGGCGGTACAGCGCGTCCTGGCCTGATCGATGGATCTGTCCAAGTACGCCGCGCTCTTTCTGGCCGAGAGCCGCGAACACCTCAATGCGTGCAACGGGTCGCTGCTCGAGTGGGAACGGACACCATCATCGGTTGAGCCGGTGGACCGGCTGTTTCGTGCGATCCATACGATCAAGGGGATGGCCGCGACCATGGGTTACTCGAGCGTGGCGCGCCTCGCGCACGCGGGTGAGACCCTGCTCGATGCGTTGCGCAAAGGACGGGTAGCCACGAGTCCCGCCGTTTTCCAGCTGCTGTACCGCACGGTGGATACTCTCGGCGCCTCGGTAGAAAGTGCCGCTGCAGGCACAGAGCAGGAACCGGACGGCGCCCTGATCACCGAGCTCGAGCACGCCGCCGTCACCTCGCTGGAGTCTGGAACACTGCCACCTCCAGGCGCGGTGGCTGTTGAGGAGCCGAAGCTCCGGCGCGCTACCGATGCGCCGCGTTCCCGTCCCATCAGCGTGGTGATCCGCCGCGGCGCAGTCATGAGGGGTGCGAGGGCCGCGCTGGTACTGCGTCGTGCGGAAACACTGGGTGTCGTATCCGGTGTGCAGCCGCCGATCGCTCAGCTCGAGCGGGACGAATTCGACGGCAAGCTCTTCCTTCGTCTTCAGACCAGACTGGCCGATCAGGAAATCACTGATGCGCTTCGAATGGTGGGCGATGTCGACACCATCGAATTCGGCGAGGTCATGGGAGAGTCCGGCCGCGGTCCGAGCCGCCAGATCCGTGTGGATCTCGGCCGGCTCGATGCACTCATGAAGCACGTGGGTGAGCTGGTGGTCGCCAAGAACAGGCTCGGTGCAGTATCCGCCGAGTCGGGTGACCCGACGCTGCTCGAGCTGAGTGGCCGCATATCCCGGCTGGTGTCCGCCATGCAAGGCGAAGTCCTCGCGTCCCGGATGACGCCGGTGGGGGAGGTGTTCGAACGCTTTCCCAGACTCGTGCGGGATCTCTCCCGTGAGCTGGACAAGCGAATCCGCTTCGACATGGAAGGTCAGGAAATCGAGCTGGACCGGTCGGTTCTGGATGAGATCGGCGACCCGCTGCTGCACCTGATCCGGAATGCCGCAGACCATGGCATCGAGTCGCCGGAGGAGCGCGTGGCCTCGGGCAAGCCGGCTGAAGGACGGATTCTTCTCTCCGCCACCAGGGAGCGGAACAGCGTAGCCCTGCGGGTCACCGACGACGGCCGCGGTATCGACCGAAAGCTCATCCTGGCGAAGGCGCGCCGCGAAGGGGCGGCGGTGGAGGAGGTGGACACCCTGACGGACGATCTGCTTGTTCGCGTGCTGGCCCGGCCCGGCTTCAGTACCGCCCAGACAGTCAGCGGTGTCTCCGGCCGCGGCGTGGGAGTGGATGTGGCGATGACGCGGGTACGGGCGCTCGGCGGAACGCTGGAAGTGCGCACCGACCTGGGCCGGGGGAGCACCTTCCTCATCCGCGTGCCGCTCACCCTCGCCATCGTTCGTGCGCTACTCACTGAAGCCGCCGGTGAGCGCTATGCGGTTCCGCTGGCCTACGTCGCCGAGACTGTCGAGTTCGACCGACGGGCGATCACGGCAGTTCGGGATCGTGAGGCTCTCGTGGTCCGGGATCATGTGATCCCTACAGTTCACCTGAGGGACCTCGTGTCAGGTCAGAGCGGCTCACATTCGACCCGGCAGCCCACGGTAATACTGGAAATCGGCGAGCGGCGTACCGCCCTCGTCGTGGATGCCTTGCTGGGACAGCAGGATATCGTAGTCGAGCCCTTTGACGCTCCTCGTGGGCTGCCGCCCTTCGTCGGAGGGGCCACGATTCTGGCGGATGGCAAGCCGGCACTTATCCTCGACGCTGCTGCGCTCCTGTAGGAGGGAAGGATGGAAGATGTGCGGGATCTGAAGGAGTCTCAGCTCGATGCCATGCGCGAGGTGGCCAATATCGGGGCGGGTCACGCGGCTACCGCTCTCTCGCAGATGACCAACCGGAAGATCATGATCACGGTACCGCGCGTGAACGTGCGCCCTCTGGAAGAGGCGTCTGACATCGTGGGCACTCCCGACCAGGTGACCGCGGCCGTGCTCATGCACATGATGGGCGATCTCACCGGCCGAGCCCTGCTGATGTTCCCGGAAGGTGCGGCGAAAACCCTGTGTGACTTCCTGCTGCGGCGCGAGCTCGGCACCACACAGACCTTCGGCGAGATGGAGCGATCCAGCATCAAGGAAGCCGGCAACATCCTCGCGAGCGCTTACCTGAACGCCCTCAGTGATTTCATGGGCATGATGCTGGTCCCTTCAGTTCCCAGCCTGGTGATTGATCTCAATGGCGCTGTGCTGACGAGCGCCCACCTGAACTTTGGCCACGATCGAGATTACGCCTTCTGTGTCGAGACGTCGTTCCGGGTGGAAGGCACCAGCGATCAGATGGGAGGACATTTCCTGCTCTTGCCCGACCTCGCGTCCCTCCGCTCGATCTTCGACGCCATCCGCCTGCCCTGAGCGATGCCGGCTCCCGCCCTGTCGGAGCGCGATCTCACGGTCCTCCGCTCATTTGCCCGCCGCATCGATCCATCCGACGCGGGTGCGCATAACAACCTGGGCGTGCTCTACTATCAAAAGGGACTGATCGAAGAAGCCATTGCCGAGTTCGCGCGCGCTGTGGAGCTGGATTCCAGGATGCTCGTGGCCCAGGCCAATCTGGAGATCGCCTACCGCGACAGCGGACACTATGACAGACGAGTGGCGGAGCTCAGCGAAGAAGCACGCCGTCGACCCCGCGATCGCCAGCCTCGCTGGGAATTGGGACGAGCCTATGCAATGGTGGGACGGTACCAGGAAGCAATCGCGGAGTTCGAGGCACTGCTTGCCCTTCACCCGAACGACATTCCCGCTCTGCTTCAACTTGGACTCGCGGAGAAAGCCAGAGGTCGTCTCGACGCGGCGAGTGAATGGCTGTCCCGTGCGTGCGAGTTGGACCCCGAGAACGCCAGCGCGCGATTCCATCACGGAGAAGTCCTGTACAACCGCGGCCTCAGCGGTCCTGCGCTGGAATCACTGAAAGAAGCAATCGCCCGTAACCCGGATTACGCCGAGGCGCACTACCTGTTGGCGTTTGTGTACGGGGAGCTGGGGCAGCACGACGCCGCGCTGGCAGCAACGAAGCGGGCAGTAACACTCAATCCTGCCTTGGCGCGGGCGCAAGCGAACCTCGCACTCGATCGTTCGCCCGCCGCGCAGCGGGACGGAGGAGGCGCAAGTCACGGCCGGTCGACGGGTGCGAGCTCGGAGGCCGCCGCCGGTGCTGCCGAGCGCCCGGCCGTCCCGCAGTCAATCGCCGGAGCGCCGCTCGCGCACTACAACCTGGGCGTGGCGTTCCGTCAGCGGGCGCAGTACGATGACGCCCTCAAGGAATACCAGTCGGCGCTGGACGCTGGAGAAGACCGGCGGCTCAATCTGCAGGCCATGGCCGAGGTGCACCTGCTGCGCCGGAACCTGGATGCTGCGTTGAGCCTGTATGACTCTCTGGTGAAAGAGTTCGCTGATTCGCCGAAGATGTGGAACGAGCGGGGCGTGTGCCTCCATCAGGCAGGAAAGCGCGAGGATGCGCTGGCTTCCTATACCCGATCGGTGGAGATCGATCCTGACTATCGTCTCGCCTGGAACAATATCGGCGTCATACGTGCGAGTGAGCCCTCCAGCGATGGTGCCGTATTGGCCTTCGGCCGGGCTCTGGGAGGAACGCAGCCCCTCTTCACTTCACGTCTGAATCTGGCGCTGCTCCTGCTTCAGCGCCGCCAGTACAAGGCGGCACTCCAGGAGTACCAACGTGCGCTGAACGAGCAGCCTACCAGTGCCATCGGGTGGAATGGAATTGGCCTGGTGCTGGTGGAGATGAAGCAGTATGAGGAAGCCCGCAATGCCTTTGGCCAGGCGGTCGACGCTGACTCGGAGTTCGCAGCAGCACACTACAACCTGAGTTTCGTCCTGAGTCAGCTGGGTGACTTCGAGGGCGCCCTGCGGGAGACACGGCGTGCGCTGGAGCTGGAGCCACTCTACGTACCTCAAAAGTTCTCGCTGACGATCGACCTTCAGTACGAAGATCCTACCATCGCGATTGCCCCCGAGCTCGTGGCCGATGTCAGTGGGGAAGTGCTCGCTGGAGAGTTCACGTTCGACACGCCCTCTCTCGACCGGTTGTTTCACGAGCTCGCGCCGGCGGAGAGTGCCGTACCCAGCCAGCCGGCTAACGACGTTCTGGCGATGGCGCGTGACCTGATCAGCAAGGGCCTCCTGGATCAGGCGTCGGCGCAGCTGTCTCGGGTGAACGGGCGCAACGCACCGCGCGGTCAAACCGCGGTTCTGCTCGGCGACATTTTCGCCAAGCGGGGATTGTACGGAGAGGCACTCGAACGCTATCGCGAGGCGCGAGTGTTTCTGCCGGACGATCCGGATGCAACCCTGGGTGAGATCCGGGCGCTTCTGTCTCTCGGCCGGGCCAAAGATGCCACATCGTTGGCCGATGACCTGGCTGCGCGCATACCCGGCAATGTGGAGATACTCGCGGCCCGGGGGCGGGTGCTGCTGGCGGTCGGCGATCCGTTGGGTGCACTCGATTGTGTCCGGGAAGCACAATCGTTGGCACCCGGACGGGCCGATCTCTTTCATCTTCAGGCGCAGGTCTCGGTAAGGTTGGGAGACCGGGCCGCTGCCCTTGCCGCCTTCAACGCCGCGCTCAAGGTCGACTCCTCGCTCGTGAGAGTCTGGTGCGAGCTCGGAGCTGTGGAGGAAGAGCGCCGAAACTGGACCGCGGCACGAGCCGCCTACGAACACGCGCTCGATCTCCTGCCCACTTACGGCGCCGCGGCACTCTCGCTTGCCGATCTCCTTCGCCGCACCGAAGCACCGAGGGCGGCCATTCCGGTGCTGGTGCGTTTGCTCCAGGCAGATCCGTACGAGCTGGAGGCGCTGACTGCACTGGGAAGGGCGCTTCTGGAGGACGGCCGGACTCAGCAGGCGCTGGAAGCATTCAGCCGCGTGCTGCGCTTCGATCCCGAGCACCCGGCGGCACTCTACAATCAGGGCACCTGTTTCGCCCGGCAGCGGCAGTTCGATGACGCGGTGCAAGCGTGGGAACGCGTGATCGACCTCGATCCCGATGGTCCTTTCGCGACTGAAGCCCGCAGCCGGGCAAGATCCGCCCGGGATCTCCAAAACATCTTCGTGGCAGCGAGCTGATCTGTGGCTCTCGAAGGCCCGCTGAAAGAGCTGCACATCCAGGATGTGTTCCAGCTGCTCGATCTGGGCCGGAAGACTGGTGTGCTGCGCGTAACGTCCGAGCTGCGGCAGATCGCAGGCACGGTGTCCTTTGACCGGGGCGGTGTCGTAGCGGCAACGATGGGGAAGGATCCCCAGCCTCTGGGCGCCCGGTTGGTGCGGCTGGGCAAGATCTCCGCCGCGCAGCTCCAGCAGGCGAGAGCGGCACAGGAGTCAGGCGACACCCGCCGGTTAGGTGACATCCTGATCAGCAATGGAGCGCTCACGCGCCGGGAGCTGGACCGGCAGCTACAGGCTCAGATAGAGGAAGCGATCTTCGAGCTGCTTGGCTGGACTGAGGGCTACTTCCGCTTCGAAGACCGAGCACCGCTGGAGGCCGTCGTCGAGACACCGGTGCGCATGCCCACGGAGGGTCTGCTGATGGAGGCCGCTCGCCGCATGGACGAGTGGTCGCGCATCGAAGACAAGGTGCCGCATCTACGAGTCATTCCGCGGCTGCCGCCCAGCGACAGCACGGCAAACGGCAGACTGGAGCTCGCGCCTCTCGAGTGGGAAATGCTTGCTGCCATCGACGGACAGCGGGACCTCCACGCCTTGGCAACCGCGCTCGGGCGGTCCGAGTTCGACATCGCTCGATCCGCGTACACTCTTTCGTCCGCCGGAGTGATCGTGCTGGACAGCGCGCCACCCGCCGGAGCAGGTGAGAACGGAAGCCAGCCAGGCGCTCCGCTCGCGCCGGTGCGTCAAGCCTTGGCCCGGGGAGAGTACCAGGCAGCCACCGCCATGCTGCAGCAGCTCCTCCGGACCGATCCGCTGATGCCTGAGGCCCGACGGCTGTTCGGAGTGTGTCAGGCAGCAACGGGCCACTTCCGCGGGGCCGCGGAAGCCTGGAGAAGCTGGGCGCGCCTCGGTACCCGCACAGCTGCGGAAGAGGCGCTCCTGCCGGGCGTGGAGCGCCTGAGGCAAGCGGCAGAGACCCTGGCCGAAGAGTTGGAGAGCTATCGTGAGTGATGACATACGAACTCTGACATCGAGACTCGCAGAAGAGCCCGCTAGTCTGGCCTTTCTCGAGTTGGGCGAGGCATTGAGGCGGCGAGGCCAGCTGGATTCGGCATACAAGGTCGCCCGCGGCGGTCTGGGGCGCTATCCGAACCTGGCCGAAGCGCACGATCTCATGGCGCGGATTCTTGGCGACCAGGGCGATTTGGCGGGCGCATTCGATGCGTGGGTCGAGGCACTTCGGGTGGACCCAATGCGAACCAGCGCGCTCAAGGGGATTGCCTTCCTCTACTACAGAGCCGGAAACGTCGCTGCGGCGCGCGAGCATCTGCAACGAGCGGCGGAGATCGATCCGGACGACCTTTCGATTCTTCAGGCACTCGCCCGAATGCAGACCAGCGCGAGAGCTCCCGGACGCTCTCAGCCGCAGGGCGGGTCGCAGCCACTTACGGCAGTCACGTCCCAGTCGTCCCCTGCCGAACCTTCTGGTGGCAACGCAGATCGCGGGCAGCTACTGGTCGACGGGAATGGCCTCCGGCTGAGCGGAAGCCTGATGGGGCCTAATAACGAGGACGTTGGTGATCGCGTCGCGGCGGAGCTCGCCGGCGTTTCACGAGAGGCGGCTCGTACCGCGAAACTCCTCGGCCTGGGAGCCTGGCAGGCCATAGCCGTGGAGTCGCCGGAGGGGAACCTGTTTTTAGTACCACCGACCGAGAACACCGTGCTCCTCACGATGCGTGACCCCTCGCTACCGATGGCGCGGCTGGGGCTCATTGCGGAGCGCGGGGCTCGCGAGGCCCGTGCATGGCTCGGAGGAGAGGCATGAGTGCGGCAAATACTGCCCTCGAGCGGGTAACGCAGGTTCCCGGGGTCCGCGGATCGCTGCTGATCTCCGTCACTGACGGGTTGGTTGTAGCCGAGCGGCTGATGGATGGGATCGACGGCCGCGCCATTGCCGCACTGGCCGGAAGCCTGGTCCAGCGCCTCGGCCGAGCCGCGGCTGGTGCGGGCTTGAAGATTCCGACGTTCGTGCATCTGCGCGGCAATACGGGTTCGGTGCTCGCCGCCCCGGTGCCAAACGACCTGGTACTGGTAGCGCTCGTAGGACTCGATGCCAACCTGGGGCTCGCCCGACTCGAGATGCTCGACGCGGTCGGTCACCTCAGCTGATGCGTGCGCTCGAGCCATGGGTGGTGCAGCCGCTGCAAACTTTCCTCTCCGAATCTTCGGCGAGGCTCATCCTGCTGATGACGACCTCAGGCCAGGTGATCGCTCAGCACGGATTCTCCCGGTCATTCGAGGTAATGACCGCCGCGGCGCTCGGATCCGCCATCGTGGCGTCGACAGAGGAGCTTGCCCGCATGATGGGCATGGTGCGGTTTGGAGCTGTCGTGCACGGAGGAAGTCAGCAGAGTTACATGCTGGCAGCGTTCGGAACACCCCGTGGACGCTGGATTGGACTAGTGGTGTTTGGACCTGAGACCTCGGTGGGACTGGTCCAGCTGTTCTTCGACCAGATGATCGAAGAGCTGGTCGGAGCGGCCCCGCGCGAACCGGCAGCTGCCCCGCTACTGGCCGAGAATTTCGAGCGAGAGCTGAATACAAGTCTCAAAGAGCTATTTGGACGGTAACGGCCAATGTCACTCGTCAACTTCACCGCACGTGAAATAACCTGCAAAATCGTCTACTACGGGCCGGGACGGTCCGGAAAGACGACCAACCTGCAGTACGTGTACGGCCGCGTACCGGAAGCTCGGCGGGGACGCATGGTGTCATTGGCGACCCAGACTGATCGTACGCTCTTCTTCGACTTTCTCCCGCTCGAGCTCGGCAACATTTCCGGCTTTACCACCAAGTTCCAGTTGTACACCGTTCCGGGTCAGAGCTACTACAACGCCACCCGGAAACTGGTGTTGCAGGGGGCCGATGGCGTGGTCTTTGTGGCCGACAGCCAGGCGCGGCGCTTCGATGACAACATGGAAAGCCTTCAGAATCTCCAGGACAATCTTCTGGGTCAGGGTGTCGACGTTCGCCAGCTGCCGGTCGTGTTCCAGTACAACAAGCAGGATCTGCCGCGCGATCTGATACTCACGCAGGAAGAAATGGACGACGCCCTCAACTTCCGCTCGGTGCAAAGCTTCTCGGCGGACGCACTGCACGGCGCCGGCGTGTTCGAGACCTTGAAAGGCGTCTCGGAACTGGTACTCAAGAAGTTGGCCACCGGGAGCCAGGTGGCATGACGGCGACGCTCAACCCCCTTTACCGCTTCGATACCCTCGTAGTCGGCGCCGCTAACCGGCTCGCGTTCACCGCGGCGAAGGCCGTGGCGGAGTCCCCCGGTACGGTGTACAACCCGTTGTTCATCTACGCGCGTCCAGGCCTCGGGAAGACCCATCTCCTCATGGGCATTGGGCACGCCGCGCGGGTGATCAACGTGGGGCTCTGCGTTGAGTATCTCACCCTGGATGAGTTCGTCGAATCTTTTCACGCGGCAATCGCCGCCGGACAGGGTGACGCCTACCGCCGCCGCTTTCATGATGTGGATCTCCTTCTCGTGGACGATGTCCAGTTCCTCACGCATCGACGAGAGATGCAGTCCGAGCTGCTGCGGCTTACGGATACTCTACAGTCGGCCAATCGCCAGATTGTGCTCACGAGTGACCGGCCGCCGGCCGAGATCGAGGCACTGGACGAGCGCCTGATCCGGCGGTTTGCCGGCGGACTGGTGATCGACGTCTCGGCGCCGGATTACGAGACCCGAGTGGCAATCCTTCGGCGTAAAGCGGAGGAACGCAGGGCGAAGTTCGTCGAGGGAGTGCTCGAGGCCGTAGCGTCCCTGTCTATCGATAACGTTCGAGAGCTGCTCGGCGCACTCAACCGGTTAGTGGCCTTTCAGGCGGTGAGCGAAACGCCGCTGCTTCCAGCGCAGGCGCGAGCGTTGGCCGGAGGCGATGACGTCAACGAGAAGCCCGACAAGAAAGGAAAGACCCAGTCGAAGGCCCCGGGTATTCCGGCAGCTGGGGGCTCATCTGCGCAGGGCTCATCGGGCGACGAGTTCAGCGATTTCCTCTCGGAAGTCTCGGCGACGGTCTCCCAGCAGGTGGACTCGTGGCG
>OBLS010001059.1_pt1 | contig 10927 bp, 9 predicted proteins | sample 1519901 | NCBI WGS metagenome assembly OBLS01 (sample SAMEA3113585, study PRJEB22503) | soil metagenome
GAGGTGCAGACCGTGTCGCTGTCCGGCTACGACGCGGACGGCGACTCCTACACCCTGAACTACGAAGGTGCGGACACTGTTCCGATTACGCGCGGCCAGAACAACACTGCGCCCGGCATCGCTGCGGCGCTCCAGGGCGGGAACGAGCAGCAGCAGGTCACGCTGACGGGCTTCAACGCGGCCACCACCGGCCACTCGTTCCAGGTTCAGATCGGAGGCAACAACTCCGCGGTGCTCGGGAACGGCGGCCTCGCGATCTCGAACGCGAACGTCGCGGCCGCGGTCAACGCGATCCCGGGCTTCGCGGGAACGGTGACGTCGGCAGGCGCCGGGAACGGCGGCTTCACGCTGACCTTCGGCGGGCCCTCAGCGAGCACGGACGTCCCGTCGATCTCGATCGTGAACCTCGGCTGCGCCCCGGCCTGCTCGGCGGCTCTTCGTGAGAACGTCAAGGGCACGCCGCCGGTTTCCGGCTGGCCCGACGGTGGCGCGGTGTCGGTCAGCACGCTGCCGAACGGGACGGTGAGCGACACGGGCTACACGCTCACGTTCGGCTCGACGCACCAGGGCACGGACGTGCCCCAGGTCACGGTCACGAACGGCTCCGGTGCGACCGGCACGACGGCCGAGACCGTCAAGGGCACGTCCGGAATCGTTCCGCCCAGGGTGAGCGCAACCGTCGCCGGCTTCGGCGGCGGCACGTTCAACAACACGGGCTTCCAGGTCACGTACGGCGGGACCCTGGCGGCGACGAACAACCCCGTGACGCTCACGCTGTCGGAGCTCACGGGCAGCGCAACGTCCTTCACCGGCGAGACGGACAAGGGCGGCGCGGTCGACAACGGCGGGACGATCACTGAGACCGGCAACACCTGGCCGTCCGTCTCGGTTCCGGACGGTTTCACGATCCCGCTCCGGACTCCGTTCGCCCTCACCGGCAGTGCGACCGACGCCGAGGGGGACACGATCCTCTACTCGTGGGAGCAGAACGACCGTGGCGGCAACGCCGGCACGTCGCTCCTGTTCAACACCAAGCTGGACGGCCCGCTGTTCGCGATGTTCCCGAAGTCGGCGCCGATCAGCGAGACCGACACGCTGCAGTACAACTCGCCGAACCAGAACCACGTGACGCCCAGCCCGACTCGGGTGTTCCCGGATTTGGAGCAGATTCTCGCGAACAACACGAACGCCGAGACCGGAACGTGTCCGCCGGGGCCGGTCGCGCCCCCGGTGCCGATTCCGGTCAAGGAGTGCTACTCCGAGTTCCTACCGACCTCGGACTACGTCGGCTTCGCCGGCGTCAACCTCGGCCCGCCGCCGGAGCTGCATTTCCGGTTCACCGCCCGGGACCTGCGGATGGGCGGCGGCGGCAACAGCGCCGCGGACCTGACGCTGAAGCTCGCGGCCAACGCCGGGCCGTTCCTCGTCACGGCGCCGAACACGGCCCTGACGTATCCGGGCGGCTCCACGCAGACGGTCACCTGGGACAAGGCGAACACCGACGTGGCCCCCGTCGGTACGACCGACGTGAAGATCAGCCTCTCCGCAGACGGCGGCCGCACGTATCCACACGTCCTGGCGGCGAGCACGCCGAACGACGGCGCCGCCTCGGTCACCATCCCGCACGTCGCAACGAGCAGTGCACGCGTGAAGATCGAGGCGCTCGGCAACGTCTTCTTCGACGTCTCGAACGCGAATTTCACGATCACGGACACGCTGAAGCCGACAATCACCGCGTCGGTTGCACCTCCGCCGAACGCGGCCGGCTGGCACAACAGCAACGTCACCGTGACGCTGACGGCGACCGACGACGCGAACGGCTCGGGCATCAAGAGCATCACGTACTCCGCTACCGGCGCTCAGCCGATCCCGTCGACGACCGTGAACGCAGCCACGACGAGCGTGGTCATCAGCGCCAACGGGATCACGACGCTGAGCTACTTCGCGACCGACAACGAAGGCAACACGAGCGATGTCGGAACGACGACCGTCAAGCTCGACAAGGTCGCGCCGGAGGCGTACCTCCAGTTCGACCCGGTGAAGAGGGACATCGCGGTCTTCGGCCGCGACGGTCACTCGGGCACACCGGCGGGGCCGCTGACGCCGTCCCGGGTTCAGCGCGTGCCGACCGGCGACCGGAACCACCGTGTCGAGATCCGCACGTACGACCTCGCCGATGCCGCGGGCAACACGTTGCAGCTCGTCCACTCGACCGGGCTGATGAAAAACGACGCGGTCGCCGGGATCCAAACGCTCCAGTACAACGGCGGAGCGGTCATGCGCCCGGTCTACAACGTCATGTTCTTCGACTGGAAGCTGAAGAAGGACGCGTTGGACGACCTCCACCAGGAGTTCCTCGTCATCTCGCCGCTGCAGCGGGCGACCGCCGACTGGCGGGCGAAGGACAACCGGACGCTGGTCTGTCGAACGGCGCGCTCTCGATCGAGACCACGCCGTAGCCCGAACGTAGGGGGCCTGCTCCGGCAGGCCCCCTACCGGCTCATCCGCAGGACGCCTTCGTCTGCTGAGATCAGTAGATGCACTTCGGTGCCGAAGACAGCGTCGTCCTGCTCGGGCTCCTCGTGGCCGGCGCGGCGCTCCTCGCGATCGCGCAGGTCGTCAGGGTGCCGTACCCGATCCTCCTCGTGCTCGGCGGGCTCGCCCTCGGCTTCGTTCCAGGCATGCCGACCATCGAGCTCTCGCCCGACCTCGTGCTCGTCGCCTTCCTGCCGCCGCTCCTCTACGGCACAGCGTTCTTCACGCCGCTCCGGGAGCTCCGGGCGAACGCGGGCTCGATCTCGACCCTCGCAGTCGGCCTGGTGCTGGCTACGACGGTCGCCGTCGCAGTAGTCGCCCACGCCGTCATACCGGAGCTCACCTGGCCGACGGCTTTCGTGCTCGGAGCAATCGTCTCCCCCACCGACCCGACAGCGGCCACCGCGATCGCCCAGCGGCTCGGGCTGCCGCGCCGGCTGATCGCGATCATCGAGGGAGAGAGCCTCGTCAACGACGGCACCGCTCTCGTCGTCTACCGCGTCGCCGTCGTCGCCGTCGTCACCGGCAGCTTCTCGCTGGCCTCTGCCTCGGCGAGCTTCGTACTCAACGTGATCGGCGGCATCGTCGTCGGGCTGGCCGCAGGCATGGTGATCCGACAGGTCCGCCGCCGGCTGAACAATCCGCCCGTCGAGATCACGATCTCGATCCTCAGCGGATATTTCGCGTATCTCCCCGCTCACGCGCTCGACGTTTCCGGCGTGTTGGCGGCTGTCACCGTCGGCGTCTACATGGGCTGGTACACACCCGAGCTGACGACCTCGCAGACGCGGCTTCAGGGCCAGGCGGTGTGGGAGATCGTGTTTCTCGGCCTGAACGCGGTGCTGTTCGCACTCGTCGGGCTCCAGCTGCCGGCGATCCTCGACGAGCTGTCGGCTGCGCGCTCCACCGGTGAGCTCCTGGGTTACGCCGCGCTCGTGACGGCCGTCGTCGTGCTCGTTCGGTTTGCCTGGGTGGTCGTCGCCGCCTACATGCCGCGGATGATGCGCGCCGACGGCAGCCCGCCGTGGAAGGGCGCCGTCGTCCTCTCCTGGTCCGGGATGCGCGGCGCGGTGTCACTCGCCGCCGCCCTGGCGCTCCCGCTGACGACCGACGCGGACGCAGCCTTCCCGAACCGCGACCTCATCGTCTTCCTAACCTTCGGTGTGATCCTCGGCACGCTGGTCGTCCAAGGCCTGACGCTGCCCGGCCTGATCCGCTGGCTCGATCTCGAGGACGACGGACTCGCGGAGAAGGAGGAGGCGAAGGCGCGGATCCGGGCCGCGGAGGCAGCGCTCGCGCGGCTGGACGAGCTCGTCGAGGAGGACTGGGTGAACGCGGACACGGCCGAGCGGATGCGCGGCCTGTACGGCTTCCGCCGGGACCGGTTCCGGTCGAGGTTCGACCCGGAGAGCGACGGCGCGATCGAAGGCCAATCCCTGAGCTACCAGCGGCTGCGCCGCGAGCTCCTCGAGGCCGAGCGGCAGGAGCTCCGCCGGCTCCGGCTGGAAGGCCGCATCGACGACGACGTCGTGCGCAGGGTCCAGCGCGACCTCGATCTCGAGAACGAACGGCTCGACATCTAAACCGCGGGCGTCTTCGCCAGCGGCAGCGTGAAGGCGACGCGGGCGCCGCCGTCACCGCGGTTCTCGGCCCACATCGTCCCGCCGTGCGCGTGCACGAGCCCCTGGGCGATCGCGAGGCCGAGCCCCGCGCCGCCGCTCGCCCGGGCGCGTGAGTCGTCGTCGCGCCAGAACCGCTCGAACATCCGCTGCGCGGCGCCCGGCGCGAGCCCGGCGCCCGTGTCCTCGACGGCGACGACGACGTGGTCGGAGTTGGGCTGGACGACGACCGAGACCGCACCGTCGCTCGGCGTGTGCCGGAGGGCGTTCGTCAGCAGGTTGAGGAGCACGCGCTCGACCTTGTCCGACGCGATGCGAACGGCGGGATCGGACGCGTCGAGCCGCGCCTCGAGGCGGACGTTGCGCGCCCGCGCCTCGGCGTCGAGCGCGCGGAGGCAGGACGAGACCAGGTCGCCGAGTGGCTCGTCGCGCACCTCGAGGGTCAGGACGCCGGCGTCGATCCTCGCCAGCTCGAAGAGATCCTCGATCAGCAGCGAGAGCGTCTCCAGCTGCTCGCGGATCGCGGGCAGGTACTCGTCGGGCCCGGCCAAACCGTCCTCGAGCGCCTCGACCATGGCCCGAAGCGACGCCAGCGGCGTGCGCAGGTCATGGCTTGCCCAGGCGACGAGCTGCCTGCGGGCGTCGAACAGCTGCTCGAGGTTCGTCGCCATCTCGTTGAACGACGAGCTGAGCTCGACGAGCTCGCGCGGGCCGGACTCCGACGCCCGGGCGCTGAGGTCGCCACGGGCGAGCTTCGCCGACGCTCCGCGTAGCCGCTCGAGGGGCTGCAGGATCCAGCGGGACAGCAGCACCGCGCCGGCAAGCGCGAACAGGGCCGAGGCGATCGCGATCGCGAGGATCTCCGCGTCGTGCATGTCGAACATCACGAGCCCGGACGCGATCACGACGCCCAGCGGGAGGCAGACCGCGAGCAGCGCGAGCGCGCCGAGCTGGAGCCTCAGGGTCGGGAGGAACCGCATGACGAGGACCGCGCCGACGCACCCGGCGAGGACGCCGACACCGAGTGCAAATGCAAAGGTGGTCATGCGCGGAGCCGGTAGCCGACGCCCCAGACAGTCTCGAGCAGGTCCGGCTTGGACGGGTCATCCTCGAGCTTCTCCCGAAGCCGGCGGACGTGGACGGTCACGGTTCCGGTGTCGAGCGCGGCCGCGTAGCCCCAGACGCGCGCCATCAGCTGGTCGCGGGAGAAGACGCGGTTCGCGTTGGAGGCGAGAAACCAGAGCAGGTCGAACTCGCGGGCAGTGAGGCTGAGCAGCCGTCCGTCCTTCCGCGCTTCGTGCCGCCCGGCGTCCACGACGAGCGAGCCAACCTCGACGCGCCGCGGCGGCGGCGCTGCCGGCTGTGCGCGCCGCAGCACCGTCCGGACGCGGGTCGCCAGCTCACGCGGCGAGAACGGCTTCGTCACGTAGTCGTCAGCGCCCAGCTCGAGGCCGACGATCCGATCGGTCTCCTCCCCGCGCGCCGTCAGGAGGATCACGGCCAGGTCCGACGTCGAGCGAATCCAGCGGCAGAGCGCGAGGCCGTCCGTCTTGCCGGGGAGCATCACGTCGAGGACGACGAGGTTCGGCGCCTCCCTCTCGATCAGCCCGCGCGCCTCGTCGCCGTCGCCCGCCTCGACGATCCGGTGACCGTCTCGCTCGAGGTAGCGGGAGACCACATCGCGGACGATCGGCTCGTCGTCGACGACCAGAACGGTTGCCATAGAGACAGTCTGCCCAGGCGATTCCAGTGCGACACGAGGCGGCCGTTACGACTTCCTTAAATCGGCTCTCCCGCACTGCATGAAGCGCCGCGCGTGCTACGCGGAGTTCTCGGAATCGTAAGGTCGGTTCGTACCGCTCGGAAGTAGCGTCGATCGGGTCCGCAATCGAAGGGGGATCCATGAGATCGAGGCTCATCTACGTCCTCGCCGCGGCGCTCACCGCGCTTCTCACCGCAGGGGCCGTCTCGGCCGACGACGGCCGTGGAGGCGGCGACGGACGGCGCGAACGCGCCGTCTTCGTCCAGACCAACGAGCTCGACGGCAACCGGATAGTCGTCTTCCAGCGCCACGGAGACGGACGGCTCTCCGAGGCGGGCAGCTACTCGACCGGCGGCAACGGCGGCAACGTCGCACCAGGCACCGCCTCGGACCGCCTGGGCTCGCAAGGCTCGCTCGTGTACGACGAGCGGCACCGGCTGCTCTTCGCCGTCAACGCCGGGAGCGACTCCGTCTCCGTCTTCCGCGTCCACGGGTCGCGGCTCCAGCTGACCGACGTCGACCCGTCCGGCGGCGACTTCCCGGCGAGCATCGCCGTCCACGACGACCTGGTGTACGTCTTGAACGCCGGCGGCGTCGGGATCGTGCAGGGCTTCGAGATCCGCGGAGATCGCATCCGCGCTCTCGAAGGCTCGGCGCGCTCGCTCGGGCTCGCGAACACCGACCCGCCGAACTTCCTCACCTCGCCAGGCCAGGTCGGCTTCACGCCGGACGGGAGCAAGCTGATCGTGACGACGAAGGCGAGCGGCAGCACGATCGACATCTTCAGCGTGCGCCGCGACGGAACGCTGTCCGAGACCGCGGTCGAGAACCCGTCGGCGACCCCGGTCCCGTTCGCGTTCACGTTCGATCCGCGCGGCCGGCTCGTGAGCGGCGAGGCCGCCATGAGCACGGTGACGACCTACACGATCAATCCGGACCGCACGCTCGCGAACCCGCAGTCCCAGAGCGACAACCAGGTCGCGCTGTGCTGGATCGTCGAGGCGCGCGGCTTCTTCTACGTCTCGAACACCGGTAGCAACAACCTCAGCGGCTACCGGATCGACGGCAACGGAAGGCCGACGCTGATCGGCCCGACGGGCGTCGTCGCCACGACCGGAGAGGGGCCGATCGACATGGCCACCGCGGCCGGCGGCCAGTTCCTCTACGCCCAGACGGGCATCGCCGGAACCGTCGAGGAGTTCCGCGTCGCGGACGACGGGACGCTCGTGCGGCTCGGCAACGTCGCCGGCCTCCCGGTCGGGCAGGAAGGCATCGCCGCGAGCTGACTCAGTGCCCGGAGGGCCGCAGCCACCGCTGCGGCCCTCGGGTACGGCTAGAGGCTCGGAGCGTCGGAGCCGGAGTCACCACCGGAGCCGCCCGAGCCGCCGCCGGATCCGCCGCGATCCTTCGGGCAGTCCTCACGGCTTGGAGCCTGGTCGTTCTCGCCGTTCTGGATGAACGACGACTGAGCTCCGCCCGGGGAGTCGCCGGACGACGAGCCTCCGGCAGCGAACGCGCCGCTGGCCCAAAGCGTCAGGCCGACGGCGACGGCGGCTGCGACCGCCAGTAGCGGGCGAAGGTCGAGCGTGCGTGCGTTCTCCTCCATCTGTCACCTCCTTTTGGGTCGCGAGGTCACGGGATCCGTCCGAACCAGAGTGCGGACAGCGCGCCGCCGAGCAGCAGGAAGAACGCTCCCGCTCCCGCGAATGCGGCCGTCAGCTCGCGCTTCTCGTCCTCGTAGGAGACCTGGGAGCCGATCTCCCGATAGACCTCCTCGAGGTCGGCCTCGGTCGGCGCCTCGAAGAAGCGTCCACCCGTCTCCTCGGCAACCCGCCTCAGGGTCTCCGGGTCGGGCGGAACGTTATACGTCTGCGTGGCGCCGAAGTCGTTCGTGATCTCGACCGTGCCGTCCGGCGTGCCGAACGCGATCGTGTAGATCGGGACACCGGCCTCCTTGGCCTCGTCGAGCACGTCGAGCGGCTCGCGGCCGATCGAGTTCGCGCCGTCCGAGAGCAGGAGGATCGCGAACAACGGCTTGCCGCCTGACAGCTTCTCCGCCTCTTCCGGATCCGGTGCGAGCGCGACCGACTCCACGATCGCGTCGCCGAGCGCGGTCCCGACGTCGCCCTCGAGCGTGTCGAGCGCGTCGCGCACCGCCTCGCGGTCGTCCGTCGGCTCCTCGAGGACCGAGACGATGCTGGAGAACGAGACGAGCCCGACGCGGAAGCGGTCGGGGACCTTGTCGAGGAACGATGACGACGCCGATTTCGCCGCCTCCAGGCGGGTCGGCGCGACGTCGGTGGCCGTCATCGACGCGGAGGTGTCCATCGTCAGGAGGACGGTCGCGTCGTCGCGAGGTACCGCCACGACCGCCTGCGGCCGCGCCATTGCCACGATCAGTGCTGCCAGTGCGGCGAGCGCGAGCAGCGCCGGCAGGTGCCGCCGGCGTCCGGGCGACGCGTCGACGACGTTCGCGAGCAAGTCGAGGTTCGTGAAGCGGGCCGCATACTTGATCCGGCGCCGCTGGACGAGCGAGTACGCGATCAGCAGCACGGGGATCAGGAGCAGGCCCCAGAGCAGGAACGGGGTCGCGAAGCTCATCGCCGCTTCCGCTCGTTTCCGACGAACCGGGCGAAGGGGCGCAGCCAGTCGCCGCCGGTGGACAGGACGAGATGTGGAACGCCGAGCGAGGCCAGCTCGCGTGCGACCCCGGCCCGCTCCTCCGATGCCGCAGCCGCAAACCGCTCGCGCAGGCGCCGCTTGGCAGTGTCCACGTGCAGTTTGCGTCCGGTCTCGGGGTCGACGAGCCAGATGTGCCCGACGTTCGGCAGCTCTTGCTCGCGCGGGTCCCTGATCTCGACCGCCACGACCGTGTGCCTGGCCGCGAGCCGGAGCATGGCCGCGCGCCAGTCGCGTGGGCCGCGGAAGTCGGACACGACGACCGCGAGCGAGCGTTGACGCGCCACTCGAGCGACGTGCGAGAGGGCTGTGCCGATCGACGTCGCGCCGACACGCTCGGTCTCCGGTTCCCGCCGTACGGCCAGCAGCACGCCGAGCAGGCCGACCCGGCCCTGGCGCGGACGGAGCGTCACGACGCCTTCGCCGCCGAACGTCGTGACGCCGATGCGGTTTCCGCGGCGCGAGGCCAGGTGTCCGAGGGCGACTGCGACGCCCTCGGCGACGTCCCACTTCCGCCGGTCCGCCGTGCCGAACCTCATCGAAGGCGAGATGTCGAGCACGACCCAGGACGTGAGCGCCCGCTCGGCGACGTCGACGCGAACCTGAACGTCCAGCGAGCGCGCCGTCGCATTCCAGTCGATGCGTCGCACGTCGTCACCCGGCGCCCACTCGCGGATCTGTGCGAGCTCCGTGCCGATGCCGACCGCGGCAGTGCGGTGCTCGCCGGCGAGGAGGCCGTCGATCCGCCTGCCGATCTGGAGATCCAGTGCGCGCAGGAGCGCCTCGGGCATCGGCCCGGGGCCGGGGCGGTCCGGCGGGCGCTCCCGCGCGAGGACTGCGGTGCTCATGCCGCCCGCTCCACGACGATCTCGGGAACGGGGACGACCTCGAGGACGGAGTCGACGATGGAGTCGGCTCCCACGTCGGCCGCCAGCGCCTCGTAGCTGAGGACGATCCGGTGGTGGAGCGCGTCGCGGGCGAGCTCACGAACGTCCTGCGGGAGGACGTAGTCACGGCCGCGGATGAGCGCGAGCGCGCGTGCCGCGGTCATCAGCGAGATCGGCCCTCGGGGACTGGCTCCGAACGCCACGTACGCGGCGAGCTCGGCGAGCCCGACGGAGGCCGGGTCGCGCGTCGCCCCCGCGATCTGGACCGCGTATCGCGCGAGCGCGGGATCGACGTACACCTCACGCGCCGCCGCTCGCAGCCCGGTGAGCTCGTCCAAGTCGATGATCTGCCGGACCTCGGCCATCCCGGCCAGCGAGCGCTCGACGACCGTCAGCTCGTCCTCCGCCTCCGGGTAGCCGACGACGACCTTGAGCATGAAGCGGTCGACCTGGGCCTCGGGCAGCGGATACGTGCCTTCGGACTCGATCGGGTTCTGCGTCGCCATGACGAGGAACGGGCTCGGTGCCGCGAACGACTCCTTGCCGATCGTGACCTGCCGCTCCTGCATGACCTCGAGGAGCGCGGACTGCACCTTTGCCGGCGCGCGGTTGATCTCGTCCGCGAGCAGGAAGTTGCAGAAGACGGGACCGAGCTCGACGTCGAACTCGCCGTCCTTGGGGCGATAGATGCGGGTGCCGACGAGGTCGCTCGGCATCAGATCGGGCGTGAACTGGATCCGGTTGAACGTGCCGCCGAGAACCTGGGCGGTCGTCTTGATCGTCAGCGTCTTCGCGAGGCCGGGCACGCCCTCGATGAGGAGGTGGCCGTCCGCCAGGAGGCAGACGAGCACCCGCTCGAGCATCGTGTCCTGGCCGGCGATGACGCGCTTGATCTCGAACAGCGCGCGCTCCAGCGCGTCCTGGGTCTGCGCGGGCGCATTCAGCTCTTCCATGGTCGGTCTCCTCCTGAGGCGTGTGGCTGCCCCGTCAGGAAACCCGTCACGCCTAAGGACAGGCTGAACCGTTCTTAAGAGTTCGATGAGAGACGTTTGTCGGCAGCGACGCGCCGAGTGTGGTCCGATACGCGTCGTGATCGTCCGCATCCTCATCATCGCCGCCGTCCTGCTGTTCCTGATCTTCTGGGTCCGGGCGCTGATCGATCTCTTCACGCGCCGGCCCGACCTGGGCGGCGGCGCGAAGGTCGCATGGGCGATCGGGATGCTCGTGTTCCCGTTTATCGGCCTCCTCGTCTACACGATGCTGCGCCCGTCCGACGCGACGATCTCGCAGAACGCGCGGCGCTAGCCCCGGCTACGCTCGCTCGACGCCGATCGTGACCTGGCTGCTCGCCCGGTCGCCGCTCAACTCGGTCGCGACGACGGTCGAGCCGCCGCTCTGGCCGAAGATCCCGTCCGACTCGTTCGGCACGTCGGCCGGTCCGCGCT
>OBLS010001061.1_pt1 | contig 10925 bp, 12 predicted proteins | sample 1519901 | NCBI WGS metagenome assembly OBLS01 (sample SAMEA3113585, study PRJEB22503) | soil metagenome
GGGACGCCCGAACATGCGTACCCGTGCTGACAGGGCTGTTCCCGCATGAGGTTCCGTCTATCGGGACGCTTTCGTCGCTCAGAACAAACGGACATGCCGCTGTCGGCGCGCCTATGTGATCGGGGTGTTCGCCAGCGACACGACAGTCCCGACCACCAAGGCTGCCGCAACGGCCGGCATGAACCAACCCGGGCGCACCCGGGCGCGCCACAGCGACCAGATGGCGACCAACGCGAGCAGGATGCCGAACACGATGCTGCCAACGTGGCCGAGGTCGCCCAGCGGCCGCGCCTCTTCGCACACGGGCGGGCAGTAAACGATCGGGAAGCCGTTGGTCAGCGCCGCCCAGCCGGCACCGAGGATCCCGGCGCTGGCGACGCCGCTGCCGTTGCCCCGAGCGCCCGCCATGAAGGAAATCGCCCACCAGAGCTGGATGAGCGCAACGCCGACCAGCGTTGCCGCCTCGGTCAGAGTCAGCGTCCCGTGCAGGTCGAACAAGCCGACGCCGAAGTCGATGATGATGTGCAGCGCGCTGACGAACATCGTCGCCAGGCCGACCCAGAGCCATACCGGCATCCGCCAGTCGCGGCCGAACCACGCGAGTTGTTCGCTTCCCACGTACCTCATTGCGTCGCCTCACCGGTCGACAAAGCGAATTGAGGAGACGATGCCCTCCAGCGTGGCTGCCGTTGTCGAATCGCCGGCTGGGAAGCCGATCGTGAAGTAGTACCCACGCCCTCCGTGGGTGACGCTTCTTCCTACGACATCCATGTCTGTGCATCGATGTTCCACGATCATTGCCCGCTCGCCCGCGACGACGTCCTCACGGATGGTTTCGCGGCATAGCGGATCGCGTCCGGATCTGACCAGGCGTTGGAGCTCCGACACCCAGTCAGCGGGTCTCATCCCGTTCGGGATGGCCATGGAGTTGGCCACGAGGAACCCTTGGCCATCTGGTGAGGAGAGCACGTCCTCTCCAGGGACTTCGGACCCCGGGCTGAACTGCTTGAAGTTGGTCCATGTCCCTCCGTACTCGGCGACCTCCCACCCAGGCGGCGCCTTGAGGTGGTACGAGTGCCGCTCAGACTCGAATGAGGTTGGTGACGGTGGGGATTGGACGTCGGTCGCTCGCGGTGTGTCAGGCTGGCGCGGCCCTGCTGTGTCCTCGGCCGTGCAGGAGATCAGCGTGAAGGCGAGTGCAGTCAGAAGCGCCGCGACGCGAGTCCTAGGTGAGGTGTCCATCTCATCTCCATTCGCATGCGGTGTGGCGCGACTTGGCGCAGATCCCCAGGAACGGGCCAAGCCGCCGAGAAGCACCAGGGCAGGACCACCCCGGCTCCGGGCCGGTGGGATCCGCACCACCAGGTGGCGCAATTGTCGAGATGCGGTAGAGCCTGATGACACTGCCGTTGGCTACCTTGACCAGGCCGGCCGGGGCTGCGCTGGATCGCCAACGAGGCCTCTGCACTTGCGACGTGGGCATTCGGTCTCCGCGACGGCCAGCCGTCCGGTGAGTAGCAGCACAGACACGGCTGCAGCCCAGAGCCAGAAGGCGGTGAATGGGACGAAGGCGAGGGTCCAGATCGCCCGCGCGAGGCCAGCCGGGCCTCAACGTCCTGGGCCCGGACTTCCAGTACACGTTCAACTCGCACACCGTCGGTGGTGTCGGCAAGGCCGCCGCGTGCGTCGTCTGGTGGATCGCCACCCCGACCACATGCGCTGCTCGGACCGATAGACCCTCCCGGACCGCGGCCGGCTCCCAGCGGCTCATCGTGGCGCCCGGTGCGGGATGCTGGCGGCAATCATGAACAGGGCGAGGAACGAGTAGTAGTAGAGGGCGACCCACAGTCCGCGGGGCGTGGTTACGGCGAGTTCGGGACCGGCGAACGATTCGACGGTGAGTGCCCAGATTGGGATCACGGTCAGGGCGAGTGCTCCACAGGCAAGGCGTCCCCAGAGCGGCCCGCGGCCGGAAACGGCGTATCCGCCGGCCATGGCGTAGAGGGGTACGCCGAGTGCACCCCCGCCGAGCCCGTTCTCGAAGATCCCGAGAACTTCAAGTGGGCCTTCGCTGAACAGGATGGCCGCGAAGAGCAACGGCGAAATGGCCAGCCAGCGCCAGCCGCGGCGACCACCCGAGGCGCGGAGGTGCTCGGCCCAACCGAGGAGCAACCCGATGAGCAGGCCCGGCAGGAGGATGTACCCGAAGGTACCCGACCAGCTCACGCTCGAGTCCTCCGTGATCTGGGCCATGAAGCCCCGCAACCCGGCTGCCCAGGCGAGCCCGAGCAGGCCACCGAGCAGGACCAGACTGCGCTGCAGGGGTCGGTCGATCGTCGCCATCCTCGAAGCACCGATGGTCGGAGTGGCCATGCGCGTGCCTCCTGATCTGTTCAGGCCCGGGTTTCGGGGGTGGCGGAACCGGAGGCCTTCCGTCCGATCGTCATGAGGCCCACCGCGACTGCCCAGATCCCGATGAGCGAGCCGACCGGGAACAGCGGGTCGAACCGGTCGGTGAACGCGATGGTGGCGGAGGCGAGCGAGAAGGCCAACCCACCCACGACGCCGAACGCGATGGTGAGCCGGTTGCCGAGAGTCCTGGTGAGCCCGCCCGCCAGGGCGAGCGCGACGATGGCCAGGCCCCAGAGCGTGTCCCCGCCGGTCTCGACCACCTCCTGGACGTGGTACATGACGTTCTTCTCCCCGTCCGCGATCGCCTCGGCGTTCGTGGCGGCGATCAGGTGGAAGACCATCCCCACCGTGGCCACCACCGCGACGGTCGCGACCACGTTCAACAGCCGGGTCATGCCGGCGCCCAGGTCGATGCGCATCCGGACGCCCACGATTGCGCCAGCGATGCAGGCGAACGACGCCAGCATCAGCGCGTGGGAGGGGTACCACATCGAGTCCACGAGCATCTCGTGCAGCTGGGAGACCTTCGACCCCTCGCCGGAGTCGCCCGGGTGGGTGATGCCCCCGGCCACGAAGGTGACCCCGCCGAGCACCAGCAGGGCGCCGGCAGCCTGGTCGAGGCGGTGGGTACGGGACGAACGCGTGAGAGTTGCGGTGCTCATCGGGGCTCCTTCTGGTCGGTGACGAGTGACTCCCACCGTCGCCGCGCGGCCCGCGGGATGACAGAGTGCGCACCCTGCACCTCGCCAGGGAAAACCCTCATCCGCGAAGCCCCGAACGGTGCGAGCATTCGGTTATGACCATGGCCGCGGACGCGTACCACGAGGCCCCGTCGGCGGCCCGTGACGCCGGCGCCACGCTCGCGGTCATCGCGGTCATCTCCTTGGTCGGCTACGGCTTCTCCTTCGGCTTCCACAGCGACAACGCGCACAACGGGTTGATCGGCGCATCGATGACGACCGTCGGCCTGTACGTCGTGCGGATGCGGCCCCGGCACCGCGAGGGCTGGCTGTTCGTGGCCACCGGCGTGCTGCACGCGGTGATGTTCTTCGGCCGCCAGTACGGCCTTGATACCGACCCGCTGCCCGGCGCCTCGTGGCTCGGCTGGGTCGGCGTGTGGCCGCTGCCGCTGGCGATCGCCCTGGCCGGGTGGACCGTCATGGCGTTCCCGGACGGCCGGCTGTTGTCGCCTCGCTGGCGCGCAGCGGTTGTCGTGATGTTCGCGGTCGCGGCCGCACTCGCGACGGTGTCGGCGCTCTGGCCGGTGGAGCACGACCGGATGGGCATGGTCGCGCCGCACCCCCTGGCGCTGCCCGGTGCGGAGGCTGTGGCCCGGTTCCGGGACGTCACCGGGGTCAGCTATCTCGCCTTCCAGGTGCTCTACACCGTCGCGGTCTTGGTGCGGATCCGGCGGGCCAGGGGTGACGAGGTGCGTCAGATGCGGTGGCTGGTGTACGCGGTCGTCATGGACGTCTTGCTGTTGGCCGCCGGGCTGGTCGTGCTCGGCAGCCCCGCGCCGGGACTGCTGGCGCTCCCGCTCATCCCCGTGGCCGCGGCGTTCGCGATCCTCAAGTACCGGCTCTACGACATCGACCCGGTCATCAACAAGACGATCGTCGTCGGGGCCATGCTTCTTCTCATCACCACGGCGTACGTCGCGATCGTGGTGGGCGTCGGGTCGCTGGTGCCGGCGGACGAGGGTCTCCTGTCCCTGGCCACGACGGCAGCCGTGGCCGTCGCGTTCGAGCCGCTGCGCCGGCGCGCGCAGCGGCTCGCGGACCGCCTCGTCTACGGGCACCGCGCCACGCCGTACGAGGCTCTCTCGCGGGTCTCCGCACACCTCGAGGACGCCCCCGACGAGCTGCTCGACGTCATCGCGACCACGGTCGCGAACGCCGTCGGCGCCACCGAGGTCGTGGTCTGGGTGGGCGAGGAGGAGCGGCTGGCCGCGCGGGCGGGGTGGCCGCACCCGGTCGGGGAGCACGGTCCGCTGAGGTTGCGGGACCTCGGCGAGCCTCGCTGGCACGTCCGTCCCGTGCTTCATCGCGGCGCCGTCCGAGGCGCGATCACCCTGCGCAAGCGCGAGCCGCTCTCGGCGGCCGACGACCGCCTGCTCGTGGACCTGGTTGCGCAGATCGCCCTGGTCATCGAGCTGCACCACCAGGCACACCAGATCCAGGCCACGTCCCGGCGCATCGTGAGGGCCGAGGATGCCGCCCGCCGGCGGATCGAGCGGGACCTCCACGACGGGGCCCAGCAACGGCTGGTAACTCTCGGCCTGGAGCTCGGCGTCCTGGCCGAACAGGCGGGGGCCACCGGCAACGCGGCGCTCGCAGCGCGGGTCAGGGAGGCGCGCGCACAGCTGCTCGGGGCCACCGCCGAGCTGCGGGAGCTGGCCCGAGGCCTCCACCCGATGGTGCTCGCCGAGTCCGGCCTCGAGGAGGCGCTGAGCACCTTGGCGGACCGGTCGGCGGTTCCGGTCCGCCTGCACGTGTCCCTCCACGGGCAGCTGCCGCGCGAAGTCGAGGCCACGGCGTACTACCTGGTTAGCGAGGCGCTGACCAACGCGGCGCGGCACTCCGGGGCCAGTGCGGTCTCTGTCGACGTGGCCTTGCTGGACGCGGGGCTACGGGTCGAGGTGTGCGACGGCGGCTGCGGCGGGGCGAACCGGGGATCGGGGAGCGGGCTGTCCGGGCTCGCGGACCGGCTGGCCGCGTTGGGAGCCGAACTTGAGGTGGAAAGCCCCGCCGGGGGCGGGACCCGGATCGCGACGGTGCTGCCGTGCGGGTGATCGTCGCCGACGACGCGGTCCTTTTCCGCGAGGGGATGGCACGAATCCTCACCGAGATCGGGTTCGACGTACTCGGCCAGGCCCGGCAGAGCGCCGAGCTCGTCGAGCTGGTCCGTCGGGACCCGCCCGACGTGGTCATCACCGACCTGCGGATGCCGCCCGGCTTCGCTGACGAGGGTATCGAGGCAGCCGCGGTGATCCGCGGCTTCGCGCCCCAGGTCGGCCTCATGCTGCTCTCCCAATACGTCGAGGTGCACCACGCGCTCCGGCTCATGACCGAGTTCAACGGCGCGGTCGGCTACCTGCTCAAGGACCGCGTGTCCGACCTCGGCGCGTTCGCGGTCGACCTACGACGGGTCGCGGCGGGGGAGGTGGTGATCGATCCGGAGCTGGTCACCCGCCTCGTCGGCCGGCGCCGCGAACGCGACCCGCTCGCCAACCTCACCGACCGCGAGCGCGAGGTGCTCGCCCTCATGGCGCAGGGACTGACCAACGCCGGCCTGGCCGACGAGCTCTTCCTCAGCACCAAGACCATCGAGGGCTACGTGCGCAGCGTGTTCACCAAGCTTGGTCTGGAGCAGGGCGAGCGCGAACACCGGCGGGTACTGGCGGTGCTGCAATTCCTCAGACAGCAGTAGCGACGCGACCCCTCCGGCGAAGTCGAGGTGACCTGACAGGTCTGTCAGCAGGTCCGCTCGATCGAAGTCCCGCACCCGGGTGCGGGCACGCGCGATCTGGAGCCATCGTCGTGAAGTCAATGTCGCCGAAGCGTCCGAGGCCTAACCATGGGTTGCTCCCCGCCTGCGCGCTGCCCGGATCCCATCGCTCCGCGGCCGTGGAGATCTCGGTCGACCACTTCACGCGCATGACGACGAACCGTAGGGAGGCCAGACGTCGACACGCCAGAGACGGTCAGCTACTTGTCACTTCATGGCAGCTTCGGGAGTTCCGGGCCTACCTGGCTGGACTCGTCAGCGACTGACGGCGCGGCGGCGGCGCAGGAAGCGGCCGGGCAGGTCCCAATTGCGGATCGGCTTGCGGTCCGGCGCGCGGATCGCGGCTAGATCCGGACGTTGGAAGATCGGCCGCATGGCCTGTGCCGACAGGTAGAAGCCCTTTGGGAACTGTCATCGAGGCGCTGCCATCTGTCCGTCACTGCAGTCTCGCGCACTGGTTAGTCTGCTGAGGCCCTCTGACCCACGAAGGCTGCTACGGCGGGGTTCGTGGTCTGTTCGAGCCAGAGGGCGGCCAGCTCGATGGTGGTCGGGTTCTGGATGCGGACGAATCGGACGCGTCCCTGCAGGTTGAGTCCGTGGTCCGCAGCGCTGTCCGGCACGACGGCGACGCCGATGTCGCACGCGACCATGGCGAGCTGGCTGACGATGGAGTCCGCGGTGTTGGTCACGACCGGGGAGAACCCTGCCTGTCGACAGCAAGCGACGACCTGGTCGTGGTAGTCGGATGAAATGTGGCGCGGGAGCCAGATCCATGGCTCTCGTGCGGTGCTGGCAAGGTCCACGACCTCGATCGGGATGTGGTGCCATGAGACAGGTACGGCAAATACGAACTCTTCTTCCAACATGGTCTGGCGCGCAATGCCTGGTGGGGTGGCGAGGCGACGCACCAGGGCGATGTCGATGCCGTGGTCCGTGAGTGCTCGCACCGCATCCTGGGTGTCTAGCTCGCGCAGGACGACGTCGACCCGGGGATGTCGGCTCCGAAAGTCAGTGAGCATGAGGGGCAGGGGGTCGAAGAACGCCGAGGTGACCGCTCCGATACGAAGCTGTCCGAGTTGTCCACTGGCGGCATCCCGAGCGGCTGCCTCGGCCTCGCTGGCAAGGTTCACGAGCCGGCGGCAGTGCTCCAGCAGGACCTCACCGGCAGTGGTGAGGGCGACGGCGCGGGTGGTGCGGGTGAGCAACTGCGCCCCGAGGCGCTGTTCGATCGACTTGATGGTCTGGGACAGCGGCGGCTGGGACATATGGAGGCGTTCGGCCGCGCGACCGAAGTGCAGCTCCTCCGCCACCGCTACGAAGTAGCGAGCCTCGCGTACTTCCAACATTGAGTCGTCCGGCCTCTAGCTGAGATAGGAACTCGGACCTTCAGCATACGGGTCGTTTCGGGTCAACTGGAGTCATGACAAGCCCCGACTCCAGCAGCGAGCCCACCAATGTTCTCGTCGATCGTCTTGCAGTGCTCGACTCGACGGTGGTGAGCGACGCGCTCGACAGCCTCGACCTTCCCGCCGGGCTCGGCGGGCTCCGCCCCGCGTGGGGGATCCCCCGGTTCGCCGGGCGCGCCCGCACCGTTGCACTCGAAGTTGATGCGGGCGGTAAGGCGGGGCCGCACCTCGCCACTTCGGTGGTCGCCGACTCCCGTCCAGGAGATGTCATCGTGATGGCCAATGGGAGGCGCCTGGACGTCTCCTGCTGGGGCGGCATCTTGTCTCTCGGTTGCGTCCAGCACGGGGTGACCGGCGTGATCGCGGACGGGTGCTGCCGCGACGTCGCCGAAGCACAGGAGCTAGGCCTGCCGGTCTACGCCCGCGGCGTCAGCCCCAGAACGGCACGGCGCCGGCTGCGGCAACGAGCCGCGGGCGTGCCGGTCCAAGTAGAGGACGTGACCGTGGCTGAAGGCGACTTGGTCATCGCCGACGACTCCGGCGTCGTCTTCGTGCCCGCCGATCGTGCAGAGGAAGTGCTGGCGGCCGCTGAAGCCATCGTCGAACGCGAGGCCGCAATCTCAGCCGACATCCGTGCCGGCATCCGCATCGACCAGGCCATGCACGACGCACGCCTGGCGGGCCATCAGGAGGAAGCTCGATGACGGACTCCACCTCGAACCCAATGGCCGATCTTCCCACTGCGTCGATCTCCGACGCCCTCGACAAGATCGGCCTTCGGGGCTCCGTCCACGGCATCGCATCGCTGCGACCGGGGCAGCGCGCCTGCGGACCGGCGTACACCGTCGCCTACGAACCGGTTGACGACCAGGGAGGCACAGTCGGCGACTTCCTCGACGACGTACCCGCTGGTGCTGTGGTGTTCATCGACAACGATGGCCGAACCGACTGCACCGTGTGGGGCGGGATCATGACCCAGGTCGCCTCCCACCGAGGCGTCGCCGGCACCGTCATTCACGGCGTGTGTCGCGACGTCGCCGTCACCGCGAGCACCCATTACCGCATCTGGAGCGCCGGCCGGTTCATGCGCACGGGCAAGGACCGCGTCCGCGTGCGCGCAGTCCAGACGTCCCTGGTCGTCGATGGCGTGACCATTCGCCCCGGGGACTTGGTCTGCGCCGACGAGGACGGCGTCGTCGTGGTTCCCGCAGAACGAGCCGACGAGGTCGCCCTGGTCGCAGCGGAGGTCGAACGCGTCGAGGCCGCCATCGTGGCAGCTGTCCACGACGGCACCCCCCTCGCGCAGGCCCGCCGCACCCATGGCTACCACTCCCTGCAGACCCGTGGCACCGATGGAGAGAACTCATGAGCAGCGGCGGTGCGGATCGTGCCGACCCCCGCACCGGGCCCGGCCGCGGACACACCGCTGCCACCCTGTTCGAAGCGGCCGTCGCCGCTGCTGGTCCCGGCAGGTACGCCATGGACCCCGGCATGAGCGCCGCTTGGCCCGGCGCCCGCCTCGCCGGTCCGGCGTTCACCGTGCAGGGCGCCGGTGGCGACAACCTCGCACTCCAGCACGCCATCCTCGAAGCCCCGGCCGGCTCGGTGCTGGTCGCCGACGTCAACGGCGCTCCATGGGGGCACTGGGGCGAAGTCCTGGCCGTCGCCGACATCGCTGGGCTCGTCATCGACGGAGGCGTCCGCGACACCGTTGAGATGGGCCAGCTCGGCTTCCCCGTGTTCTCCAGTCACGTGAACGTGCGCGGCACTCGCAAGCTGTTCCGGGGCGCTCTCGGTGTTCCTGTGCAGGTCGGTGAGGTCACGGTGCACCCCGGTGACCTCGTGGTTGGTGACGCCGACGGCGTCGTCGTCCTGCCACGCAAGATCGCCGAGCGCGTGGTTCGCACGGCCGACGGGCGACTGGCCAAGGAGGCCGACATCATGCGCCGCCTGCACGCCGGCGAGACCACCCTCGACATCTACGGACTGCGCGAGGCCGGCCGTGGGTGATTCGGACAACCCCATCTTCCAGATCGCGGACCGCGCCGCCGCCTTGCGCGCCGCCGGGGTCGATGTGATCACCCTCGCCGCCGGAGAGGCTGAGGCACCCACCGCCGCGCACGTCGTCGAGGCGGCCGTCGCAGCCGCCGGGACCCCCGCACCCACCACTACGGGCCCGCCTCCGGCATCACTGCGCTCCGTGAGCGCATCGCTGCCCAGCACCCTGACGGCGTCACTGCAGAGCACGTACAGGTCACGGTCGGCACCAAGCACGCGCTGCACCTCGCCCTCGGTGCGATCGCCGGCCCTGGCAACGAGGTCCTCGTGCTTCGCCCGAGCTGGCCCGGACACGTCGGAGCGGTCGAGTCCGTGGGAGCCACCGTTGTCGAGGTCCCGGTCGACCGGTGCGGCCTGGCGTCCGTCAACGCCCTAGAAGCCGTCCGAACCCCAAACACACGCGCCGTCGTGATTGCCAACCCCTCGAACCCCTCGGGCGTCCTGCACCCGGCGGCCCTGCTCGCCGACATAGCCGCCTGGTGCCTGCGCCACGGTGTGTGGTTGGTCAGCGACGAGGTCTACGGCGGCCTGGTCTACGACACGCCTCGGTTCTCGGCGACCGCGCTGGTCACCGACCCCGCGCGCCTGATCGTCGTCGACGGAGTCTCCAAGGTGCACGCGATGACCGGCTGGCGGGTCGGCTGGCTCATCGGACCCCAGGTTGTGATCGCCGCGGCCCGGCGTCAGGTCTCGGCCACCATCACCCACGTTCCTGCCGTGACCCAGCATGCCGCCCTCGCAGCACTTTCCGCGCCGGCAGACACTGACGCGGTCGCGAGCTACCGAGCGTCCCGCGACCTGCTCGTGGGCCGGCTGCAGCAGGTGCCCGGGATCGAGTGCTCCACACCCGCGGGCGGGATGTTCGCCTTCCCGGACGTCAGCGAGCTGCTACGCGCCGGGCGCGCGACGACAACCGCCGAGCTGGCGGCCTTGCTGCTCGACGAGGCTCACGTCGCCGTCGTCCCGGGCGAGGTGTTCGGCGCCGACGGCCACCTGCGCATCAGCTTCGCGCTTGACGACGACCGCCTGGCGGAAGCAGCCGACAGACTGGTCACAGCCCTCACCGATGGAGGTTCCTGACATGGCGAGCACGTCATGGTCCAAGCAGTCGCTGGAACTGCGCGTCCACGGCGTCGAGCTGCACATCGCCGCACTGCTCGCCGCCGGGTCCGAGCCAGTGGTCTTCCTGCACGGCTTCGGGTCCACCAAGGAGGAGTACGCCGACTTCGCACAGTTCCCCGGACTGGCGGGGCGCCCCTTCCTGGCCTACGACGCCCCTGGCTTCGGCGAGTCCACCGCCACCAAGCTCGACGCGGTCTCGATTCCGTTCCTCGTCGACATGGCACTTGCCGTCCTCGACCAGCTGGACGTCGACTGGTTCCACGTCGTCGGGCACTCCATGGCGGCCTCACTGCCCTGCTGCTCGCCGACCGGGCACCCGACCGCGTGCTCCCCTTCACCGACATCGAGGGCAATGTCCCGCCCGAGGACTGCTTCCTCAGCCGGCAGATCTTCACCCACGGCACCGACGACGCGACGGCC
>OBLS010001062.1_pt1 | contig 10924 bp, 11 predicted proteins | sample 1519901 | NCBI WGS metagenome assembly OBLS01 (sample SAMEA3113585, study PRJEB22503) | soil metagenome
TCCGCCGGAGCGAGAGGAAGGGGCAGCGGTGGCCGAGGTTTCGAGTTGGCGAGTCGCCGGCGACTGGTTCGACGTATGCAGGTGCAGGGTGCCCTGCGGCTGCACCTTCGCCCAGGCACCGGACGAGGGGCAATGCGACGGGATCCTCGCCTGGCACGTGCGCGAGGGAAACTACGGCGACGTGGCGCTCGATGGCCTGAATGCCGTCGCGGTGGGTTCGTTCGAGGGCAACATCTGGGCCGGCGAGGCCAAGCCGGCCATGGGGTTCTTCATCGACGAGCGGGCCGACGAGCCCCAGCGCGAGGCGCTCCAGGCGATCTTCGGCGGGCAGGCAGGCGGATGGCCCGGCACCTTCGCCGAGCTGATTGACGACATGCGCGGGATCGAGTTCGCCCCGATCGAGTTCGAGATCGACGATGATCTGGCCAAGTGGCGTGTGGAGGTCCCCGGCAAGGCCAGGGGGAGCGCCGAGGCGCTGACGGGACCCACGGCTCCTGAGGGAGCGCGCGTGCAGGTCCACAACGCCCCCGGCGCGGAGGTTGGCCCCGGCCAGATCGCGACGTGGGCGACCGCCAAGGAGGACGAGGTGGAGGCATTCGGCTTCAAATGGAGCTGGCCGGGCCGGTCCAGCAAGCACTTCCCCTTCGACTGGTCCGGACCGGACGAGGCCTGAGCTGACGGCAAGGCGGGGTGCCCCGACGATTGGGCACGCCCCGCGGCTGGCTAGGGCGCCTCCTCGCGCTTCATGGCGTCCTCTCCACCCATCGCGCCGCCCTTCATCGCGCCGTCGTGCGCATCCCCGCCCTCCATGCCCATCGCCTCCATCGCTTGCATCGCCTCGGGTGAGTCGGGGAGCGTGAGACCGGGTACGTCCTCGGGCGCGAAGGCCACGGCGAGGCCGAGCGCGACCAGGAGCACGGCGATTCCGCGATTGGCCAGCGCCTTCCAGGGCAGTAGCTTCTCGATCGCGATCAGCGCGGCGACGAACGCCATCCAGCCGATGCTCATCACCCCGAGCGCGAACAGGGCGGCCATCAGCGCCCAGCAGCAGCCGACGCACCAGCCGCCGTGCTCGATCCCCATCCGCAGGGCGCCGAGGCGGCCCGGCCGCCATGCTCCGAGCAGGAAGAAGAAGGGGCTGCGGCACTTGGTCAGGCAGGCGTCCTTGAGCGGCGTGAGCTGATAGGCGGCGGCCGCGACGATCACACCGCCCGCCACATACGGACCCGCGCGATCCCACGATAGGGCGTCGATCGAGAGCGATCGCCCGGTCTCGAGGAGCGCGTAGAAGGCGAGCCCCGCAAGGGTCCAGGTCACCAGGTACCCGGCGACGAACGCTGCGGTCGTGGCGGCCGGGACCACGTCGCCGCGCTCGCGCTTCCCCTCCTGAACGCGCGCGTACATCACCACCATCGGCCAGATGGACGGAAACATCATCGCCGCCATCATCGCCACCCAGACGGTGACGTAGAAGCCGAGGCTCCCCGGGTCGGTGGCCGGACCGGCGTCCATCCCCTGCATCCGTCCGTCGGTGACCGCCCAGGCGACCACCGCCAGGACGAGCAGCACCCCGATCAGCCCGAACCGGATCAGCTCGGGGAGCGACGGGGCGCGTTTCAGGACAGTGGATTCCACCTTCCGAGGGTGCCTCGCAACCTAGCGCGGTCGTAGCGATCGAGTCAAGATCTCTGCGCCAAACTAGGCTGTTCGCCTTGTGAGCGACTCCGACCGCATGCTCGAGCGGTTCGTCCGCCTCTGCGAGATCCCCAGCCCGACGGGGAGCGAGCGCGCCATCGCGGACGCGGTCGCGGCGGAACTGCGTGAGCTCGGGGTCGAGGTGAGCGAGGACGGCTCGGCGAACGAGGCGCGCGCCGGCTCGGGGAATCTGATCGCACGGGTTCCGGGTCGCTCGGATGCGTGGGTGATGTTCTGCGCCCACCTCGACACCGTCCCCGAGGAGGGGAAGATCGAGGTCGTGCTCGACGACGGGACCTACCGCAGCCGCGGCGAGACGATCCTCGGCGCCGACAACAAGGCGGCGGTCACGGTCCTGGTCGAGCTCGCGGCGGGGCACGCTCAGGACCCGCCGCCGGTTGGGCTCGAGCTCCTGTTCACGGTCGCCGAGGAGGACGGACTGCGAGGCGCGAAGGCGTTCGACCTCGGAACGCTGCGCTCGCGATACGGCTTCGTCGTCGACCACGCAAGCCCGATCGGCGAGATCCTTGTCGCGGCCCCCACCTACAAGCGCCTCGCCGCCGAGTTCGTGGGCAAGGAGGCTCACTCGGGGATCCGTCCCGAGGACGGTCGCAGCGCGATCGTCGCGGCCGCGGCGGCGATTGCCGAGATGAAGCTCGGCAGGCTCGATCCCGAGACGACCGCCAACGTCGGCGTGATCGAGGGCGGGACCGCCACCAACATCGTCCCGGGCCGCTGCCGGATCGAGGGAGAGGCCCGCAGCATCGACGGCTCGCGGGCCGCGGAGGTGATCGGAGCGATGGTGGACGCGTGCACGTGGGCCGCCAACGAGCACCACTGCGACCTCGACTTCGAGGTAACCGAGATCTTCCGCGGCTACCGGCCGCGACCCGCCTCGCCGGCGGTGGCGCTCGCCAAGCAGGCGCTCGCGAGGTGTGGCCACGAGCCTCGCCAGCTCGCGACGGGTGGTGGCAGCGACGCCAATGCCCTCCGCGCGGTTGGCTTCGACGCCGTGCTGCTCGCCAACGGGACGGAGGCGAACCACACGCCCGAGGAGAGCGTCGCCGCGAGGCGCATCGTCGAGATGCTCGAGGTGTGCGAGGCGGTCGTCACGGCGGCAGCCGAGCGCTCGGGCCACGGGGGCTGAGAAATGCTGAAGCTGCGACGCGGGACCGTGGTCTCGACCGACCCGCTCCGGATCGAGGTGGACGGCGGCGAGCGGCCGGCGTGGGCAGATCGCTCGCTGGTCGGCGACATCGAGCTTGGAGACGAGGTGATCGTCAACACGGAGGCGCTCGACCTGGGACTGGGCTCGGGCGGGTTCGACCTCGTGCACGCGAACCTCACCCGCGGGTTGAGCGCGGAGGGCGGGGGAGGGCGGCACGTGATGAAGCTGAACTACACGTCGCTGCAGCATCCGGTGGAGCCCGTCGAGAGGCCTCTCGAGTCCGGATCCGCGACGCGCCTCCCGGTGCTCGTTCTGCCGCTGCACGGCCACCTGGCGCCGGCGGCGTGGGCGGCGGCACAGGCCCTTCCCGGGCTGCGCGTCGGCTACGTGCAGACGGCCGGCGGGGCGCTCCCGGGGGCGATTTCGCGCGACGTCGCGGAGCTCCGCTCCCGCGGGCTGCTCGCCGGGCATGTGAGCGCCGGACCGTCTTACGGCGCCGAGCACGAGGCGATCAGCCTGGTCGGGGCGTTCGACGCCGTCCCCGAGCTCGGCTGGGATGCGATCCTGGCCGGACCCGGGCCGGGCATCCTCGGATCGGCGACCCGCTACGGGCACGGGGGCGCGGCCGCGCTGGACACCGCGCACGCCGCGCTCGCGCTCGGGATGCGGACGCTGCTCTCACCGCGACTGTCCGGCACCGATCCGCGCCCGCGCCACCGGGGGCTCAGCCACCACACCGCCGCGGTGCTGGAGCTCCTGCTGGCGCCGGTCCAAGTGCCCGTGCCCGAGGTCGAGGTGGCGGAGTGGCCGACCCCCGAGGGAAGCTCGGACGCCGGGCCGGAGCCGGGCATGCTCGACGACCTGCGCGAGGCTTGCGGGGAGCGGCACGACCTCGTCGTGCAGCCGGTCGACCTGGAGGGCTACGCGTCGAGCGGCTTGCCGACCTGGACGATGGGGCGGGAGATCGGTCAGGACCGGCTGTTCTTCGCCGCGGGGCTCGCGTCGGGCCGCGCGCTCGGCGCGGCGGCAGCGGAGGCGAGGCGCGAGTGATGGAGCGGATCGGCAGCAGGCGGGTCCACGAGGGACGGCTGAGCACTGTGCGGGTGGACGAGTTCCGCTACGCGGACGGCTCGGTCTCGGAACGGGAGGTGGTCGCCCACCCGGGCGCCGTCGCGGTGGTCGCCCATGACGAGCGCTACCTGTACCTGGTTCGGCAACCGCGCGAGGCGGTCGGCGAGGAGCGACTGCTCGAGCTGCCGGCCGGGAAGCTGGACGTGGAGGGGGAGAGTCCGCTCCAAGCGGCAAAGCGCGAGCTCGGCGAGGAGGTCGGCCGGACGGCCGCCCGGTGGCGGGAGCTGAAGCGCTTCTACAGCAGTCCGGGGTTCACCGACGAGGAGGTGTGGGTGTTCCTCGCCACCGACCTGTCCGACTCCTCCGCCGAGCAGGACGCGGAGGAGCGGATCGAGATCGTGCTGCACCCGCTGGAGGAGCTGGATGGGGCGATCGACGAGTGCGCGGACGCGAAGTCGCTGGTCGGGCTGCTCCTGTTCCGGGACATGCGTCGCAGCGGCGAGGAGTGAGAGGGATCGGCGCCCCGGGAACGAAATCCGAGGCGCTATGGCCACCGCGACGGAGCGCATGGAAGACGCGGCGAAGGACGAGGCCGGCGACGGCGCCGCGCCCAGTCCCGACGCGCGCTTCGAGGCGCTGGTCCTGGACTTCCTCGCCTACCTGGAGTTCGAGCGCGGGCTGGCGCGCAACACGCTTCAGGCCTACCGCACCGATCTGCTCCAGTACGGCGTCTTTCTCGCCGAGCGGGGCGTCGGTGCCACCGAGGCGAGCGCGGTCGACGTCTCCGACTTCCTCGCCGGGCTCGCGACGGGAAACGGACAGCCGCCCTGCTCCGCGGCCACCATCCACCGCAAGACGGCCTGCCTGCGCTCGTTCTACCGGCATCTGCGCCGCGAGGAGATCGTCGCCGAGGACCCGACCGGGAAGCTGAGCCCGCCGCGGCGCGGGCGCAAGCTGCCCCACGTGCTCGGATACTCGGAGGTGAAGAAGCTGCTCTCCGCGCCGCGCGGCTCGGAGCCCGCGGCGCTGCGCGACCGGGCGCTGCTCGAGGTGATGTACGCGTGCGGACTGCGCGCCTCGGAGGTCGTCGGGCTCGAGGTCACCGACGTGGACCTGGATCGCGGGTTCGTGCGCGCGCACGGCAAGGGCTCCAAGGAGCGGATTGTGCCCCTCGGCAGGCAGGCCGCGGCGGCGACGCGGCGCTACCTGCAGTCGGGCCGCCCGGACCTCGTCGGCGTCCGCGCCGAGTCGAAGCTGTTCGTCAACCAGCGTGGCGGCGGGCTGACCCGGCAGGGCCTGTACAAGATCATCCAGCGCCACGCGCGCGCGGCGGGGCTCGAGGGCAAGATGAGCCCGCACACCCTGCGCCACACGTTCGCCACGCACCTGCTGTCCGGCGGGTGCGACCTGCGCTCGGTGCAGGAGATGCTCGGTCACGCCGACGTCTCCACGACACAGCTCTACACCCATCTCTCAAACGACGAGATCAAGGCGGTCTACTTCCGCGCCCACCCGCGGGCGACCGTGAAGTAGCGAGCGGCGCCCGGCGGATCCCGGCTCCTCCCGCTAGCTTGCGCTGTGTGCCGGTCGTCGAGCGCATCCGGGATGCCACGCCCGACGAGGTCGGGGTGTTGGAGTCGCTGCAGCGCCGCTCGTCCTCGATCTGGGAGGCCGACCGCGGTCCGCTTGCCGCCGACCCCGACGCCGTGGGGCTGCCTCCGGACGCGATCCGCGAGCAGCGCGTGCGCGTGGCGGTCGGTGTGAATGACCGTCTGGTCGGATTCTCGCTGGTGCTACCGACTCGCAAGCGGGTGTGCGAGCTCGACGGCCTGTTCGTGGACCCGGACTTCCTGCGCCGCGGCGTCGGGCGATCGCTGATGGCGGATGTGGTCGAGCGCGCTCGCGGAGAGCACGCGAAGCGCCTCGACGTGATCGCCGATCCTCGCGCCGCTGGCTTCTACGAGCGGATGGGATTCCGCTCCGCCGGTCAGGTGACCACCTGGTCCGGCCCGGCGCTTCGGATGCGCGTCGGACTCTGAGCTCGGAGCTGCGAGCTGAGTGCTGCGGACGTTGGTCCTACGCGCTCATCCCTGACTTTGCGGTCACCTCGTCGCGGCGACCGGGGCGTCGGATTGTGCCAGGCGCCTGCTAGAACGGAAGTCATGCCGGAGCTTCCCGAGGTCGAGACGATTCGGCGCCAGCTCGAGCCCGAACTGGTCGGGCGGCGGATCGAGTCGGTCGAGGTGCTGGACGAGCGCCTGACGCGTCCCGTCTCGCCCCGGGAGGTCGAGCGCGCGTGCGCCGGGCGGCGGATCGAGTCGGTCGAGCGGCGAGGGAAGTACCTGATCTTGAGGCTCGACGGCGAGCGCTCGCTCGTCATGCACTTGCGGATGACCGGCAACCTGGTGCTCGGCGGGCCGCGGGCGGATCCGCTCCATCTTCGGGCCGTGATCCGCCTCGAGAGCGGCGGAAGCCTTCTGTTCACCGACACCCGGCGGTTCGGCACCGCGGTCGTGCTCGACGACGACGATCTCGAGGAGTACATGGCTCCGCGCGCTGGGATCGAACCGCTGTCCGAAGGGCTCACCGCGGAGGAGATCGGAGCTCTGGCCGAGGGGCGGCGGGCGCCGCTCAAGTCGTTCCTGCTCGTCCAGAGCGGGATCGCGGGGATCGGCAACATCTACGCCGACGAGGCACTGTGGAGGGCGGAGCTGCATCCGCTCTCGCCGGCCGGATCGATGCGCACCGAGCACTGGGAGCGGCTACGGAGGGGGATCGTCGACACGCTCGAGGCAGGGCTGGCCAACGGCGGCGCCTCGATCGACGACTACCGCGACGCGCGCGGAGAGGAGGGGACGATGCAGGACGAGTTCCTCGTCCACACGCGCGAGGGCCTTCCCTGCCCGCGGTGCGGCACCGAGATCCGGCGGACCGTCCTGAGCGGACGCTCGACCTACTTCTGCCCGGGGTGCCAGAAGCGCCTGCGCCGCCGGCGCCTCAGGACCGGTCGGCGCAAGGCGGCGGCGCGGCGCCGGTGAGCGCGGGGCTCAACAAGGGTGGGGGCGGGCGGGGAATTTTATGTTGGGCCGCGCGCGAACATCCAGTGACATGAGCGACCCGCTGCCGCCGCCCGATGGATTCGAGATCGGGCACTGGACGGACTCGGACGGGGCGACCGGGTGCACCGCGGTGCTGGCGCCGGCCGGCACGCGGGGCGGAGTGGACGTGCGCGGGGGTGGGCCGGGGACGCGCGAGACGGACGTGATCGGTGCTCTCGCCGGCACCTCCGAGGTGACCGGAGTGGTGCTGGCGGGCGGGAGCGCCTTCGGGCTCGCGGCGGCCGACGGCGCGGTGCGGTGGCTCGAGGAGCGCGGCCGCGGCTACGTGACCACCGGGGGCCTCGTGCCGATCGTCCCCGCGGCCGTCATCTACGACCTCGCCGAGGGCGACCCGAGCGCGCGGCCGGGGCCCGACGCCGGCTACGCGGCGTGTGAGGCGGCGGCGGGCGGGGTGCCGGAGCGGGGGAGGGTCGGTGCTGGAACCGGGGCGGCGGTGGGGAAGATCCTGGGACGGGAGCGCTCCACGCCGACCGGCGTCGGCTACGCCGCCGCCCGCAGCGGTCGCGGCGAGACCGTCGCGGTGCTGGCGGTCGTGAACGCGTTCGGCGACGTGATCGACGAGGGACGCGTGCTGGCGGGCCCGCGAGCCGACGACGGGGAGGTGGTCTCGACGGCCGGAGCGATCGCCTCCATGGAGCACGCGCCGGACTGGACCCGGCTCGAGGAGCGAAACACGACCCTGGTTTGCGTGATGACCGACGCCGCGCTCGACAAGCCCGCCTGCTCGCGCGCGGCGCGGATGGCCAGCGGTGGTGTGGCCCGCGCCGTCGACCCGGTGTTCTCCGACGCGGACGGGGACGTCGCCTTCTGCCTCGCCTCCGGAGATGCCGGCGCGAGGACGGATCGCTTCACCTCGATCGTCGTCGGCACGCTCGCCGCCACGATCACGGCCGCGGCGATTCGCGACTCCGTGATCTGAATGGATGATCTGCCTTTCGCCTCTTGGTCGGGGAGCTTCGCCCCCATGCTCGGCGCCCGGATATCTGCTCACAGCTCGATCGACTTGCCGTCCTCGGCGAACTCGCACTCGAGCGAATCGCGCCGAGCCAGCATGTCCTCGCTCATGTGAGTGACCACGAGGCGCTTCGGGTTGATGTCCGCCATGCGATCGGCGAGGGTCATGTAGTCGAGGTGGTGCGCGACTTGCCTATCGAAGAAGTAGGCCTCGGCGATGAGGAGATCCGCGCCTCGGCCGGCGGCGATCAGCGACTCCGTCCACTCCGTGTCGCCGGTATAGGCGATCACCTTGTCCTCGCATTCGATGCGCAGGGCGAATGGGAGCGCCCCCGAAGGATGATTGACCACGTAGGGCGTCACCTCGACCAGGCCCAGTCTGTGGGCGCGCTCCGGCTCGAGCTCCACGACGTCGAGCTCGAATCCGTGATCCGCCTGCGACGAGCCGGGGAAGAGCACCTCCATCGCCTGCTCGATCCGATCCCGTGTCCCGGGCGGCCCGGCAACCGTGAGTCGCTCGCTGCGGCGGCTCACGAACTGGGAGTCGAGTACCAGGAACGGGATCCCGCCGAAGTGGTCCCCGTGCAGATGTGAGAGAAGGATCGAATCGACGTCGTTCGGATCGATGCCGTGCCGGTGCATGGCGATCAGTGACGATGCGCCGCAGTCGATCAGGAACCGGGTCTCGTCGGCCTCGACGAGGAAGCAGGCGTTCATCCGCCCGCCGCTGCCGAACGCGTCGCCGCTGCCGAGGAAGGTGACCCGCACGCTCATTCGGGTGGTTGTAGAGGATGGTCGTCGGGAACGCTCGCCATAGACGGAGTCCTTCTCGTGGAAACGGTTGAAGAGTTTGGTACCGGATGGGCTACCAAAGTCTTCAATCGTCTCCTGGTCTCGATCCGTCCGAGGGGTATTGCAGTGTCCCTGGGCCATGCCCGGCACCTTCAAGACCGAGGCCGTCGTGCTGCGGAGCATCCGCTTCGGAGAGGCCGATCGCGTGCTGCACCTGTACAGCTCCACACGGGGGCGGATCGGCGCGATCGCGAAGGGGGCGCGCCGGCCGCGGTCGCGGTTCGGGGGGCGGCTGGAGCCGTTCTTCCGCCTCAACCTGGTCCTCCACGAGGGTCGCGGCGAGCTGGCGACGGTCACGTCGGCGGCCACGCTCGACGGTTACCCGCGGCTGCGCGAGAGTGGCGCCGCGCTCGACGCCGGGGGAAGGGCGTGCGACGCGGTGCTGCGCCTATTCGACGCGGCGGAGGCGAGTCCGGCCGTCTACAACCTGCTCTGCCGCTACCTGGCGCTGCTCGATGGCCGGGAGTCGGTGGACGGAAACGGCTCGGGGGATGGCGCGGCGGGGCTCGGGACGGCGCTCGCCTTCCGGCTCAAGTTGACCCTCGCCGCCGGTTTCGTCCCCGAGCTCGCCTCGTGCGCCCGCTGCGGTGAGGCCGACGGCCTGGTGGCGTTCTCGGGCGCCGCCGGCGGCATGGTGTGCGGCGCGTGCGAGGCGGGGGGATTCGAGCTGTCCGCGGACGCGCACAGGTTCATGGTCGAGGCGCTGGGCTCGCCGCTCGCGACGGTGCCTCCGGCCGGGGACCGGGCGCTGCGCCAGGTCGAGCGGGCGATCTCGGAGACGCTCGAGCACCACGCCCACGTGCGGCTCAGGGCGGCGGCGTGACGACCCGGCGCGCACAGGGCGCCGCACTCGCTACGGCTTCACGAACCCCGGGAAGGACGCCGGGTGGCGCTCCGACACGACCCCTGGCCGGAGTCGGTGAAGCCGCCGGCTTGCTCCGGCACGAACCCCCATGAGTACGAGCGTTGCTTGAGGTTCAGGACCAGCACGCCGAAGCTCGTGTTGTCGCGGACCGCCGAGTTAGGATCCGACGTCGTGAACTCCTTCAGGTTCACGCCCCCGGTCCCGACGACCATCTCGCGCGTGCCACCCTTCTTCGCGTCGCCGTCCGCATCGAGCGGCTTGAAGCGTTGGTAGTCGTGATCATGCCCCACGAGGACCAGCTCGACGTCATGGTTGAAGGCGGTGCTCCACAGTGTCTGGATTGCCGGGTCGGAATTGTGGAGTCCGTCGCTGTAGCGGGGATGGTGCCAGTACACGATCGTGCACTGGCGGTCCCGCCCCTCCAGGTCTTCACGTAGCCACTGCACCTGGGGGGAGTCCGGTCCACACTCGAACGGGCGGCAGACCGAGCTGTCCGTCTTCTCCGTAGCGGCGGAGTTGAGCGAGACGAAGTGCCAGTCGCGGAAGTCAAACGAGTAGTAGCCGCGCCTGTCGGGGCCGGCTAGGGGACCGAAATACGTGTAGTACCCATCGGCTCCGGGAGTCCTGAACTCATGCGCGCCGAGGGCGGGACGCGTGATCTCCTTGAACCGGCCCCAGGTCGGGTCGTACGAGGCGAGGAAGTGATCGAGGGCGCCCTCGTCGTATTGGTGGTCGCCGAGCCCCAGGACGAGATCAGGATCGAGCTGCTCGACGAGGTCGGCTGTCCCTGCGTGGTGGCAGGTGGTCGCAGTCTCGGGGGCACCTGGCGGACAGGCCTGGTCGCCCGCGGCGACGATCCGCGCCGAGGGCCCCTTATCCACCTCCGCCTTCCATTCCACCGGCTCCTCGTCGCCGCAGTAATCGGCTTCGATCCCTGCCTGGGACTCCCTCGATTCGTAGGTCCCGGTTGCCTTCCCGTGCTCGACCTTGCCCCTGAACTCGAGCGTGTGGGTCTCGCCGAGCGTGGGGACTGTCGTTTCGTACGAGCCCGAGAACCTACCGTTCTCCTTGACCTTGGTCGGCTCGATCGAGGAGTACGGATACGAGTCTCGGCCGCCCGCCCTACGGCGTTACCGGCGGCGTCATAGCAGGTGAACGCCTGGTTGTAGACGAGGACCTCGGAAACGCGGTCTGCGGTGA